>Ga0153944_1000738_pt1 | contig 14007 bp, 12 predicted proteins | sample TSNJ028MetaG_FD_104703 | JGI IMG/M metagenome (GOLD analysis project Ga0153944, IMG submission 104703) | Attine ant fungus gardens microbial communities from New Jersey, USA - TSNJ028 MetaG | ecosystem: Host-associated > Fungi > Mycelium > Unclassified | place: USA: New Jersey, Wharton State... | reverse complement strand
GGAAACATTGGAATACGCCAAATGGGTCATGATAGCCACTTCTCTGAGCGCGGAGTACTCAAAGGAAGAAATCCTTCACATATATCGTTCCAGATGGCAAGTGTTATGCGAACCCTGCTGTTATGCGAACTTTTTAGACAGGAACCCTTGTGCCCACAGCATTTATGCCTAAAAAAGTTCGCATAACGCATTTTAATCTAATCCGCAAATTCTGCTAATCTCATCCTCATCATCCGGCCATAACGGTTCCTCTTCTGGCAATACATCACTCCCCTTAGACAGAGCATCCCTCAGCTGTTCAATTGACGGCGATGCATAGTGTTCCCTGGTTGTTTTCATGTCAGCGTGTCCTAATAAAAGAGAGACAACAGGAAGCCCTACGCCATCTCGGTACAGGTTCGTGCCGCGCGTTCTCCGAAACGTATGGGGTGACACGGTATCAGGGAGATCAGTATAATCGTTTTTTACTTTGTCAGCATATTTCTTTATGAGTTTTTGAATGTTCCTGATACTCATATGATCCTGCTTTCCCTTGATTATCGTATAAATAAAGGGAACGCCCTTGTTTCTGTCTGGGTGAAACTCTTTCACATACTGCCGGACAAGGGCCGCAGTCTTTTCGCTCAGGTAGACCTTTCGCTCTTTATTTCCCTTCCCATGGATATACAGATACATTTCTCCTGTGTTCAGGCTAACATCCTGTAGATTCAGCGAAACAAGCTCTTGTACCCTGATGCCGCTATCATATAAGATTGACATCAATACTTTGTCGCGCAGCCCTTTCTGCGTATTCTTTGGCATACTCAGTATGGCGGCTAGGGCATCTGTATCTTCGATGATTGGCTGCATTATCACCGGAGTCCGTAAAAACGGCACCTCTGAAATCGAAAAGGCGAACTGCTGAAGCGAAATGTCTCTTGCTGATACATATTTCATGTAGCTTTTAAGCACAGCAAGACGATTATTAACGGTTGTTTCCTTATACTCTTTAACCTCGTGCAGATGATTCCTGTAGTCCAGAACAAAGTCATAGGTGCAGTCTTTAAATCGGAATTTATTAGTAGAAACCCCAGCCACTTCGTTTACGTATATCCTGAAAGCTTTTAGTCCTTGCTTGTAATTCTTTGCGGTACTGGAAGCTCCATCTGTCTGTTTCGGGATATATACATGGATGAAGTCCCATGTTTTGGAGAAGAACAGGTCTTCAACTAAGATTGAATTCTTACCGGAGGCGTTTCTGCTCATCTGCGTATCACCTCCGGAATTACCCTGTCAATGGTCATATCTTTCTGTCGTATGATCTGTGCAGCTTCCTCCACGAAATGGTAGTAATAAAGCGTTTCATTAAAACTCTTATGCCCGAGAAACCTACTCAGATACGGCAGCATATGATTCAGATCAAGACATTGTTTCATCCAAAGGTTCAACCGCTTTACAACATACGTATGGCGGAGCGAATGAACAGTAGGTTTGCGATTGCACTGTGCCGCATAGTCTGTCTGATTCCAGCAAGCGTTAAAACGCTTTCGAACTGTTCCATCTGATATGGGTTTATGTTTATCTATTCCAGGGAAAAAACACATCGGCTTTTCTCCAAGATCATTGCAAAGATGCTCAAAGTATCTGATGCATAGCTGCTTTAAATCCTCTGACATATGTATTAGGCGATCATTGTTTCCTTTTCCATCCAGGATTGTAACCATGCCCTTGGCCAGATCTATATTTGCTGCAGGAAGATTGCAGGCTTCTGATATTCTTAAACCACAGCAATAAATCAAACGAAAGAGAACCGGATACTCTGCAGACATACGCCTTGTATCGTCGAACCCTCTCAGTGGGTGATAACTGTCGATCTCATTAAATAATTCAGAGAGCTCTTCATCACAAAGAACATGAATCAATGGTTTTGTGTATCGGGCGTTGACGGGCGGTAAATAACTGGGGACACCGAGTCCTTTCAAATATATGGAGAACTGCCTGACAACCGTTATCCGTGCAACCTGGCATTTGGTACCCTCACAGTCCCTTTTTTGTCTCCATTGATCGAGGTTTTCAATAGTAAGACCTGTTTTACCATACCCATGGGCAATCCAATACTCATCAAACTTTTTCATCCACTTTGTCTCGTTGAAGTATTTATATCCCTGGAGCTGCTTCTCTTCAATAAAGCCTTCGATATATGGAGCTATCGCGCTATCAAAAACAAACTTTTTAGTCATCGCCGAACCTCCCTTTTAATGGGAGAACCACTTCAGACAGAGATAATGGGCAGAGCTGCATCCGTTCTTCATCAAGCGAGAGATACTTATGTACAGAATTTTGATCTCTATGGCCTAAAGCCTCTGCAGTTTCATTGACTGACGCACCATTGTTTAGACAGTCTGTGGCAAAAGTCTTTCTCGTTGTATGAAATTTTCTGGTGGATGCACCGGCCCGTCCAAGTGATTGGGCACAAACGGTCGGTTTAAGAGAACCGAACGGAGCCTTTGAGCTGATAAATACCAGGTCCGTGCGCTTCCCTCTCGGTCTGCCATCCTTAAGATACTTAAAGATAGCGTTACCTGCGCGTACTGTCATTGGAAGTCGGTGTTCGACACCCGTCTTATCCTGGATAAAACGAATGGATCTGTTTTTCCAGTTAATATCAGAGGTTTTCAAAGCTACTATGTCAGAGGCCCTGAATCCCATATCCATACCAATCAGGATGATGGCAACATCTCTATAGGCAAGTGGGGTATTGGCTGACGTGCTGTAGAGTTCTATCGCCTTTCTGTCGGCATCATTAAGTACTGCCACAATACGTTCTCCAGATGCCGCTGTACTGGGAAGCGCAAAGTGGATTCCTTCCGACACCGTTCCTTTTCGTTCAAGAGCTATCAGAAATTTACGTATTCTGCCATTATAAGCATTTTTTGCTTCAGATGTCTGATGTTCATCCTGGCAATTGAATTCCTTAATCACCTCCGGTGTTAAAGCAGCAAATGATGCCAGGCCTTTCGATACAAGAAATCGGCAAAATCTAACCGCGCACGTGCGGCACATATTTATCGTGTTTTCACCCCAGCGTTCTTTCTTTTTCTGCTGGATAAACGGATCTATCCCAGCTTTGCACCATTCTGGAAGCAGGTCATATCTGGTCACTCGGTGCTTCCACCATTTTTGAGGATTTATTTCCCCTTCTCTTATATAATCATCATACAGTTCCAGGATTCGCCTTGCCATGTGCTTGTTTGTGCCGAACAAATCATCCCGGGTGCTCATGTACCAAAGCTTTACAATGGACCAATGATAGCCAAGACCGTGCATATCCAAGAATAAAAACAGCAGATTTAAGCAGTTTTTCGCGGTGGCAAGCATAGATTCCCCATAACCGGCTTCTTCCAGCAGCATAATAAACCCATTGATGCTCTCAAAGAACGCGTTTGCGGGAAAATATCCGCTGTCATCTTTGTAAAGCTTCAATGATTCCTGCGCATCTACAGAAAAATCAGAGGATTTAATGATTCTACCAGACTGGATGTAGTACATAAAAAGCCCATAGCCATGTGAAAATACACCCTTATCAGCCCAATAAAGCAGAAAGCCTTCTACCAGTCCCTCCCTAATGAAAAATGCAGTATTATCTTTTCTTCCCTCAAGATCATATTTTTCAAGAAGCAGGTAGGTTACATTGTCCAGAGACGTGCCACCGCCAAGCTGTACAAAAGAACAAAAATGTTCGCAAGAATGCCTTATGTTCCATACATGCATATCAGAACGTGTTCCGGCGACAAACGATACATAAATGTCAATGGCCTTCCTGAATTCTTGAGACAGGCATGATGCGTAAAATTGAAGATGGCTTCTCAGTACATACCCATGCTGATAAACATCGGTAAGCCGCTCAATAGATGTGACGAATGCACCTCGTGAACTGGTGCCTACTGTTTTAGGAAAATCTTGCGCCAAAACTTCCGAAAATTTAGCGATACCACATCCTTCCAGATAATTCTTTAGTTTCTTGAAGCACGCTTCATGTGTAGAGATGGCCCTTGGTCCGTAACCATATCTATGAAGGGTGTCCAACACAATGCCAACATTTTCATTGTAATGAATCATATCAGTACCTCCAGATTAAATTGATACCGATATGATATCACCTTAAGTTGTTATGCGAACTCTTTCAAGCAGAAATACTGTAGGCACAAGGATTCCTGTCTAAAAAGTTCGCATAACAGCAGGGTTCGCATAAGATTTTTTACACGAAAGTTCGTGTAAAAAATCGAAGTCCTATTCCGCGAATGCAAGCAACGCTTGCAGCTTGGTAAATGTCAATCTCAAGATTTTGATGCTCAAATAGCAAGTGTCACCATCAGCTTTATCCTCTACACCTTCCTCGCTTATCTGAAACGTAAAGACTCATACGAAACTATGGGCGAATTATTCCGCTTAACAAAGCAGGATGTTTGCGAGAAAAATTTGGCGGAAAAACTATGGGGATTATTTGAGGAAATGCTTGCCTTTATGATTGAGGTAATCGCTACGCAGGGTTCGTTGGATATCAGCCAGCTACAGAAATCAGAAGAATATGCCTAGTTCGTAAGATATTTGCATCATCCTTTCTCTTTAGCCAGATGGATTCGGTCAATAATGCGGCTTAATCCTTGGTTTCGTACCGCTCCCGGGCAAAGTGTTGCCGAACGCGACAGTAACACCCTCCTGCTGGATGCCCTTGCCAGAAATCAGGAACTGGAGAGCACCATCAGGGAGCAAAAAGTAAAGCTTGATGAGCTTGCCAGAAAAAATGCAAAACTGACTGCTGCTCTTGAAAAACTCTGTACATCACTGGGCAAATGCATTGATGCATGCCGCAGTTGCCAGGAATAAGGCGCCGGCGTCAGCCTGCTTGTCCAAGGGAGAATCGTAATGACTGCCTCACTCGAATCATTTGTGAACACAATAAAAGATCGGAACCATGAAGAACTGCTCACCATCATTCTGGAACTAAAAGCCGCCAGCTTGCAGGATGCCGCCATAATTGCGGAATTTCGCCGCTCCTCCACGGAGATGTCAAAAGAATACTGCCGTATGAAAACAGAACTGGAAGCGATCAGGACAGAACAAAAGGAACTTCAGAAGAAGTACAACCATGTCTGCGAAGAAAATGCCAGCCTGATCAGGCTGCGATTCGGCCGCCAATCGGAAAAGCTGTCCAGCTTGATAAATATCAGCCCTGCTGAAAACACGGATCCACTTGCGGAATCATCAGTCCCAGATAGAGCCGATACGTTGGACAGCCAGGAATCTGCCGGTATGAAAGCGGTTCTTTCCAGGCCCAAGCAACACTATAACAAAACTGTGGGTAAACGGGTCCGGGATCTGTCCGGGCTTCCCTGCGTAAACGTTTTTGACCTTGATGTCGAAAAACTGGACGCGGAATACGGAAGGCGGATGGCGGATTTACAACTGGCATACACATACGACTGTGGAGCGAATCCCTGCGGTGTTATACCGGAAAGTTTCCCACACCCCCGTCCTTTCGGTTGGACTGGAGCACCAGCTCGTCAGCATTCCGGCGGAAAACGTACTTCTCAAATACAGCTTGGTTTCCTGTTCGCTGGCAGCTTCCATCATTTACTATAAGTTCTGCCTGGGGCTCCCACTGTACCGTCAGGAAACAGACCTGATCCAGATGTGCTTTCCCCTTTCCAGACAGACGATGTCCAGTTGGGTACTGCGCTTTGCTTTCGATGTGTTCGGCCCGGTATATGACTGTCTGTGTGAGGAACTGCTCGTCGTTCCCTACAACCAATGTGACGAGACGACTGTCTCTGTGATCCATGACGACAGGAGCGCCGGTACCAAAAGCTATATGTGGGTACATATCACCAGCGAACTTGCGCAGTGCCATCCCGTCGTTGTCTTCTGCTATGAAAAGACACGTTCAGCCATCCACCTCAGGGAGTTTTATGCCGATTACAGTGGGTACGTGACCTGTGATGCATACCAGGCATACCAAACCCTTGAGAAGGAAACGAATGAGCGGGTTACCATCAGTGGTTGTATGATGCACGCGAGGCGACGTTATGCAGAAGCCCTTGCGCTGATCGACCTGAAGAAGATACCTGCTGAAAAAGTGGAAGAACTTCCGGAGATACAGGCGTTGAAACTGATTGGGGATATCTATGACGCAGATGGCGCGCTGAAAGAATTGACGGTTCCCGAGCGGACAAAGCGCCGGGACAGTGAAGTCCGTCCAAAAGTGGATGCTTACTTTGAATACGTAAATGCCCTTGATATAGAAGATCCGCTCATCAGTGAAAAACTAAAGGATGCCATATCCTATTCCCGTAACCAGGAGATATATCTGCGTCGTTTCCTTGAAGATGGGAATATACCGATCGATGACGGGGCTACTGAGCGGTGTATCCGCCCATTTGCAGTTGGCAGATTCCAGCTCATTTCCATTCCTAGACACCAACTATTTGACGCTTACATAATAACTGTCGATTCTTGCAGATATAAAAAAACGAGCATTATGAAACGTAAGTGATGTCTGTGTTACCTTGTTAGTGTTAATTTATGCATGAAAATCAAGTGGATTGATAGTTTAAACTAAATAATCGCCCTAAAACAGTTGTAATTAAACTAAAATAGTGTATAATTAATTTAGTTAGGGGTGGTGATGCGAATGGCAAAAATAAAACTTAAGGATGTTGCTGAACGTGCAGGCGTATCGCTTACGGCTGTTTCATTTGCACTTAATGGAAAACCTGGAATCAGCGAGGAGACAAGGAAGAACATTTTTAGAATTATTGAAGAGACGGGTTATTCATCAGCTTCAAGAGACAAAAGAAAGAATAAATTACGCAATACAGGAAAGAATATTCTGTTTTTGAATTGTTCACGCACGACAATTACAAATGATATTTTTCCGCAGACGCCTTATTTTTCGGAATTACTACAAGCATTTGAGGAAAAATTGAGTGCAAGCGGTTATAGGTTCTGGATAAAATCAATTCGCATTGGTAATAATTTTGAACAAGATATAGTGAAGATGCTGAAAACTAGCGAGATTAATGGAGTGCTGCTTGTAGCGACCGACATGCTTGAGGAGGACGTAAAAATTGTCCAAAGCATTGAGCGCAATGTTGTTATCCTCGACTCGTGCTATGATCGGCTTGAAGCCAATTGCGTTGTAATGGACAACTATCTAGGTGGTGTTTTGGCGGCTAGACATCTGCTGGAATGCGGACATCAGCGAATAGGATACATCCAATCGGGTGTTAGGATTTACAACTTTGAGATGCGGAAAAAGGGTTTTATGAACGAATTATCACAATATGGCATGTCGATTTCGGAGGACGATATATTTGAAGTGGAGTCGTCAATAGACTCAAGCTTTAATACCTTGGACGAAAAAATTAAGACAACAAAATCTCTGCCTACCTGCTTTTTTGCTGAAAACGACTATATGGCAATCGGAATGCTTAGGGCGTTGCAAAACAATAATATTTCGGTTCCGAATGATGTTGCCTTGGTTGGGTTTGACAATATTGATATGGCAGGCATAGTGTCGCCGGGTCTAACCACGATAAATGTCCCCAAAAATAAGCTAGCTGAATTCTGTGTTACCCAAATGAAGTATATTATAAATAATGAACCCGTAGTAGGTATAAAACATTTCGTATCTGTAAATATTATTAAGAGGAATACAACTAAAATTATTTAATAAATAGCTAACAGCTGTGTTTGCGGGAGCTTTCCTGTTGATGCAGCTTTTTTTATGTCATAGGAAAGTGCATTGATTCCAGCGTTACGTCCTGAAGCATGACGAAACGCATGCTGTGACAATTTCCTAGACAAAATGTGGAAAACAAATACGCGCACAGCGCGTTTTGTTCTAGTGTACGCACTAAAATACAAAATAGTTTAGTATTGACAACAACTAAAATTTAGTTATAATATGATTAAAATACAAACGTATGAGGGATAAGTATGCAGGAGAGCATGGTTCAATTTTTAAGCATAAGCAAATCGTTTCCTGGTGTAAAGGCTCTTAATGACGTTTCATTTTTAATTAAAAAAGGCGATATTCATTGCATAATCGGCGAAAACGGCGCAGGTAAATCAACATTGATAAAAATTTTAAGTGGAGCAATCCAAAAAGACAGCGGTACTATTCTGTTTGAAGGAAAAGAAGTTGACATAAGAAATTCATATGACGCAAAAAGGCTTGGGATAGGAACGGTGTATCAAGAAATGTGCCTTGTGCCGTCACTCAATACTGTTGATAATATATTTCTTGGAGAAGAAGCTGCAAAAGGGATGATGCTTGACCGTGTGACGATGAAACATAAAACGCTTGAAGCTTTGGCAAAACTTAATGTTTCAATTGATGTTATGGTTGCTGTTCGCTATCTCAGCGTAGCACAGCAGCAAATGGTCGAAATCGCCAGAAGTCTTGTTTTTGATAGAAAGCTTATTATAATGGATGAGCCTACTTCCTCGCTGTCGCAAAAGGATGTTGTCGAATTATTTCGCATTATACGTCTTTTAAAAGAACACGGCGTCACTATAATTTACATTTCGCACAAGATGGAGGAGCTTGAAGAAATAAGCGACAGCCTTACCGTTATGCGTGACGGATGTTACGTTGATACCGTTAAAATGGGCGATGTTGGTATAAATCATGTAATATCTCTTATGGTCGGGCGTCATTTTGATGCTAATCGCCGTTGTGTGCCACGCAGCATAGAGGACGAGGCTGTTCTGACAGTAGAAAATTTGTATGATCGTGCCGGCAAAGTAAAAGGTGTAAGCTTTGAACTTCCGAAAGGGATAATCATGGGGTTTGCCGGTCTTGTTGGTGCAGGAAGAACCGAATTGATGCGTCTTATCTTTGGAGCTGATAAAATTGAAAGCGGTAATGTATTTGTCGGGAAAAAGAAATTGGAAAAAATAACTACCCAAAAGGCAGTTAAAAATGGGATAGCATATTTAAGCGAAGATAGAAAGACGGAAGGGCTTTTGCTTAAACTATCTGTTCGCTCAAACATCAGTCTTACTAACTTAGATAGAGTTTCAAGTGGCTTTATAATTAATAAAAAGGAAGAAGTAAGGCAAACAGAAAGCATGAGGGACAGTGTACGTATAGTTACGACGGACCTTGATAAACTAGCCATTTATCTAAGCGGAGGGAATCAGCAAAAGGTTGCAATTGCAAAATGGCTGTTTACCGACTGTGACATACTAATTTTTGACGAGCCCACAAGGGGCATTGATGTCGGCGCGCGCGCAGAGATTTATACGCTTATGAACAAGTTGGTTGATGAGGGCAAAAGCATAATCCTTGTATCATCGGACATGAGCGAAATTTTGACAATGAGCAACATAATCATAACAATGCATGAAGGCAGATTAATCGGGAAACTTGTAAATGATGAAAAGGTTACACAAGAACGCATAATGAAACAGATACTGGGAGGGTTGGAGAATGTCTGACATCACAAAAATTTTTACAAAACTAGGTGTAATTCCTATCTTGGTATTATTGTTTATCGTGCTTTCGTTTGTTTCGCCACACTTTTTGCAGGTATCAAACATTATTAATATTTTGCAGCAGGTTTCAATCACGACGATTATCGGCGTTGGTATGACATTTGTAATTCTCACAGGCGGAATAGACCTTTCTGTTGGTTCAATTGTCGCATTGTCCGGGCTGACAATGGCTGTCACTCATAAGTATTTTTCAGCAATGAACCTTGGTTCTGTCAATCAGGTGCTATTAGGCATTGTAGCTCCGATAATTCTCTCGCTTGTCGTGGCAATCTGTATGGGTGCTATAAATGGCGTGATGATTACGGTTGGAAAGGTGCCGGCATTTATAATGACTTTCGGCATGATGAATATGGCGAGAGGCGGCGCATATATCATCTCAAACAGTAATACAATTTCTGTTTTCCCGGATGTAATTCGCTTTTTAGGTAATGGTAAAGTTATAGGAATTATACCTATTCCTATTATCATCGCTGTTGTCCTTGTAGTGATTGCGGCGTGGGTTCTGGACTACACAAAGTTTGGACGGTATGTGTATTCACTGGGAAGCAACAGAGAGGCGCTTCGGCTGTCAGGCATAAACGTACATAAGGTCGAGATTGCAGTCTACGTGATCTGCTCAATTGTGTGCGCGATCGGCGCATTAATACTTATCGGAAAACTTAATGTTTCACAGCCTGTTGCAGGAGCGGGGTACGAGATGGATGCCATTGCCGCGGTTATAATTGGAGGAACTAGTATTTACGGTGGCGAGGGCAAAGTGACCGGAACCTTCATAGGTGCCTTACTGGTTGGAACAATAAGGAACGGTCTAAATTTGCTTAATGTGCCATCAAGCATACAGCCCGTTGTAATTGGCGCCGCGATTGTTGCGGCGGTGTTCTACGACAAAATGAAGAGCAACAATCTTAACGCAAAAGTCAATAAGGCTAAGCCTTAATATAAAATGAGGAGGAAATTAAATGAAAAAGATATTCAAGGCTTTATTTACTATGATGGTGGGCATAGCTGTACTATGCTCATGTACCTCAAAAACCAGCCCTGCGCCAAACGCACAGACATCGGCGGGCACTCAGGCGACCGAAAAGATTAAAATTGGTTTTGTGGTTAAAGTTATTAATCCCTTTTTTACAGTTATGATTGATGGCGCACAGGCAAAAGCTGACGAACTGGGAATTGAGCTTCTTACAGGTGCGGCTAAAGAGCAGACTAATACAGAAGAGCAAATAGCTATTGTTCAAGACATGGTTACAAAGGGCGTTAAAGCAATATGTATTGCGCCAATGGACTCCGAAGCTCTTCTCCCGTGTTTGTCAGACGCACAAAAAGCAGGCGTAATCATAGTTAATTTAGACAACCGTCTTAATGCTGATACAGCGAAAGGACTTGGAATGAGCGAAATTCCTTTTGTTGGCGTCAGTGATGAGAGCAGTGCATATCTTGCAGGCAAAGCTATTTGCGAAGCGCTTGGAGGCGAAGGCAAAGTAGCTATTATTGAAGGAATTCAAAGCGCGGACAATGCGCAACAACGTAAACTCGGAGCAGAACGTGCATTTAAGGAATATGACAAAATAAGCATTGTTGCATCTCAAACAGCTAACTGGAACGCTGAGGAAGGTTTGAGTGTTTTTACAAACATTATTCAAGCTAACCCAGACATTAAAGGCGTTTTCTGCGCAAATGATGCGATGTCATTTGGCGTAATTCAGGCGATTGAAGCAGCAGGTAAAACAGGTCAAATCATTGTCGCAAGTATAGATGCAGAAGATGCAGCGATTGATAATGTGAAGAATGGTCTTGCGCTTGCAACTGTTTATAATAATCAAGATGCCCAAGCGGCAAAATCGCTTGAGGTAGCAATGGATCTTATAAACGGTAAAGAGTTATCAAACAGCAATATTGTTGTTGATACGGTTCTCATTACTAAGGACAATCTTCCTGAATAAGCAGTACATACAAGTTATAACAAAACTCTCAAGAGCGCTTTTAATTATGCCCTTAAAGCGCTCTTGGCATATAAAAAGAGGTGTAGTGAATGTTAGCAGTGAGAAAAGTAAAGCCCGGTGTTGGGAATATGGTTTTAACAGACGTGCCCGAACCTACAATTAAAAGCAATGAAGTTCTTATGAAGGTTTGGGCGGCAGGAGTATGCGGCAGTGATTTAATGATTCAGCAGGACACGCATAAATATGATGCGCCTGTGACAATCGGACACGAATATTCAGGCGTAGTTGTAGCGGTAGGCGATGATGTTAAAAAAGTAAAGGTCGGAGATAAAATTGTTTCGGACATAGAGACTGTAAGCGGTTGGGTAGGCGTTTCCAGAGACGGCTCTTATGCGTCGTTGGTTGCGATTCCGGAAGAACAGGTATATGTGTTTTCGCCTAATGTATCACTTGATCATATGTGTTTTGCGGAGCCTGTTGTGGCAACAATTCATTCAATGCAGGAACGAAATATTGTTAAGGTGGGCGATTTTGTGCTAGTTGTGGGTCCGGGTCCGATGGGCCTGCTTGGGGTGGAATTTGCTAAACTCTGCGGAGCAAAGGCTGTAGCGCTCATCGGTTTGCGTGATGATGAAAAGCGCCTTCAAATAGGCAAAAAGGTTGGCGCTGATTATATACTTTATTCTGACGATAACCCTGAACAAAAAATTATGGAACTTACAAACGGGAGAGGTGCGGACTTTGTTCTTGAGTGTTCCGCCTCCGAAAAGGGCGTACAGCATGCGATTGACTGCGCACGCCGTTCCCCCGAGGGACGAGGCGGCAACGGCAGAATTTCTTTTATCAGTCTTTGGGGGCATCCAATTAATGTAAATCTTGATGCGCTATCCCTTTATCAGCTTTCAGTAAACGGTTCATGGAGTTGGAACGGAAAAGAATCATGGGAAAGAGCCGTTGATATAATTGAGCGTGGCGTACTGGACTTAGATAGCTTAATTACAAATCGATACACACTTGAAGAATGGGAAACCGCATTTGCAAACCTTCGCTCAAAACAAGACGTAAAAGCATTTATCCATCCGAACGGCACTGACTGGGCAAAATAGACAGAGTTGTTTATGCGTATGAATATAAGGGGAATAAATTATGGAACGCATAAAAGTTGGTATTATTGGTATGGGGTTCATTGGCAAAAGTCATATTGACGCCGTGCGAAGAATAGGAAGAGCAGAGCTTGCGGCTGTAGCCGACGAAAATTATGATATGGCAGCGAGGCAGTGCGGGCAATATGGCATCCCAAAATGTTATCAAAACTTTGATGATTTGATTAACGACCCCGAAATACAGGTTGTTCACAACTGCACGCCGAATTATCTGCATCTTGAGATAAACGAAAAAACAATCCGTGCAGGCAAACATGTTTTTTCTGAAAAGCCCCTTGGAAAAACAAGTGAAGAGTCACAAAAAATGCTTAATGTTCTGAAAGAATATCCTGATTGTGTAGCAGGGGTAAATTTTTGTTATCGGATGAATCCGCTTATGCAGGAGGCAAAAGAGCGCATTAAAGCAGGCGAGCTCGGAAGACCTATTTTGGTGCACGGCAGTTATTTGCAGGACTGGTTGTTGCACGAAACAGATTATAACTGGCGCATAGAATCACAATACGCTGGTCCGTCGAGGTGCGTGGCTGATATTGGCTCTCACTGGATGGATCTTGCGCAGAATGTACTTGGAAGTAAAATAATTGAAGTCTGTGCCCAAACGCTTACAGCATTACCTGTCCGCAAAAAAAATGTAATACCAAAAGAGACATTCTCAAAAAATCAAGGTGGTGAGTACGAGAATGTGGATGTAACTACGGAAGATTATGCCGGTGTTTTACTAAAATTTGATAATGGCACAACCGGCATGTTTCAATGCAGCCAAGTCAGCGCAGGTCGCAAGTGTTGTATTGATATTGAAATTAACGGAAGCTTATCATCTTACCAATGGCAACATGAAACCTCTGACCGTATGTGGAAGGGAAACCGAGACACTAACAACGAGCTGATTATGCGAAACCCTAACTTTATGGATGAACATTCACGTAAATACACCTATCTTGCCGCAGGACATCCCGAAGGTTGGAACGACGCATTTAAAAACAATTTATCGGCCTTTTACTCGTTTATTCAACAGGGCAAGCGCATGAAGGACACCACTTGCGACTTTGCTACTTTTGAAGAAGGTCACTATATAATGCAACTAACTGAAGCAATAATTAAAAGCGGCAAAGAACGAAGATGGGTGACGATAAATGAATTATTTTGATGTAGTTTTTGTTGAAGGTAACAGTAAAATACTGTTGACCGCTTAGTGTGCTGAGAACAAAACGCGCTGCTCGTACAGTTGCTTTCTGCATTGAAGTAAACTAACATCACTCAACCTCATCAGGAATCAAAGACAGCTGACTGCTTCCGTAACCCATTTTATAGCTTCTTATTATATCCTGCATTTTATAAAGGATACCTTGGCTATCACACTG
>Ga0153944_1000736_pt1 | contig 14014 bp, 13 predicted proteins | sample TSNJ028MetaG_FD_104703 | JGI IMG/M metagenome (GOLD analysis project Ga0153944, IMG submission 104703) | Attine ant fungus gardens microbial communities from New Jersey, USA - TSNJ028 MetaG | ecosystem: Host-associated > Fungi > Mycelium > Unclassified | place: USA: New Jersey, Wharton State... | reverse complement strand
TCTGGCCAATATCCAGGTTCCAGTTGGCACTCAAAGACCTCAACCAGGATCCGCCATGAAACTATGGTCTAGACTCGACATCTGATGTCCACAGTAGAACTTCCTCCATAGAACCCGAAAACGATAAACTTGTTTCCAGCTTCAAATCTGTCTCTGTCTTGATTCAACTTTGTACACAAACACGTTCACTCATGAAATTATATTCATCATGGCGTGACCATGTCATGACATGGCTATGAGAGGCTTTGAGAAAAGAAAGGTAGAGAGGGACTGATGACCAGATACAACATCATGCGAAAGAAGTTTGCCGTCAACCAATGAGAGAAGATCATAGAAATGAAGAGGCCGAACCGAATTGTCCTGGACGTGTTGAGGGGGATGAGATGAATAAATACTTTGTACACAATTATTATAGAACACATGAAAAGGACCTGTGTGACATGCGTAAGTGACAATAAACAAAAAATATTCATGTGGGAAGGAGGTTCAAGGCCAACCTGACTCGAGAAAACGACATGAGATAGCGGAGGTAACACAGACGAAGAATAACACCCATCACCGGAGCGTCATTCTTGAAGCTCTAGCCACCAGTCCTTGCTGTTGTTGCGCTGTCGGGCCGTATGTATAACCACTGCCACCTGTGGCAGCCTCTACACCAGCGGACCTCTTCGGAATCGGTAGCACCTGCGCACGTTCTTGCAATTTGGGCTGTAGCAGAGCTCGCTCTGAGGCAGCCGGTGCTTGTTGATCCTGAACCTGTTTCGCAGACGCGCCAACACTAGCCTCCTTAATACTGACAAGTACTTCCTTGCAATATTTCAACTTGTCGACCAATTTCTGATTGAATCTCACTTGTTCAGGATCAAGACTGCTGCTGGGGTTGAGTGATTGTGCCATGACATCGGACAGTTTGTGTCTCGTTAGGTTGTAATTCTTGTCAATATGAGTGACAAGGAGGCCGTGCGATGAGAGGATGAGTTTGGAGTGATCGTAAAAGTTGAACTGGCAGAACATGTGATAGGGGATGAGGGTAGAATTAAGATGCATACCTGAAGGACATCATGGGACAGCTTGAAAACAATGACGTGCTTCATGCGCAGATACTTGTGCACCCATTCCATGCCCTTGGATCGTGCTGTGTCTCGGTAGACGTAGTCATGATGGTTGAACAACCGATCCATGATATACCCCTCGAAGCTCTTTAACAAATACACCTTAGTCTTGAGTTCCTCGGGGTAGCTATCCAATGTATGGGATTTGCGCACGAACGCACCCCCGTGGTGACGCGATGTGATATAGTCGAAGTGACTGTAACACGGATCAGTGGATTATGTCACCAAAGACGTACAAAAGACGTGCACTTTGTCCGGGCTCAACACACAGGTGGTGCTATCGTTAAAGTACACACCAACACTTCCATCGGTCAAGGCATATCCCATTCCGTACTTGTTGCAGTAATCAACCCAGCTCACAATGAACACTTTTTCGTCAGGTAGTGGGATACTTCCGTGATCACGGAACACACGGCCTGCAGCCTTTGCCTCAAACGCGGATGTCAGCACTTGCGCCGCAGCTTCAAAGCCGCCCAGCTTTTCCATGCCTCCTTCAAGGCGCTTTTCTGCTTTGAGTGACTCTGACGACACAGCATTGGCCAGTTAGGAGGCAAGTCAGATGCACTCTCCCCATTGACGAGAAAATAACTACAAACCTGAGGTAGTTGGCACATTCTCCTTCTCCTTCTCTCCACGCACAACTGCAACATGCTCCTTGTCTTTACCCTTCAAATCATTCGTAATACTGGCACTCTTGGGTAGCGAGGTTGTCGATGCGCCGAAAGCAGATGATGTCGGTAAGTTTTCTCGAGTCCTTGATGAGACAAGGGCATGACGGTCCTTCTGGAAGGGAATCTGAGGCAATGGACGACGAGTAAACCCAGATGCAGGCTCTGGCGAGGGAGCTGACGAAACAGCAAGTCTTTCGGTCAAATGGGCATACTTCTCTGCCGGTGTAATTAAGTTGGGCTCCTCCTCCTCATTTACCTCTTCTTCCTCCTCTGGCTCCTCTGGTACAGGAGCCATCTGTGCGACAATACGTGCCTTCTGTGCTTCAAGCTCCTTCCTTGCTTTTCTTTCTTCTTCAATAAGATCATCGGCAGCGTTGATATAGTTACGGCGTAAGGGGCTTTCTTTGGTTGCTTGCAACTTCCTCAACAAGGCACTCTCTCTGTGATGAGATCCAGGGGCCATGGCCTCCGAACTAGTCTGAACGCCCATGACCAACGGTTGTCTTGCAGAACTGAGCAAGGCAGAAATCGGAGATCCGGGTTGGATTGCCTTCTGGAACTCTTTCTCTTGCTGTTGAATGGAGTTCATATATGTTTTGCTGTTACCATTCGAATTCTGAGGTATTGGGCCGCCGCTGCTCGGTACAGCATGAGGGCTCTGATCTAGAAGCGCGTGTCGCCGCAGGCGCCTGAGGTTGCTTTCTGACATGGAAGGTGTGATGTTGGAAAAATCAGGAGTGACATCATGAGCAGAGGAAGGGATATGAGATGGTACGGGTCCTTGGGTGAAGAAAAGATGATCAAGAATCTCAAAGAGGGTGGGTCGCAGAGAGGGATCAGGGGTAAGAATTTGCTGAATTAGGGTTTTAACGGCGGTACCGATCTTGCGGTCTGAAGGGAACTCATAGGTATTATCACGGATGCGCCTTTCGATGGGATCAGCAGCAAGCTGAAGAGAGTGAAAATAACTCACTGGTATATTTCTTTCACGTCTTTCGTCTGAAATGGAGGTCTACCTATCATTAGGGTGTAACAAATAACACCAATGGACCAAGTGTCTACTTCGAAACTGTGACCATTCGCAGTGTCGAAAAGGACCTCGGGTGCAATATAATTGGGCGTTCCACATATGGTCTTTTTCCTTTCTCCCGGATTCTCGATCAGCGCAGCCAGGCCGAAATCTGCAACCTTGATGTTCATATTGACGTCAAGAAGTAAGTTCCCGAGCTTCAAATCTCGATGGATGACCTGATGCGTGTGCATGTAGTGGCATGATCCAATGAGTTGAACCATGAAGAAGCGAACTTCCGGTTCTGTAAATCGGCGTCGGCGGCGGAGCATGTCCATGAGGGAGCCGGATGGACATAATTCAAGGGTCATGTACACGTTGTCCCCATCCTCAAAGCAATCGTGGAAGCGAACGATGTTAGGATGCTCGAGAGAACGATGGATCTTGATTTCTGCCCAAAGCTGTCCAATACATGAAACAACTTGCATTCCATGTGGAGGCTGACAATACTGACCTTTGTCTTGGCCTTCTTGGTCTTGAGTGAGGTCTTGGTAATGACTTTACATGCGAGCCGAGTTTCTCGAGGATCCTGGACCTCGAATACACGGGCAAAACCTCCCTCTCCGAGAAAGCCAACACGAGTAAACTGGAAACGATTGTGTCTATCTACGATGACCTTTGGTGGTGTTGGGGGTGCTGTCTTGCTGTTCTGGCGAGGTAGGGGCGGTGAAGTACTTTTTAGCGGTGGTTTTGGCGGTGCCTGCGGCTGCGGCTGTGGGGGTTGTTGCACGTTGTTCGTGGCTGAAAGTGGGACTCTGCGATGGGGCTGGATTTGCTGAGACTGCATAACAGCTATTCTGCGCTTGTAGTCGACGTTCATGGTGATTGAGGTATCTTGCTGAGTATTGGCCTAACGCCTGGTCCTGCTGACCGGATTGTGGTACTGTTTTGAAAATGTAAAATCAGACACATCAATTCAACACGAGGTCGCGTTGTGCCTATCACGTGCTTGTTCGACACACATACAGTCACATGATCGCGTTAGCTGCACGGAAAGTATTTAGCATGCCAAATCAAGTTCACGAAACATTGCAGAATTGACACACTGTCTATGGATTATAGTTCCTCCACAATATGCCATGTGACTTGTTGAAATCAACTGAAAGTGACATACACACTTGACCTTTCACGTTTCGGCACAATGTTTGCCTTTGATCCATGTCAACAGCTTCCTTTTGTCAGTTTCTAATTCTTTCAGATATCGGTCACCTACCGTAATGATCAAGATCTTTGTTGCATTCGCAAGATTCCTGTCAATTCCTGGGGATATGTTACCACCGCTTGTGACTATCACTTTAAGAAAACAGTCCTCCACATTGTGGCGTAGAGGATACATTTCGAAAATTGACATATCCACTCTTTGTATTCCGTCTTTTCATGGGAGCGTGGTGAGGGGGCCCAGGGCAGTTGATGATGAGGGAGTCGTTGTCGCGATGAGGGACCCGGGGCAGTGGATGATGCCGTGGCAGCTAGCCATCTATTCCTACCCAACTATTTAATAATGCTTTCAGTATCTTGTATCTATAATACCCAGGATCATAGACAAAATACCTCTTACTTGCTCAGGCTGAGATAATAACAGACTATCCAAACTCAGTAAACAATACTCTGCTCTATTAGTCCAGTTAATCTGTAAGCTGATTTAATTGACTTTCAGAGTTTTCAATTCCAATGGCGAATTTTCACAACCACTCATCATCAAGTTGCAGATAGACCAAAACCCTATAAAAACCAATAACAAGGAGAAACTAAGGCTGACCCAAAGCAAATAGCGAGTTAACCTTCTTTATGTTCATACAGCTTTACATATTCATGTAAGATATCAGATATATCTCTGAGGACAATCTCTCGTGTAAAGCTAGTATTAAATTTAATGATCCATAGAAAAATCTTGTTTTCAATAACAAAATGAAACCAGGTATGAGTAAATACTTTCCTTAATCACCACTGATATCTTTCACCAAATTTCAAGGTTGAGTTGCAGTTCCAGGCCACTACCAAGTATACAATTTATACTTGGTGATAATCCAGAACTACAATCTCACCTTGAAGTTCACTGAGATATCATATCAGTAGTGATCAAGGCAAAGATTAACTCACATTTGGCATCCTTCAGTGATTAGAAACAAGGTTTCCATAAATCAGTAGACTTAATACTAAGTTCACACAAGAGATTGTCCTCAAAAACATACCTGATACATTGCATGAGTGTGTGAAGCTGCATGGGTACAGAAAAAGGTCCTTCATCACTTGCTTTGAATCAGCTTCAAGCTTGGTCCACCCTTGCTATCAATGTCAAGTGTTTATAAGGTTCAGTTCACCTGTGAGAGTGCTTAACAATGAGTGATCATGAAAATTTGTCATCGGAATTCTGAAAGTCGATCCAATAAGCCAACAGATCGACTGGGTCCGATGGGGTTATCACCTGTACCCTTTACCAAGTCATAGTCGAAGGCAATGGAAAGCTAAGCTCATCCGATGTTGATCAGTTTTTCGAGTTGTTAGTTGGGACGCCATTACTCACGCTGATGATCATATAAGCAACTTCTTGTGATCGTCGTAGATGTATTGGACGAGTATGGCGGCCTCATGCGCGATTTGCCTGGGTTGGATGACTACGAGGGTCTCTTGCTACACTGAAGCGTTGGGCTCTGGTCGAAGAAGTTCAAGTTTAGCGTTATCAGCGGACCGTATCACTCACATCTTCCCAGGATCCATCAGTATCCATGTTTTCACCTGACAGTGACATTAAAAGATAATAAGATAAGGCTTCTGATAACACTCGTGCCTTTTTCACGTTGCAACTCTACAGTGCTTGGAGGGATGCAGTGAGTAAGCCAAATCGTAGATCAGTACAAAATTTCGGTTCCTACTGATCCACCAAGCCGAAATCACGGGATAAATATGCAATGCCACGAGTCTACCTACGCCGCTCTCTTGTTCCCTTGTTAATATGAAAGCATTATTTAGGATTTTTCTGCAGAAAGTCGACGATAGTTGTTGCCCAGATAAACATACCAGCGGTATGAGCCTCATTAATCCATGCATCTTCCTTACCCGTCGCATTGAGACGTGACTTGAGGGATACCCGGATATCATCGGAAATGCTATTTCCTGGGATGCATCACTGCCAAAGGGAATATTGACATGAGTACTGATGGATTCTGGGAATGTTTGAGCTGAGCTCTCTGCCATCAGAGCAATAACATGTATACTTGTTCCGGGTCAAACAAGGGCTTTTGATAGATGCCAGACGTATGCACTTGGTCATCGCTTGTCCAATTCTTGTTTACAATACGGGGGACCTCTCAATTTGGGTCGAATCCTGGACAGGCTATCTAAAGGTACGTCTGAATCATATTATTGGGTGTACACTTTCACAGGGCTCTTTGGAGTGAGAAGACAAGACGCTACTACTAGTATGCCTATCATCTTGACATTAGCAAAGGTGCCATTGCCAAGGGGTTGACGGGTAACCTGGCACAAGATTGAGCTCAATATCAACTCATTCACAAAGACAAGAACACTTGACAGCATTCTGGAAAGGGGTAAAACCACTGAGAAGCAATGATCATGGAAACGGGAGATAGAGGGTCTGTCCCTAATTGGACTATGAAAGGAAATCATTTGACCTACACAACCACACATTCCCGACGGCATTCTGAATACCGATTATCAAGGCCGTCATTAAAAAATGATCATACATCCCTGCTATGTGAACGGAGAGAAATCGAAAAAGGTCGTTAGGGGACTATCTTAACGCCAACTATCTAGAAGCCATCTAATTTCCGATCACCGGGAAGCTAACTGACAGCAGAACAGAAGCGTACGTTTATTGAGTACACAGTGGTTCAGGGTAAGGATATTACAGTGTAAGGTTATACTCATACTCATTGCTAGTATCCTGGGCGATCCAGAGGAGAGCGGCCGACAGCATGAGAGCCACATTTTGCGAGACACTAGCATATCCATAATAAGTGAACTGAGGCGTATATCCCGGCAAGATATATTTCAGGACCAGGATTGTCTGTAATAAAGCAACAAGTTCAAGACTTATTTAAATTGGAGGAACCCGGAAATTACGCACCACGCTCCCAGCGAGACCGCCAGCCATCAGTGCAAGACCAATGAACAAGGTTAGCCTTGCCAACCAAACCGCCCGAGAATCCCCATCCCCAAACCCATCCCTGCCTCTAAGCCGATCTTTATCAATCCAGTTGATCACTAGATACCCGAGCAGGGATAAAATTCCGGGCACCCAATCAACGAAAGAGACATGAACTGGCACTTCGTCACCCCACTTGGGCTTTGCGTGTGCCGAAAGTACAGCAGCATCCAGAAATATCCAGTTTGCAAGAGCGAACTGAATGCAGATGGATTGAATGTGATGTCAGTATTGTAGAAATTTCTGAACTCAGGAAAAACACGCACCAGAGCACCTGCCAGGTATACTCCAATTGACCTCCTATGCTTCCCTAGTGTGAGGTTAGGGCACGGATTCACGCACACTCGACGAGGATCATAGTCTGATCGAGGCAGGGACATGATGTGGTTATGTTGCTTTAGGTATGAAGAGGACTGGTATGAGTCTGCACGAGGGGAAAGCGGTGCTGTGCCACTGAACGGTCGAGAGGGATCGTGGGAATATGTCTCTAAAGATGGTCTCTCATCCTCGAACACGATTGATGTCGGACTATGAGCATAGTCGACTTTGACCTGAGTTTCAACCTCTACTTCAATTTCTATACGCAGAGGCACAACCGACTTATTTCCCTGGAACCAGGCAGACAGCATCGCTGCAGCCGCTTGATGTGTTGTGAGAGTTTTAGAGTGATAGATGAAGGATAGGTAGTCAAAGTAGAGAAGAGTCGAAGGTGAGGGAGACTTTCCTAAGAGTCATTACTATGAGCCTATTGGCTTTCTTAATGTACTCTGTCGGCCATGAATCACCTCGTCGACTCGCTGTGCCTGATCCGATTAGGATGCAATTTTGGTCTCAAAACTTGTTAGGGTGAACAGACCAATCCCTAACTATTGGGTCCGAGTCCCTGACAAATCTATCGTCTCGGGTAAGTTGAAAATAACTTCACTATCATGACAGACCCTTGTAATGAATTTCCAAGGCATCATAAGCAAATAGATTTCCAGCAGAAATCCAGGTATCCAGCAAATATTGTTAGGGTATAGAGGGACACTGTAACGCGTAAACCAGCCTTTTGGTGAAATGACCTGTCAGAGCTGTCATCGACTTCATTATGGGACACTTGGAAAGACAGAACTCTAATCTCTGATGACCTAGAACCCACTTCAGCTGCATCGATTGAGTAATTATGAAATGTTTGCTGTGTCATTCAGTACAAAAATTCAAGATATTTGTCATTCATGTCCTCGGGCACGATGCAGTCGGTCGAGGAAATGGAATAATATTGGCCACTGGATAAGTTCTGTTCTGATCAAACTTCAAATCAAACTCCAGGCCAAGTTTCCTTCCACACTACTACTTCAGGATGGTACCATGCCTTACCGTACAACTGGGACATGGGAATGTCTGGGAACCAGACCAGATATGCGGATCAGAGTAGATGCGTTCTCTGGGTATCAGCACTGTATGGGGATACACAGTGATGGCGACCTTACCAGAGTCACATCTCTCTGCATACCTAGTCAAAAATACAAAGACGTTATTCCAAAAGGACCAAGCCATCAAAGACTCCTAGACGGGATTTTTTGCTTGAAAAGACAACATCCTTCAGCAAGACTTCAGCCAGCGAAATTTCCCGTCCGTACAGATGTGTATATGGTCCTGGACAGCAATCTTGATATGTTTCTTGTCGTTTGTTTCAGCTTTCGTAAGAAAAACATGATACCAGTTGCAGCGTCGAGATGTGTTTCCGCACGCTAGGAAATCGGTACTCACCTAAAGAGCACTGGAAAAGTATTGATGTATCTGGGACTTTAGATACCAGACGCTGCGACAGACCTAGACTTCAAAGTTGAATCCCAAGCCACGAGACATGGGGCTGGGAAGGGCCGTAACTACCGGTTGGCTGCAAGCCTGGAGGCTCACTGGGGCGTAAGTCACGACCCAATGAAAGCTACCAAATGCAGGATCTCAGCAGTATTAGAACCAAAGTGAGAATATGCATAGAAATGAAAGTAGAAAATCAAAATGAGATAAGATTGCTAGTCTGGAGTGCCATCAATTTATACGCTTGTGCACCTTTGTTTGCGTACTTCCATCTTATCAGTCCGTGCCAGAGTCGACAAAGAAATAACAATGCTCAGTTGTCCCATCTTTGAATCTTTGAAGCATTCTTCAAGAGGGCACCATCTCGGTATTCTGAAAGCATGTGATGAGCTGAATCCGATCTGCGGATGCCCAAGTATTGATAGGACGTGGAGGGATGTTGAGCAACCAACGACCAATTGATGAGATTAAAACTGTTTTGTATACTATCAGTAAGAATCACAGCTGTGTAGCCCTCACAGAAATCGCGAAATTGAAATCAGTCTGTGGTGTCCAACACTCCAGTCTGTCAAAACGCCCCTCGATCAAGGGGTCTTAATGTTGCTGTACATGACGATGTAAGCAAGCTGTCCCTCAAGGTCCAGGTATCTGCGCACCTTGTGTATTGGGATCCCAGCATAAATATATGGGTTCTGATGCAGGCAGTGAGTAATGAGGGGTTAACACAGCCAGCTTCAACAATTCAGGGATGAAGTACCAATACGAATCCAAGTTTCATCACAGCCACAGATCATTATTGCTGTTCGGACAATGCACTTTACATCATCCAATCACGACAAGGCCTTTATTCCATTTAGGTCATTAGCGCCGTCATTAGCGCCACTTTCTTTCCCTCTTCCGGAAATCCTTGTCGGAGAGATCATGTTCCTTACACCATCTCTAAGGAGACAGAGCATGAAAAAAAATAGAAAAAATACTCATAGGAGATAAGACAATGGTATTGACTCAGATTACAGAATTTGTCCTTGTAATTTGTTCTGAAATGCAGTTGGTTGCTAAGCCTGATGCGCATTCCCTGTCTCTTTCCACGCAAATACCATTTCTCATATTCCGGTATGCCAACGATCGCTCTTTTCTATGTTTTTTACAAAGCAGTTATCCTAAAATGTGGACTCGGGATTGTCACAATGATCACTATCATTTTGATCGTGGCGATTGTCCCGAAATTCACCACAAAGGTCAAGACAGGGAGCAGATAGTATGCGCAGCCTTCCATGAACGCCGGTGAAATGGAGGGCGTCATGTCATCAATGCTGCGGCAAATGTCATGAGTTTAGGTCACACCGTTTTTACCGTCAGGACAGACTAACTCAATTAAGGAGAGAAGTAACAGAGAAGCATGGTCTCTGCGATGATCATGATGATTCTCGTAGTCGATTATTACAAAGCGCTACACCGGAAAGCACTCAACTGCGGTCACTATGCAGCTTCGATGAACCGGCGTTCTAAGAGTTCGTGAGAGCATGAATTCAGCGGCTATTTTCACATCGACGATCTTGATCCTGCTGAAGTATTCTCACCATACTTCCTCGCTGCTACCTCACAGCGGCGTTTCGGTGAGGATAGCGCCTCACAGGAGAAGGGCCCGTATGAGCCTAATTTCCCGCGTGGGCTTCAGAACCTGCGAAGCTGGCAATGTGTATGGGTGGACCGGGATGACACAGAGAACCCGTAGAAGCTCAGTCACGAGGGCCCAATCTGGTCCGATCACGACTTTGGCATCCGGCTGACCCTAGCCAAGATGATCGAAACTTATGATACCCCAAAGCGGAGGCTTGTAGTAGGTAGTCGGAGGACTTCTGAGTCAAGTTCGACTACATTAGTACTGCGGGAGAGTGAAGTGCGCGTAGATTCGCTAGCGGACACAGGATGAGTTGCATGCCCATGAGATGACCAGAGACGAGACTTCGGACCTGTTCGGCACGCAGTTCGGATGGTTGCAAGCTCTTCCATAAGCTACCTAGCGCAAAATCTAGATAGATTTCTTCAGTCAACCAGGGGGTGTCATTCGACTGATGAGCTCGTCAACTTGGACTTGGGAGAGCGGACAATTGTCTTTCTCATGCCAAGCTCCGTTAAAGATTGGATGCAAGACCTATCAACATCTGAATCGATTGGCGGACCCCTAGACATTACTGACATCATGTTGGGGGCAGTGCAGTGCAGATATTTATAAGGAATTCTGCTGAGACGTGTAACATGTGGCACGAGTCCTAGGTTGAGATCACAGTACCCGAGATCATCTTAATTTGATGAGCAAGAGCACCAATCTAGCAGGTGAAAATACGATTTGCCAATGATTGTCCAGAAGCTTGAGGGGGGCGAAATAAGGAGCCCTGATAGGTAGCGCAATGAAACATTTCAAGTGATCAATCGATAAGTATATCCGCGGTGTCAAAGAAGGATGATGATGCATGAGAACAAGGAAACAGCCTCCCAAATCTGAACATAAGCTAGTGCCTCGATTAGGAAACCAGGTCGCCGCCCTACATAAATGCGACAAAGTGGCGAGCTGCCGACTCTATCATTCCCATCCACGTCAGCCGTTGTACGGCGGTCTAGGTATGTCCGTTTATGCCTGTGGCGAGGAACCGGAGTTAATGACAGAGACTGGATCGCTAGAGCAGTGGCAAGGGTCCTCCATTCAAATTTAGAATCTCCCCCAGATATAAATATCAATCTCTTCCCGACTGCAGGCTTTTCAGTCATCATGCCCACTTCCCGTTTTTCCGCCCATGCCTTCAACTGTAGAAGACGTTCCTCCGTAATGCTCACTGGTAAGCCTCACTCTGACCTTTCCTGAGCTCAGACTCAACCACGATAGGCTTGAACCCAGCCAAACCTGGAGTGTATGGTATCGGTCTCCCGCGCCCGTCCCAGAAACCACTCATGTTTGCGCCCAATATGACTCCGGGGACGTTTGTCGAGTCAGAAAACGGCCACGATCCTATCGAGTCTCTGTCGTCATCTTCAGCCCTCTTCCCTCCATCGGAGGCGATGCCAATTGCATCCAGGCGCCGCCGTGCACCACCTGGAAAGCGCCTGTCTCGTGGTTATATCCCTCGGCCCCCCAATGCATTCATGCTTTTCCGTGCGGATTTTGTACGGCAGAAACATGTTCCGGGTTCGATCGAGACCAATCATGGATCTTTATCAAAAATAATTGGTGGGAATTTATTCTATTCTTTCATGTTGAGGTTTTTTTTTAATCTTGTCTTCAGGCAACTGTTGGAGAGCATTACCTCTCGACGAGAAACGTGTTTGGGAGGTTAAAGCTAAACATGCCAAGGCTGAGCATAAAATCAAGTATCCTAACTATCGTTTCTGCCCTGTTCACAACAAGGACAAAGAGAAAAAGGACAAGCCGCTACCCACGCCGGAGAATGAGCGCAGGTGTGAAGAGGTTGCCCAACTTCTTCTCGAAGGGAAGAAGGGAGAACAACTAGCGGAGGCTGTACGGAACCTGGATAGAATCCGTTCGCAGACACCTGTCCAGCCGGTCACCCAGTTGCAGAGTCTTCGACGGTGTTCCTCGGTCCCCCTGCCGCACCTGCCGCACGACTATTTCGATCCTTGCGCTGCCATCTCGATTCCTTCCGTCCCATTTGTCATGCCTTCTGGTCCTTCTTCTCCGTTGTCACATCAGCAGCGAATGACGATTGGTCAGCAGCGTCGTCCCTCTAGCGCCGGTCCAGCGTTCTTCCACTCATGGGTAATGTCTGGTTCTGAATTTCCTCAGTTCCATCAGGAGGTCGATGTTCTCCCAGAACCAGATCCATTGCTCCTGAACACTTTCAACAACTTCAACTTCCAGTCATCTCATTCCCAGCATCAGTCGCAACTCTCCTCTCTCAGTGTGGATGAGCTCCTGAACTCTCTCCCGCCTCATGAACAGACGCATGACACGCCTCTTGGTCTGGGACCATTAGAAACCTTGGGATCGCAAGAGTTTTTCCCGATGTATGACAATACAGTTTCGACTCCTCAAGTACAAGTACATAATGCCATTGACATTCCCGAGCTCGAAATGACTGCGCAGTGGATGGCTTCTCTCCAGAACAGTCCATCGTCTTATTCATCGTCGGCGTACTCAGAGTCCCCTGGTCCTTCCGACGAGGCTCTTCCTCTTCCGGTTTTCGCCCCTCGCCCGTTACACGTTGAACACATTCCCAACAGTGTTATGTTTGGGGTTGACGGCACCATGAACACGACAGATTCAATTTGGCCGTATAACGAACTCGGATATCAGGTTGGGGATATGCACTGTGTTCCTGATGTCAGTTGTTCATTCCCTAATGATGACTTTGACTTTGAAGGTCTCATTGAAAACAAAGCTTGAATCGGTTCGCTAGATGACTCTTGACCAAGTTTCTTTCTCTCCCAACCCAATATTTTCTCCCTCTCTCTCTCTCAAGTTTTATTCTTGTTCAATCTATGTGTTCCTCGTCGTGAGTACTTTAGTCTTTCACGCTTCTGCTCTTCAGTATTCCCCTTGCATTGTAGCCATATACGTGATTTGATTATTGTTTGCCTCTGATGTAGCCTTATATCAAGTTTTTTGGCGGTTCTTTATTGTACCGAGGTTCTGGTTGACCCTATCTATCGCCACGAATTGTATCATTAGACCGTTGAATATCATCAATTGTTTGAAGTGATTATCGTTTGGTCTGACGGCGTCTTGACCGAACGCAAGCAACCTCGAAATGAAATGGAATGGAACAGGTGAGAGCGCTCTATAACTGATAAGGGGTCCCATTGGTGTGGCCTAAAGAGAGAACCTGTCTTGGTTAAGCTTTCAGGTAAAACACCTCAAGAGTAACTGCTACCTCTCTCTCTCTCTCAGAATTCTGTATACACCCCCTATCAACCGCAAAACCAAAAAATCTCTTCTTCTTTTCGCATCCTCTCTTGATAGTGATTGATCACAGTAGGCTAGTAATTCCCTTACCTCGCCACGCTGGGCAGAGAGGATCATATGAGAGCTCCCTCCCCCCTATATCAGCATCACGATGAGATGAATTCGAGAGATGAATCCACAAGAGCACGACAATATCAATATAAGCGTAAGCTTGATTCTAACCCGGCAGTTAAGAATACACGACTCGTACGAGCTTTTTCTTGCTGAGATTAGGGA
>Ga0153944_1000735_pt1 | contig 14018 bp, 16 predicted proteins | sample TSNJ028MetaG_FD_104703 | JGI IMG/M metagenome (GOLD analysis project Ga0153944, IMG submission 104703) | Attine ant fungus gardens microbial communities from New Jersey, USA - TSNJ028 MetaG | ecosystem: Host-associated > Fungi > Mycelium > Unclassified | place: USA: New Jersey, Wharton State... | reverse complement strand
CAGAAGAGGGGAAATTAATGGGAGCAGATGGTTGAGGTTTGCAGCATGGATCTCGACATCGAATTGCAGAGGTGCAGACAAGCAGGCCCATTATTCAGCCTGATAGCTTTGGAAAGCTATTGAGCGGTTTTCATCATCAAGGGAGATGTGGCGCCAAATTTGAGGTGAGGTGTCAACGATTTCCCTCCAACGGCAAGACACAGCTCGGATGGCTAGAGGTGACAGTGAATCTATGATCGAGCTAACAACAAATATCTCTATGAGGAGTTCTTCTGGTAAAAGGCCGATGGGAACGGATGAAGTAGGGTTTAGACTGGTAGAGTCAAACTGCTGAGGTAAGGTAAGAGCAAGATGCATGTTATGAACCTAATTTTGTAAGCTCTTGTAGTAAAAACAACACCTTATACGCCGCTGGATGTCACAGTGTGAGAACCCGATCACCTGGCTGTACAGTTTTATGGCATTTGCCGAGGCCGCAAGCCTGTGGACATCGACCAAAAGCGATACACACAAAGCGTCCTCGCGCTCGTTCCTCAAAACAACATGCCCGGTGTACGGGATATTAGGTGCGCACGGACCTCATTTACTTCTGCATCAAATCCTCAACCTCCGTTGGTCAACAGCGCCGAAGCATTCATCACCGCCTACGCCTCTCACCTCAAAAGATCCGGAAAAATCGATGTCCCAATATGGGCTGATATTGTGAAGACTGGCTCTTATAAAGAACTCAGCCCCTATGACCCAGATTGGTTCTACGTCCGTGCAGGTTTGTATTTCGATCAGCCCCCTAGACGAGTATGACCGATGCAAGAACAGCTGCTGTTGCACGACACATATATCTCCGCAAAGATGTTGGTATCGGTGCTCTGAGAAAACTCCATGGTGGCCGCAATAGACGTGGAAACCGACCGTCACATCATGCACCCTGTTCAGCATCTGTTCAGCGAAGTGTTTGCCAATCACTAGAAAAGCTGGGCGTGTTAGAGAAGTCGGATAACGGTGGACGCAGGATTACTGAGAACGGTCAACGTGATCTGGACCAAATTGCCACCCAGGTTTTCGACCAAGCCAAAGAAGAAGCAGAAGACGACGACGAGGAAGAACAAGACGAGGAAGAGGAAGAGGAGTGATTAGTTGTTCCCCCTTTCCTCTATCATTAATCTCTTCGTCACGGTATACAGTATGTGTCTGCTTAAAACATTCTTAAACCTCATACTGTTTTCTGAATCATCATCCACTTCTATTGAGACTTTGATTTCGGGTGGGCAGAATCTGTGGACAATAACTTATTTTATCTGAGGAATCATACTGTCATCCGTTCCTTTTAGCAGTTCTGTGTCATTTTGAGCCCAGTGAAAGATTTTCATTGAATCATCAATTTGATGTTGTGTCCACGTGCTTCTGATAAGATTTGCAGCTTCACTTTTTTCCTCCATTTCATAATCTATCTGTCAGGATGAGCAATAAAGGATACAACAAACGCCTTACTTCACAATTTCAGTCCAAGTTCGCAGCCCTCCTTCAACAAGAACCAGATCTGTCTCCAAAAGCTGCTATCGCTCGGGTCACAGAAGAAATGCTGGAAAACAATCCATTCGTTCAACCAAAAGGCGAAAAATGTCCTATAGATAGTCTCCCTGATGAAATCTTGGTATACATGTTTGAGGCAGGAGTAAAGATTGGAATGGAGCCCTATATAAAATATGAAGATAATGCTAGTGACGAGGAAGAGGATGAGGATACAGAAGGAATACAGGACGATACTCAAATGAAGATAGAGGAAATTGACGACGACGGCGATTCTGAATGGAGCGATGTTGACGAAGAAGAGAGCAAGCAGGAAGGAAAGAAAATGGATGATGATGATGATGATGATGATGATGATGATGGCGGCGACGACGATATGGAAGAACCTGGGCTTCCTTTTCAAGTTCTTATCTCCCATGTTTGCAAGCGCTGGCGTTCCATAGCGCTTGATACACCAATCCTATGGACTTGTCTCAATTTTGAAAAAGGCACATCACTCGATCAACACCAGGCATATATTGAACGAGCCAAAAACGCACCTCTAGAGATTACCATTGATTGTGCAAATGAATCTGAAACTGAGGACGAGGACGGGGACGAAGATGCATCGCACTACGCCATAAATCCAGTGTTACAAGCCCGCGATCGAGAGCTTGTAGACTGTCTGCGGAATTCCATAGACCGTTCGGACCCGTCCCTTCCTAATATTCTCAACGACCCTGATTGGCATACAAGACCCGGACGTGACGGACACGAGAACAACAGCGCCGAACTTAACGATTACACGATCTCTGAGCTTTCTGAGATCTTGGACTTGGTTACTCCGCGTGTTCAGCAATGGAGAACACTGTCAGTCAGTGTATATGATTATAGATGGATGTACCTCCTTCTTGCAAGGCTGCACCAGTGTCCTCCAGCAGAAATCTTGGAGGTCTTGGAACTATATGTCCATGACAATAATGAAGAAGAAATCTTGTTTTATCCTTCAGAATTGACCGCACGTTTTATACCATTCCAGGGTCAAGCACCGCGTCTAGCACATTGTGTGTTTTGGGGTGTTCATCTGGACTGGGACGCATCATTGGGAATGTTGGAAAATCTGAAGGAACTTGAACTGGCATATCATGTAGAAGAAGTCCGTCCCTCATATCAGACGTTCGAGGCTATCCTCAAATCGACTAATCTCCAAATCCTCCTTCTTTCCCTCTCAGGACCTGCTGGGACGGAAGATGACTGGCGACATGCAGGCTACAATATTATACAATTGCTCTCGTTAGAGGAATTGATTCTACGATATCATCCGCTACAATACGTGTGTTCACTGCTTCGTTTCATCGATACTCCCAATCTTCGATCACTAGACTTGGACTTTGTCGATGATGATTACACAAAACTCGCACAAGACCTATGTAAAGCGCCGTTTGGACGTTCGAAAACGTTGCTCGCTGGATTGGAACACCTCAAGTTGTCCGGGCTGCCTTGTAATGCAACAGCGATGAAGAAGATGCTGGATGAATTATCTGAACTCAAGTCATTGAATTTGAACTGTCTAGGTCAACCACTAGAAGTCTTCGAAAAAATCGAGGCGGCTACAAAGTCAATCTCGTCCTTGTCTGTGGGGAGTCAAAAGCCATATTGTCCTACATTAGAGAGTATCGCAACTGTGGGAATTACAGGGCGACGTATGAAACAGTTCATTGAAGCGAGGAAGGAAGCCGGAGTACCAGTTCAAAGAGTGATGATGAGCGAGTATGATGACATTGATGACAGATCGGAGAAGTGGTTGAAGAAGAATACGAAGGAGTTTGCTTTATTTGATCCATCAGATTCTGAGGAGGATGTGTTTGATCCCTCAGATTCTGACGAGCTCCTTGCTCATGTTTTTGCTGTGACTGATGATGAAGATGTTGAAGAAGAGATGGATGATGATTTTTGATTCTGAATGGGAAAGAGATACCCAGGAATATATCAGGTCGTGGAGAGATGGACATGAATAGAGATGTTGATGGAGTTTATATATCCGCTGCTCCTCCAGCGATCACCGGTCAACTTTCATCTCATGGTTGAAGGAGGGCTAAATTCAAGAGCCTTTCTATCATATTGGAGAATGATATGTGATTATGATGGTGGGAGAAATAAATCCAGTAAAATCTATGGCAGTGAGCATAGCCCAGATTGAGTCTCTTGGAGGCGTCAGTTCCTCGTTCTCAATTTATCGCATCAAATGGCAGTTATAGACAGTGATGGAAGATTTGTGTGTACACTACTGCAGTGTTGATGTCTAATAAGCGCCTTCGAAGACCCCCGGAAATTAACTGTGACAGGGGTCGCTGTTCCCAGGTATATCATCTCGGGACTGCATCTGCATCTTCCTGTCCCTCAATGACTTCAGAGAGTGAAAGTATCAGTCAATCCTTGCCGCCCTCTATAAACTTGCCTCCACATCTCAGTGCTCACAAGTATTTCCTTGTCTGCACTCTTACTGTTGCTGCCTGGGATGTCCTCGTTCTCTCTCCTCGCACATGGCGCCTCTTTTATAAACCTGGTTTGTCTCCTCTCAAGACCCTTTATCATACCATCCGGATGTGGGTAATGATTGAGTATATCATAGTAGGTAAGTACTGAGAAAGTTCGTTTCTCAAACTTTTAGAACTCATTGAAGCTAGCCATTGCATTTTTTGATACCAAGATAACGCAACAGGTTGGCCAGCTCGATCTCCCTGTTCTCTGCAACTAATGCCTTTTTTCAGAACTGTAGTCATTTCTACCTATTTGAACCTATTTGTACTGCCCTTTTGTTGGCTTTTGTCTCTGGTAAGCGTACGCAATTCCCTGATGGATCGACGTTGTTGAATGTATGGCCATAGCCGCGCATGCGATTCGCATCAGCGCTATCTATGACAGAAAAAGGGAAATCATGACAGGATTGGGTGCACTGCTCACCATTCAAATTGCGATAACCGCAGTGGCTTGTGGATTCTACCGCTGTAAGTGCCTGTATCATTGCCAGAGCTTATATCGTTTATTTATTCAAACCTCACAGCTGTTCCCCTGGACGTTGGCCAAGGGTGCATTGCCGGTCCGAAGGAGAGCTGGGTTGGGATGTACTGGGTTGCTCCAACTCTCTTCTACACCGTCTCTGTACGTCTTTTCCTATCGCTAGATGTTTGAAATTTGACCTCCTTTGAAGTTTGCCCTTGCTGTGGTACGCTCCATCCAGTCTCTTGAAGTCAAACCTATGGGCTTGTGGGATATAACGCTTCGTGATGGACTCCATTTCTATTTCGTAAGTGTTTTGCGAGATGTAATCATGAAATCTTTGACTTTATATCCAGGTCATTTGGGCGCTCAACATGGCCAATATGTTATTTTGGTTTCTCATAAAACCTACAGGCCCTGAGGATCCCATAAGGACTATCACCACCAGTATGACAGTCGTTTTGACGACCTCCATGACCCTTCGAATCATTCTTGCTATCAGAGGACAACTCCAAGGAGGTGGCACCATGGATCTCTCTTACAACACAAGCTCTGACGCCAAAAATGCTCCGGCTGCTCGTTCCGTTATCCAAACCCACTTTTCAATTGCCCCTCAGAACATCGACCTCAGTAACATGCGTGCTGGCAAAACTGAAACTGTCTGGACGCCTCAAAAGGAGCAAGAGTGGTCTGACAATAAGAGCAGTTTGACTGGCATTGAAGTGAAGCCAGATGTTCTTGATTCCGGCATTCAGGTTACTGTAGACCAGGAGATCGGTACGGCTCGCTATACAACTGTCGATCAAACCAGATCGCAAATATAACCGGCGGAGTCACCTTCGCTGTCGCTTCCACCTGATTCCTATGCATTCCAGTGCTACCTACATCCAAAAACCTAGATCTCTGGATTATCTATTTCGGATTTCTCCCTTGTACAAAGCGGAACGTTGAATATCCTAATTGTGTGTATAAAATGTTTTCTTCCCTCTATGCAAGTGCTATTGACAGCATGCTATTCTGGATTTATGCTGGAAGAATCTCACATGGATACTTTTGTCAAAAGATTATCACACGTGCCGCGTTTCAGATAAACTGAGATGATTTTATAGCCTCAGGGATCGGGTGTGTCTTCCAAGGAGTATGGTCGTTTTGGTAATTAGTTTACGTTGTCATAAGTGAGCCGAAATGGGTACGATGCTTATAAAAGAAGCTGCGCTATCTGATCATCTTTATGAGCGCAGATGATGGCTGATGGAGTTCTCTGTTTCCTGATATCCCTGGTTCAAAAACTCCACACGTAATTCCCACCGGTATAGATGTCCAAGGTTTCACCCCCCCCCCTGGTAAAAGACTCCACAGCTAAGGATCATCAGAGGCTCAAACATCATGGGGGATTCGATATGAAATCTCTCTTTGTGAGCAAGCTAGACCATGTTGAGGTGGCAGTACTAGACATGTTCCTGGTCTATTGACATCACTGTCCACCCTGTTCCTTTATCGTGTTGATACCCATGCATGCCGAGATCCTCAAAGCAATATTCTGCTATTTGTTAGTTAGTAGTGTGAAGGAGATCCTCACCTCTAGAATCCTTTTTCCAATCCCCTGGCCCTCTGGCCAGGAGTAGAAGTAGAGATCAGCCCTTGAAGATCCCCAGTCCATTCTTTGTGAAAAGTTATCAAGAAGGTTATCGTTATTAGTGCTAATAAATATTCCACAAGGCTACTAGTAACTTATTTGATTATCAGACTAAAAAAATGCAGTATAAACTACATATACTGTAAACTATCTTAGTCTGAACACAGATACAGGATAGTGACCCTCAGTATCTGATTACTAGTTACCTGGTCAGGTTTCACCACATGACCAATTTTTCCCCCACTATCTTCAAGAGATGGCTGTCTAGCTCCTCTGATTTTGAAGAACGGACGACATGTGGTTGAGTAGCTTTAGAAAAGGATACTACTAGAAGCCCCCATGGGTAAACAAACTATCCCTTAGGCTTCGCACCTCTTGAGTGAATATAGTGATTAAATGGTATTACTCTTCTATTCTTGTTGATGGAAAAGGAAACACACAGTAATCGGGAAACTAATATACAGTACGGCTATGAGCTAAAGAGTTCATCTATGACAATGCCAGAGACGATACATATAGACCATAACAATGTGAAGCGAAAAGTCTGTTCATGTGGGGGAAAAGCCAGGCAGGAGCTTGAAGCCATACCCTGTGATAAAGATGAGATTATCAGAGGGAAACGTTCAATGAGAGATACTTGGAAAAAATCACCAGTAGAGAAATCTAGTTATACACACAAGAGACAGCATTCAGCAGTGAGGTAAGGATTAAGAAGAAATATCGTTTGCGAGATCAAGAAGAGGAAACAAATTCAAACGCCGTTCATGGGAATGACAATACTACATGATGCAGATGGAGAAGATAATACGATGCGCTGATGATAAATCCAGCTGGATAAGTCAATGCAATATTTTTTTAAAAAAATGGGACAAGACAGGAGATCATCACGCCTGAAGCGCTTTAAGTTCCTTAACCAACCGCTGAGAAGCGCATCAGAATTCTGCAGTTGGTTGCTGCATACGCAAATGTACATACCTCTCCTTCTCTCACAAGGAATTCATGACTCATATCTGCTCCTTGCTCAGCCCCGAGTCTGATACCGTATTCAAGCAATTGTCGCATATAATGCGAGTTGATGATGGTTTCGTCGTCAGCAAGTTTGGGTTTTACCGGGGCATTCAGCTCAGCTACAGGAGTACGAGTCAATAGGGGCCACATATCACATCTCTGGGAGAACTTACATTCTTTCATCGACAACCAACTATCCCCGAGCAGCTCAGGAATAGTTGCTCGTTCCTTTGAGTTACGCGTTAGACATTTCTTGATGCTGCCTATAACATCACGTCGTACACGACATTTTAGGTGCTCGAGTCTGGTGGGCGGGGAGATCTGATCACCGTCCGGGCTTTTTGACGCTGGGACAATAGGAACGGAATATTCTGGAAATTCAATGATGTGGTTGAGATCGGGGATAGCCCTCATTTTTTGTAGGAACGGAAGATGTTGGAAAGGGGGTTGACCATAAATCATCTGATACAAGATAACGCCTAAGGACCACACGTCGGACGGTCTTCCGACCTTTAGGCGACGCATGCCATCCGGGAGCTCAATGGCTTCTGGACTCATGTAATTGATTGTTCCAACCTAATAGATTCAGTGAGTGCAGGAAGTCCAAATAATTTTAAGTTTGCTACCTGATGATCCCTCTGAATATTGGTAGTGTCATTTGCAATGGCATTGGCGATACCAAAGTCAATGAGCTTAAGCTGGCCACGGACAAGAACAAAGTTGGCTGGTTTGAGATCAGAATGAACGATCTTCTCTTCATGTATCACATGCACAGCTTGCAACATCTGGTTCTCCTGTTAGCCAAGTCATTGGAGCGAATATCCAGAATCTACCTGTTGCCAATAGTATGCCACCCAGGTCATATTCAATGGATTTCTCATCTGATCTTGCAGAAGCCTCGCTAAATCAATCTCTCCGTACTCCATGATTAATAAAAGATAGCCCTTGCTCCCACCAGGTCCTGCACGAACTTCACTATCAATAAGCCGAATGATACGATGATTCCCTTCCAGCTGTTTGAGCAATCTGATCTCATTCATGTAGCCAGCCATCATTTCATTGTCGGTCCTATCGAGCGAAACACGCTTGAGAGCGTACAGTTCATTGTTCATGCTCATCACTCGAAAAACGCGGGATGATCCTCCTTTGCCTATCAAGTCAAATCGAGTGTACATATTTTTATTGACGGCGATATATCGAAATGGCTGCTTAGGTGGTGGAAGGGCATTTTTAGCGGCAGATTGGTCGAGAGTAGAGTGTTTGTGTGATGGGGGCGCAGGAGCTGGAATAGGCTGTGTTGGATATGCAGAATGTGAAGGTGACGGCAAACGTGATGGTTGTGCTTGTGACCGCCGTTCACGATCACGATCACTGTCGCGCTCGCTAAGATAGTCATCTTCCCGTTCATTAGTTGTCCAGGTTCTCCCAGACGTCGGTAGCGAGGTCTCTGTACTGACCGTATTACTTGCTGGCGGCTCTGATGCCGTCGGACTATGACGAGGTTTAGTAGATGGTTTACTACTGGACGGAGAAAGTCGATCTTTAGGTGAGATACGGTTTTGTAAGCGTGAGGGGGGTGACACTCTTCCTTGTGAATTGCGCGTGGTTTGAGGTGATATGCTTCCTTGGCCAGATTTTGAGGGTATGCGTGTCAAATGGTTTCCGACTGTCGGGGATCCTGTCATTGATGACGACATACTTTTCAATGTATCCGACTCTTGTCGGCGGTGCCCATGAACTAATCGAATCTGATGCGCATTCAGGTGGGTAGGAGAAGGAGACTGACGAGGACGTTGCTCCTGCTCCCGTTGTTCTTGCTCCTGTTCACGGACATATCCTGTCACTGTTAGCTGGTAGATCAAAGATACTTATATAAGAATTCACTTTCACAATCACTCAGAATTTCTGCTTCTTGTTTTTCACGTCCTTTGATTGTAGCCCCATCAGAGTTCTCGGCAATCGTGCTCATACCTGGAAGGTTCAATCAACTACTTTGTATAAGTTCAAGATTAAGTTAACCCACCCAAACTTGTACCAGGGCGCGAATGTCCATTCACTTGTTGTACTTGAAGCTGGTAATCATCATGAACTGAATGCTTGGTGTCAATCACTGAATGTTTTGCAAGTCATCAACCCATACCTATGCCTTCGCTCATGCTCGCAGACCTCCTCTGTCGGGGTACTGAGGATCTGTGTAGAGAACTGCCTGCTGCAGAACTCCCTAAAACGGTTCTCTGCCTGCTAGAAACGTTGGAGTTCACATAATGAGCGTTGACAGGCTCATTTTCTCTTTCATCGCAAGTATCACTCTCCATGCCTTCATGAGCTTGATTGACGGGCGAATTTCGATCTCCGTATTTCGCTCCCTCTGGGGGTGAGGGGTCGTAGTCGCTTTCACTAAGGTCGGTAGCGTGGTATCGATCTAGTGACGACTGTTTAGAGGCCACCGATGATGTTGATAACGTCTTCGTCATTCTACCAGCACGGTTAGGCACTGGGATCTGTCGAGCATGTGAAGCACGTTGCGCAGCATCTACTACCTGGCGAGCGCCGCTGCCGGAAGTGTACGTCGTGCGCATGGCTGTTCGTATCCCTGATCGTGAAACCAAAGGGGGCGAATGTCGCCGTTTCCCCGAAGCCCCTGTTGCGTGTAGATTTTCATCCGTTTCACTGGTATTCTCCTTGTCGTCTTGGTAAGTATACAGGTTGGAGTCGAGGCCCTGTCTTGAACGAGATAAGGGCACCCCTGAGTCACCTCTTTCTGATGTTTCGTCTAGTGTTATTCTGCGAGGAATTGTACGAGGTTTCGCTGATGATGTATTTGATGCTGTATGCGAAGATAATATGGGACCAGAGGTTATACGGCTGAATGAGCGAACCGGCCGTTCCAATTTATCCCCAGAAGAGCTGGCCACTGTTTCAAGAATGGGATATGCACTCTCTGAGCGTGAGATTAATGAACGAGCAACCGGTGAGTTCAGAGATATTGGTGATGGAGGTTTTTTGAAATCCTGAGGTTCAATATCTTCGGGTGGGGTAGGAGGTGTATACACCTGAGGTGAGGCTTTGGAAGAACCCTTTGTTATTCTCTGCAAGTTGCCATTCTCATCTTGAACATAATCAAAAGAGAGGTCTTCGATGTAGGAATCATCAGAGGTTGGTGTTGCGGATTTCCTGGCAGTACTGATAACTGTAGCGGAGCGCGGATCGGCTGGTGTCCTAGGAGGCGAAGTTGAGGGACCGTCTGAGGCCATGGCAGAAAGTGAGAAATGCAGACGACAAACAATGGAAGAAAATCGAAATGTAAACGTCGGCGTTAACGTTCATTATGAACTTCTACTTGAACCAACCAACCAACCAGTCTGGACCCCAGGCACCGCTTCGTGGATCACCGGAGAAAGGAATTCCAGGATCAATTCATTCAATTATGGAAGATTTCGGCAGCATTGCCTTTGGGGTCTGACCTACATATTACTATGTTACAGCTTTGCCAAAACAGTATTTTGCTCTTGAACCTGGACAACCCGCGTCAGATTGGACACAGTCTCTTCAACCTCTCTCTCCAGCCTATCTATCAGCTCCTTACATGTAGGAATATCATTGATCAACCCGACAGTCACGCCCGCCGACCAAATCCCGTAATCGGAATCACCATTTTCGTAAACTTTGCGACCTCGTTCACCAGAGACCAGATGTCTGACATCCTCAAATTTTGCACCGCCCGGACGGCGTTCAATCTCAACGACCTCGACAGCGACTTTATTCTTGAAAACGCGTGTTGTATTGTGGAGGGTTCTGAAAATGTGAATTGTATCACGTTCAGTAGACGCAACAATCTTGTCTTTAATATTCTGGTGGATAGGGCTAAAAAAACTGAAAATCAGAGTACTCGAGATGTAACAATACTCAAACCTTTCAACTGTGCACATGAAGCGTGTACCTGATACCAGTAAGCCCAATGTTGTATCAGACTTTGTAGACTCGACATACCCATATTAACGCCCTTTCGTTTGTTATCAGCACGAGACCTAACAAAGACTGGAATAACACTCACACTAGCACCCAGTGCAAGGGCTGCAGCGAAACCACGAGCATCTGCAATTCCACCTGACGCAATATAAGGAATCTTCAGGTCATTGGCAGCTCGTGCGAGCTATGATAATTTATACGTCAGAAGGACACTTGAACTTTTGTACTCTCCGCACCAGGACAAGCCCTCCAATATCTTCTTCCCCAGGATGGCCAGCGCCTGTGGAGGTGAATGGGTCAATTCAACAGTTGCTCAGGCTGACTCACAACAATCTCACTCACACTCGAAACCGTCGATGCTGAGAATGTCAACTCCATGTCTCTCGGCGGTCTTGAATAGTGACATTAGCCCAAACACGAATCATAGACACGATTTATTACCTTGGCATGTCGAATAGTGGTACATTTGTGGATCACAATACAGTTATTCTGTTTCAAATATCGAATCAGAGGGGCAGCTGCAGAGTTCGTTTGGTCATTTGGATCGCCGTCAAAAAAGAAAGGGCACAGACGGTTATTGCCTGCAGTTTCAAAAATTTTCACGCCTTCTTCCACTGCGGCCCTCGTAAACCCGTCATAATCAGGCGGATTGATAGTTGGCAAGATGGTGATGTTAACACCGAAGGGCTTCGAAGTAAGTTTCCGGGTTTCACGTATAGCTTGTCGAAGGGCCTCTGGTGATGGTTGGCTGAGGGCGGTGAGGATACCTGGTTGAAAATTGAGTGTCGAAAAGAATACTGGAAGTGATAGCAAATCACCTAGTCCCCCCGCCTCGGAGACTGCACTCGCGAGCGATGGGAAACCAACCCTATCGAAGATAAGCAAGAATATGCTAGTCTGAAATGTTTTACCATTGCATGCCGCCCTGCACAACTGGACTGCAGCTCTCATGAGTAGTTGACAATCAAGGAGTATGGAACCCTACACCCGGATACCGAGCAACTTCGTTACTGGAGTCTTGATGACCATCTTCGGAGCACTTGAAGGTGTTCGAATAAAGGAAAATCCTTCAAAAATGAGGAGGTACTATGGATCTATAGTACCTGAAGTGTTGCTGCGGGTCCTGTCTGGGATATATTTATACCTGGAAATGAACGTGATTCCGGAAGATAATCACGTGGCATTGTATACACCCGGGATGATCTACTATCCTCGTCCCGACTTAGTATTACGAAGATTGGCGTATGTGGTATGTTGTCGATCATGGAATGTATGTGATTGTAGACTATCTGTTGGGTTTAGATAGAAAAAGAGGGGACGAGCGAAAATTCTATCATGAGTAAAAGCACTAGAGTTTTTGGGAAAAGGTTGCAATAGCTTTGACACTTTCCTCGGTATTGAGGAGATCTGGTAGGCACAGAGTTCAGGATATCTTATGCTTGCAGGTAGGACCAGATCGGATGACATGTTCTCAAGTTTGTACTGCTTCACCATAAGGGCATGAGGGTTTTTTGGGGGGAGGGGGCAGAACTCGCCCAGGTATCTGTTGAGACATGGAGTGCTACATTATAAATAAATGTGATTGTTGAGACGACACTCGTTGTGCTTTACAACGAGTTTTCTCTCCTTTCTTTTTCTCCATGTCAGAACTCAACGATAGTATCTACAATCTATCTTGTATTGTGAAAATCCCCAAGGACTTCTCTTTTCTCAGCAAGATTGCGAAAGTGTGGTTGCGAAAGCGGCGTAGGGGTGGTACGTGTTTGGCTACTCATGTGACAGTGAGGCATCCGGGTGAGCAAATCCAACTTTCATATCGCATCTGTTAGTGGGGCTCATCCACGTTACTGTACCGAGCTGACTGAGGAGTATGATGAAGGTCGAGAGGTCGAGTATGTCCCCATAACAGGCGCAGCGATTTATCCCTGTGGGTACTTGGTTGGAATTACGTGAAGTCATAGTATCAAGGATGGGCCTCCAATATTGGACAAGAAATAAGTTTTCCCTCGATGCATCAGTACCAGACCCTGTAGTCGGTGATGTTACTAATACCAACAGTTATGCTCACAATACAAGATCGTCATTAAAGTCAAAGTCAAAGCCAACCCAAACAAATTCACTATCAACCTCATTGTGGATCCTGGGCTTTTGAGGTCAGAGCTCTCCGGATTGTACCTCCTTCGCCAACCATTTCTCGACAATCTTGACGTGTGCACCATAGTTCATGGTACTTTCAAATGCATCTCTAACAGATCCAGGATTATTCAAATACATCATCACAGTGTTCGTAAAACATACTTCACGATTCCTTGTTGATTGATCATGAAGGTCACCCTGAACCAATCCCCACATCCCTTTCCCAATTCCATATAATTCAAAGATCTCTTTGGATTCGTCACTCAAAACCGGGTACTTGCATTATCAAGCAGATTATCCTTCAGTTGTAGATCCTAAGGAATCAAGCTCACTGTCGATTTCTCTTTCTCCACAAATGATTTTTGCTTCTCTACCGGATCTGGGCTTATACCAATAACTTGTACCTTATCCGGAGAGAAGTTCACTTTTCCTGTCGCCACCTGCAAGAATACAGATTCAGCTTGCAAGGTCTCAAAATACTGAACATGACTCACTAGTCACGGCATCCCTAAACTGGCATGCTTGTTGGGTGCATCCGTATGACCTTGTGTTAATCAAGAATGGGCACATTGTGACTTATGGTGTTGCGCATCTCATATACTGACCAGACTCTGGATAGAAAAATATCACAAGTGGGAGGTCTGTTTTACCTGGATTGATTTCGTAATCTTGCCCATCATAATTTTTGAGCTTAAATGATGGTGCCGATTTCCCGATTAATGATTTGTAGTTTGACATGATGTCGAAAAGGTCGATTGTTGTT
>Ga0153944_1000727_pt1 | contig 14088 bp, 13 predicted proteins | sample TSNJ028MetaG_FD_104703 | JGI IMG/M metagenome (GOLD analysis project Ga0153944, IMG submission 104703) | Attine ant fungus gardens microbial communities from New Jersey, USA - TSNJ028 MetaG | ecosystem: Host-associated > Fungi > Mycelium > Unclassified | place: USA: New Jersey, Wharton State... | reverse complement strand
GTACTGCAAATTAGTATTCCCTTGACCCTTTTTGTAGCTACTGTGGACTGCAATTTTGCCCCATGTAAAAAATTTTTGATCAAAAAAAAAAAGGCCCCAAGTCAAAAAAAGAAGTTGCCATTACAATTGTTAACTCATCTTTATGGTTTAGGCATTTTTGTAGATGTATTATTCTCTGACTAGAATGACAATCCAAGTACCTTGTACTTTTAATTTCAGCATTTCTTTCATAGATTATAGGCCTTGCTTCCAGGTTTCTTCATCATCAGAATGATAAACCATATAGAAAGATAATCAATATTTTTCATGAGTGTCTAAGTTGTTCAGTCGCTGATGTAGTTCTTGACAGGACTACACCAGGCATCTCAGCTCGGCCCTCGGGTAGCAAACCGAGAAGCCGGCCGAGAGCCACACTGACTCATCTATGACGCGGCAAGGGTTAGCAGAAAAGTAATGAATTAAATAGATAAGCTGCTTTGTCATTGAGAAAGTGATTGTTTCAGGGTTGTAGACATTTTTCTCATCTTATACCCAATGGACTCTCAGCATCCAGATCTTTCTTCATTCTGGGATATTTCTCAGTCAACAGACTTCGGCCAGCTCTCGGACGATGACTTTATGGCCATGCTTGAAAAGCAATTTCAACATCCGCCAGCCCAACGAGACCCCATTCAGAATATCACTGCTAGTAGTTTTTCCAACGGTGTCGATCCACAGAACATATCCAGGCATTTGCTTCCGGTCTTGACTCCGCCCTCGGAAGATAGCAGCCCAAGTCCGCCGCACGATGAACCCAATCACGACCCAAACGGCGAAGACAGTGGGGATGGAGAGGGGAACAGTGTTTCGAATCTATCGCCACTCAGCTATACTTTGAAGCGCAAGGCAAGTGGAGCGGACATGGTACAGTTTGGTCCATCGCAAAAAAATCAACATACATGTAAGTCAGTTGCACTTACCCGAGGAGTTAGACTCACGGTGTCTTCAGTATCCAATGATAAGAAGGGGGCTACCTCAACTGGTATCAGCTCTCGGAGAAAGTCAACTGGAAATGCAGCTGTATGTTTCTTGGTCTTACTACCAATCGCCGTCATTTCAATGTATCTGTTAGCCGAAAGATGAAACTCGTCTTCTCAAGCGGAAAGAGCAGAATCGTGCCGCACAACGAGCTTTCCGTGAGCGTAAAGAAAAACATGTTAAAGATGTGAGTTAAGGCCTATCCTTGGCCCGCAAAATCCTCAACTTTTGGCACACAGCTCGAGGATAAAGTTGCTAAACTCGAAGCCAAGAACGAAGCAGCTTTGAACGAGAACGAGAATCTTCGTGACTTGTTAGGCCGCCTTCAGTCTGAGAACGTCATGTTGAAGCAGGCTAATTTTACTTTCACGTCCTCCAAATTTCAGCCCGAGTCCTCTGCAACTGTGTCAAGACAGTTTTCTCCTGAGAGCTCGCTATATAGTACGTCACCTGTGCCCTCGGTCATCTCACCAGAAACTCGGCATGTAACTCCCAAGCCTACTAATCCATTGGATTGGACATCACTCACAACGTTTGATCCGAATATGCTCAATCTCCTGGATGAGAACCCTCAACCACCTGCCACCACCAATACAATGAATTTCGATATCTTCGGATCTAGCACGGGCGTGGAAGGGGAATCACCCTTCACCATGATTGCCAGCAACCCAACCTTCATGTCCTTCGTATCCAGCTTCGATTCAATGGCCACACCTATGGAAACTCAACCGAGCTCCACAAATGGGAGTAGCGGTGCATCGGCTGGCCGGCCTTTTAGCTTTGACCAGAGTTCGATACCAAGCTGGCCACTACCTACTTCACTCACCCAAGACATTCCGCTTGATGACTTGTTTGTGGGCTACCTGAATGCCAATCAAAACATTGATCTCTTTAATACCACTTCTGTCAGTCCTGTTGCACATCAAGCTGCAATTAACACCCCTAGTTTTATCCACCTCAAGAATGATCATCTCAGTTCGTTGCTGCAACAGAAGGGATCTCCAAACACTGGTTTGGCATCCTCAGTGTCTTCGCCGACTTCGCAGACCACGACAAGTTCGGAGCCCCTCTATACGCCTAAGGAGAGTCCTGCGTCAGGCAGCCCAAAGGCTGACATTAACGAACTCGGCATTGAAGTCGCTCACGACAAAACACGATGTCCAAAAACGAAGTCGGAGCTGGTTCAAAAGATTGCTGATGCTGGATTGTCTCCATTTGCTCCTGCTAAAGTGCAGAAAACGGAGCTAGACATGGGAATGATGGTTTCATGTGCTGGTTCAAAGTTTCCTAGGACTGAGAAGAACGAAAGAAATGTAGAGGTATTGAGTGCGTGGAGAACTATCACGAATAACCCTAAAGTCAAGGTTGGTTCATGAATATCATTTTGAGAATGAGAGGTGCCTAATCATAATGTCCAGGAAGCGAACATTGATATCAATAATTTGTGCTCGGAGTTCACCTCAAAGGCTAAGTGTGATGGTACCAAGGTCGTAGTTGAACCTGAGGAAATGGACAATATCATCGAATCGCTCTCAAATAGGAAGCAATAATCACGCACAAGATTGCAGATGCGGCTGGTCTATGTGGATCAAGTGAGGCTCCAACTTGTGATATGTTCGCTCCTTGCAAATCAACAATAGGTTTCGGTGGATGCCTCCCCGAGTATCAACAGAATTGCCACATTCAATTCCTTAACTTATCCATTTCGCTGTCTTTCTCCGTCACCCGCCAGTACAGATAGAATCCATTTGTCCTGCTAACTCATTGCGAATTACGCCTAGATGGTCAATTGTCTCCCGCTGTGATTCGAATTCAATGTTCACCAGCTCATATTGAACCGAACCTGGTGTCCTTTCTGGTGCTTTTTCAATTTTGATTCAAAACGCGCATGGCTACGGGACATCTGGAAAGTGGTATAATATCAGGAGCTATCGAGACACAGACGCACATGCAGAAGCAATGGAGAGACAAGGGAAGGGAATATTTGGATGAGACTCATCTGCTCGCACTTGATCCAGTTCGTCTCAGCTTTCACGTTCTCCGGATCATCTTATGCCTCTCATATATTACTGAATGCCTATGTATGTATATATGTGTAGCTCGATTTTCTCTCTGCTTACGCTTGAATTTTGGTGTCTACGCTCTTTCCTATTCCAAATTCGGTTTGATGTTCGACGTTTTGGACATGTTTTCCTCTTCGGATAGCTTTTGGATGTATTTCTACTTTTCAAATGATTGTTGTACTCCAAGACCCTGGAAGCCAAGTCTCCACGCGAAATGTTATGGAAATATTTATATTCTGTCTATCGCTGGAAACAGAGCTGATGCCGAAGTTGCGAAGAGTATCGACGGGTGCAATTCAAGGGAAATTCAAGGCTCTCATTCGACAGAGTCAATCTTCATTCTTCATTCATGCTCATTATGGAAATTGTCCTATTTGTCAATTGTTACATTCGGAAAGACATAAGTAACATGGATCCATGGCTCTAGTAGATCCCCAACAAATAGTCATCCCTATAAAAGATTAATTTGACAATTCTTCAGCATCATTAAATTGTTACTTTTCTATGATCCTCTCATGTTGACTTCCAGTGAAAGGAAAGGATCAAGATTGAGGCATGAGCTGATCTGCAACTTTGTTCATCGGTACGATTAGGTAATTACTTGGATCCAGCATTCTATTCCGCAACAAGCAAGCGAGTACAAAGACGTGAAGGGCCTAGAATATGGTCCGTTGACTGGGGTGTATCTACAGGAGGACTAATACCAGGGGAGTATTGTTGAGTTGGGGACAAGCAACGCAATAACACAGGGGGGGAACTCGTTGCAAACGTGCAACGTACATTACTACTACTACACCTATTTATCTCTAACTAGGAGTATAGGGTGGGCAGAGTTGAATGGCAGGTAGGTGGGGTATCATTGCAGTAGCCAGAAAGGGAAGGAGAATTAACGTGAGTCGAGTCCATTGTATTAGGTATCATGAAGTGCTCGTCCTCGAGTCTCTTCAGAAAATGCTTCCAGTCGATGGTACGTGATAGAATAGATATACTACCCGCCTCATCAGTGACATATTCAAATATATTGTATAGTTACAGTACAATTTCAATTATTCAGAGCAACATCAAGAAGCTGAAAGAAAGCAGAAGGGACGATCGTGTCAGCATATTTCAAGATGTTCCATAATTCTAAGTAACAAAATAAAGAAAGGACATAAAGTGTAATCGTCACAGAAGAGGAAACAGTTCGACACGAAAAGAATAGAAATAATGACATTTGACTAGTCGTCATCACTCGGAGTCAAATACTCTTCATCACTTATAACCTGCCTCTTCCCGTTGCTCCGTCCACGTACTGAAGGTGGTGGTCTCTCATCTTCTTCCATGGGTGTCAGCGCAGATTCATAGCCGGTAACAGCAGATGGTGCACCAGGTAGTCCGGAGTGGACCATGACTCGAGCGAAAGTGCTTAAAAACACCTTCTCCATCTCTTCTGCATCGACGTAGACCCAGGATCCTTCCTGATTATATGTCCGTGCATTGTTGAACATGAGAGTCCAATCGTCTTTGTAGGTTTGTACGTTCTTGTAATAGTTGCTATTGGCTCGTTTGCGAAGGTGCGAAAGAGCGATGGGTTGCGAGATAAGTTGGTAATAGTCAGGGTAATCCTACAACCAGAACAGATAAACGAAGTCCATTTCTCGAAATAAAGACACATACCCTTTTATCAGGTAATTCACGAAAAAGTTCACAACGTTTACGGCCAGTCCCATCCTCGCAGGTGAGGACCGCTTTATGACACTCTGCAAATGCTTTCTTCATCTTCTCTCGGATGGCAGGCGAAAGCTCATGAGCCGAGCTTCCGACTTTCTTTCGTCGTTTCTAGATACACACCTTAGTCCAAATAAACGGAATACAAGGATTCAGCATTCATACCGGATCGTGATCTTCCTCATCATCATCCGCAATCGAAGGTGTTACTGACATTGACTTCTGGCCGCGCTTTCTCTTCGATCCAGCCATACCTTCATCTATCCTATTCTTACCTTTCTTAGATTTTCGACCACGGCTGTCTACGTCCGACACAGGGGTACCTCTTATGGAAGCCTCTGCCTCCTTGAGGTGCTTGTTATTGGGCCTACGCTCCTTCTTCTCCCTTGCACGTTCAGATAACTCTTGCAGGTCTTCACCCTCCTCGACAGCCTAAAGCATGTTTCGTTATCCAGACCATTCCTCTCTACATCAAAGATGGCATGTGTACTCACCATTGCCCAAGCGTCGTCACTGAGCCCATCATGATAATTGACAACATTCCTCTTTCTCTGTCCACGTCCCTCAATGACCTCGTCTGCCTCCTTCACTTCGAAAGGTTCATCCATCTGATAGATCGCGGGCAATTCTTCAAGTTGCATGAGAGGCGCAGGTGGTTTACCCCTATTACCTCCACTACGCCACGTCTCCAAAGCGTCTCGTTCCCGCTTCCTGTCAATATCGTGGAAAATCTTTTGTTCTTCTTCACTCCGTGCAATTAAGAGATTGAGTTCATCATCATTCATGTCACCAGCTTCCTCGTTTTCTTCCTCTTGGTCTGCCTCAAGGATAGAGCGCTATGCAAACACATCTACAAGTCAGAATTACTCTTTTCGCATACACAGTGACGTACCAAAAACTCTTCTTGCTCCTCCTGGGTAGACTTATTATCAAAGCGGCCTGCTTGAATAACCTTGTCATCAATATCGAGTTTGTATCTTGCTCTTTGGTACATGGACTCCTCGACACTCTTCTCCGTAATGAACCGAAGGATAAGCACAGACTTAGTTTGACCGATACGGTGAGCACGATCTTGAGCCTGAAGATCAGCATGGGGATTCCTACAAGCGAATAACCCGTCAGCACTATCTCGTGTCTCGTTATACAGCTGGCCTACCAGTCAGAATCAAAGCTGTAAAGATGTCAAATCATATTCAAAAATATGACAAATACGAAGGACAACGTACATGATTACAGTGTCGGCGGTTTGCAAGTTCAAACCCAAACCGCCGGCTCTCGTAGACAATATGAAGACCTTGTACTCGGAATCTTGCACATTGAAGAGCTGCACAAAAGACGCGCGCTCTTCTGTCTTGGTACCACCGTCGAGACGTAGGTGTTTCCAGCCCATCATCTTCAAGAAGTCCTCCATGATATCCATGACTTTTGTCATCTGGAAGAAAATCAAGACCTGGAAAATGTGTCAGACAATAGCTAGCATAGCTCAAGGAAGACATGCTCGATGACCAGTGATGAAAAATTTAGGAAGGATGCGGTGCAGAAGTTCAATTTTTCCAGATGTTCGGATAATTTTGTCGTCAATATATCCACTGGGGTTGACCCTGTCCTCGACACTCTCGAACAAGAAAGGATGCTGGCAAATTTTACGCAATTGCATGAGCTCGTTACTGAGACCTTTGATACCTGCAGGCTTTCTTTAAGCCCAGAACGTATCAGCAATTTTAATCCAGTAAGAAACGAGACAAAGAAACCAACCCTTTTGTCTCTTTTCCACCGGCAATCATCTTGGACTTCTTCATCTGCTTGTATAGTTGCGACTGCAACGCACTCATGCGTACCTTGACAACTTTCTCAGTTTTATCCGGCAGTTCACTCTCAACATCCTTCTTCAAACGCCTGAGCAGGAATGGACGGAGCACCTTATGCAGACGACGAATAATAAGAAGCGCCTCTTCTTCATTGAGTTCAATCTTGTCTCCGGTCCCTGAGTTTGCAAATGGTGTATTGAACCACTCATCGAAAGACTTAACAGAGTTGAAAATTCTAGGAAGGACGAAGTTGAGCAAAGCCCACAATTCGGGAAGATTGTTCTGAAGTGGCGTTCCAGTGAGAATGAGACGATATTTGGAATGGTAGTACGTCGTCAGAGTTTGAACCAATTTAGACTGAGTGTTCTTCATACGGTGACCCTCATCTATGGTATACAATCATTGGCCTTGGAAAACAATGGGAACGGTAGAGGTTCATACCGATTATCATATGAATCCACTTAATCTTACTGAGATGCGGGCGATCCTTGATGATATACTCATAGGTTGTCAATAACACCTGAAACTGATTCATCCGCAATTCCCCTTGAAGAACTCGTCGCTGCATAGGATTGCCCTTATACGAGATTGTTCTGACTGACGGAGCCCACTTTGCAAACTCTCCAGACCAGTTCGTCATTGTCGAAAGGGGCACGATGACGAGATATGGTCCGCGTTGTCGCTTAATCTCAATCAGAAAAGTAATGAGAGAGATGGTTTGGATCGTCTTTCCAAGACCCTATAATAATATTATCAACATCTTTTCACTTTCGACCATTCAGGACCAAGCCTACCATCTCATCTGCTAGAATTCCGTTAAGTTTGTTGTTATACAAACTAACCATCCATTGCAAACCCTTGAGCTGATATTCCTTCAATGTACCACCTACAAGGATGCTCGGCTGTTGTACAATCTTCTCTTGGATACGATGAGCAACAGCATAATAATCGACCTTCTTGTCGGTGCCGATTGATTCATCGTTGGAGACCTGAGCACCAAAAGTGGCTTCTGACGTCGGTGCTTCATCAGGGTGAGCCATACCGCCTTCGTCCTGCTGTTGTTGGACGGCCTGCGCAAGAGAATCGAGGAACCCATCGGTCTGACGCAAGAGCTGAGTTATACGTGTGTCCTTAGCAGTATCGATGAGTTTCATGTACGCTTCTTCATCATCAGCTTTAAGAGCCCTCAGACGCTCCTTCGCCAAGCGCTCAACACGTTTCTGCTCTTCTCTCTCAGTGTTGATATGGAAATTCAGCACATTGCGTCCGAGCCGTAATATACGATCTTGCGCATTGCGATTCACATTTATAATCTCGCGACCGTGAGTACAGATGATAGTGAGCTGCTCAACATGCTTGTGTTTAGCGCGGCGTTCGCGCTCGGCACGCTGGCGGCGCTCAGATTGTTCGGTAGCACGAGCATCGCGTATAGTTGGTCTACGAGTACGACGGAAGTCGAGACGGTTCAGGGGAAGCATCGAACCATGGTTCAGACGTTCGGCGACCATAGCTCTCAGGCTACGCTGTTTGTCAAGGACATGTAACGATTTGAGCTCAATCAACGCATGAAGCTTGCCATGGGAAGTAGGAGGAGGGCAATTGAGAAAATTGAGAGGATTCCCTTTGTCATCAATCATTTCATTCTTCAGCTCGACTTCGACTCCAAAGTTACCTTCGCCGATTGTCGAGGGCATGGCTTCAAGTTCGCGAATGCGCTGTTGGATACGTGCGTCAACATAGCGATCTCGTTCGTTCAGAATTTGGTGAGCATCAAGACCAGCTGGCATGATAGTCGGAATCAAAAGGCGTTGGAGACGGGTGGCCAGCATTGCAGGGTCGTTCTCTGCATGGCGCTTCAAGTGGGTGAAAGGGTGGCGATATGCGTTATAAGGATAGATTCCTGAGTTCGCATTATCCTCAAGGAAAGGCCCTTTAGGCAAGTCAGCCGAGTTGATTGAGGCTACATCCATCTCCTCCATCTTGACTTCATCTGTGGTGGCGGAGACAGCGGGAGTTGCAGGAAGACTGGCCTCGCCTTTAGCAGACTGAACGGCTGCATCTACAATCTTATTAGTTATGGTCGTGGGCTGAGCGACCTTTTCAAGATCTAAAATGGCGCTGTTCTGAACTCGAATGGCCTGTAACATGGAGTCGGGAAGCGGTACATTGCGAGTGATGAACTTGTAAGCTTGAATTTGGGCACGAAGAGCGGCGACTTGGTCTGGTGTGAAAGAAATGGGGGTCTGTGTCACAATCTGACCTGCATTTGGGGTAGGACCGGACGACAAAGGAGGAGAAGTGCCGTTGATATGGGACCCATCACCATTGGTCATAAAGACTTGCTGGTTCTGTTGTGCGAGTACTTGCTGGTGAAATGCTTGCATGCGGCCTTGCACTATATTGATTGAACATGAGTATTTGAAGGACCAAAATCTCAAGACCTACTATTGCCAACAGCAGTGAGGTACTTCATAATCTGCTCCAACTCATGGGGGTTCTTCTGCTCTGTGGGATTTTTGCGAAGGAATGATGCACGCTGAGACGAAATAAGTGCCTTGCTTATGAGAGGCATTTGAGAGACTTACGGCCATGAGCTGCTGGATGTCAGGGATGGGCTGCGGTCGCTGCTGTAGGTGGGGCTGAACAGGCGGTTGGACACCATTTCCCACCATTTGGGTAGACATTGGTATTTTGTGTGGAAGACTAGAAGCCTACAAAAGGGCAATTTGAGAAAAATCAAGGCGGCCTTCAAAGTCACAAATTACCGCGTGATGGCTCAGACAGACCCTCGCGGCCGTGATCCTGTGACTCAAATTCAGCACGTGATTTACTCACGTGCTCACATCCTCTCATCACGTTGCACCCGCCTAACCAAATTACTTGGTCTCCGTTATGCCGGCCGAGCGAGCAGGAGTGCGTCCACCGCTGGCCGCACTTGCGCAATGCTGACGAGACTTACAAAACAAAGTACACAGTTACCATGTTTCTCGTGGACACATCTCCGCCCATGGGCACCCTCAAGACAGTGGAGCTGCCTGGGCCCAACGGAGAGACGATTTCAAAGACAATAACACACCTCGAACATGTACTACAGTTCGTCAAACTAAAAATACAAGACATGGTCTGCTGCATTTTTGAGTAGAAATCTCATGAGCCGACTCTCGACTTCAGATCTTTAATGGGCGCAAGACAGAACAATGCGGTGTAATTATATTTGGCTCCGAAGGTGCTTTTGACAAAGACTCTGCTCCCCAGTACATCTTGATAGCTCGTTATCAGAAACGGACAACATTGTGCACAAGACAAGTGGTGGCTACCATAATGTTGAGGAATATATATCAATCGCACAACCCAACGCCAAGACTCTAGCTCAGTTAGACAAGCTGAAGCCTTCAAGTATCTCGGGCGATGGAAAGTCGAATTTCATCCACTCATAACTTATCTTAACGGTTTCAATAGCTGTTGACGCTCTCATTGTTGGGATCGAGACACAAGCTGGTTACCTGGCAACTAAGAAGACTTGGACGCGGAAAATTATCTTGCTCACTAATGCTGAGTGTCCCATCGAGATAGAGGACTGGCAGGCGACGGTCAAGAAGATGGACGATCTCAGTATCTCTCTAACTATAATGTCTCTTTGCTTCTACCCTCATGAATTCATCCTGCTCACTCACTCTGTCAGAGGTGTTGACTTTGACGATGAAGAGCTACCCTTCACAGAACCCCAAAAAAATATATTCAAGGTTTCTTAATCCTTCTCCTTTCTTCCTGTTTGAATGATTATCAAACTTTTACAGAGTGGGAACGAAGAATTCTTCCGCACCCTCACTAGCAACATGGAACAAGGCGTAGTTGGAAATTGCACTTTTGCCCTTCAGGAAATTGCCAAACCCGACATTACACCCGTACGCTCAGCACTCATTGGTACAATTCTCCGACTTGGCGATGTTGACACTAGAGCCGAGGAAGCTATTGAAATTCTAGTCAAAGTCAGTAAATGTACTTCTATGAGTCGTCCCAAGAGCTGGAAAAAATATGCTTTGCGCGAAGATGAATTCGGCCAGCCCGTCACCCTTCATTCTAGCAAGTCTGATGATTCACAAGTGTCTTATATACCGCTGAAAATGCGGACCGAGTATTATGTGGATCAAGGTGGTGGTAGTCATAAGGATGATGAAGGTGACATTGTGATGGAGGAGGATGGCGCTACCAATCTACTTGATGGTAATACTAAGTCCAAAGATGGAAACAAAGAAGAGAATCTCGAGAAAGTTGACATGGAAGAACTCGTCAGGGGATTTAAATATGGGATGACATACACTCCATGTCCGGATGGTCAATTTTCCCATCTTCAAACTAAGAAAGGTATGGATATATGTGGATTTTTTCCTGCCAAAAGGGTATGTTTCACCCTTTCTCTTGGAGAGTACCTCATTTCTCATCTTAGTTACGCCGTGAACAATTGATGGGAGAAATCCAATATATCTGGGCTGATCCTTCGTCTCCTCAACAACAAGTCGCGGTGTCTTCCATAGTACAAGCCATGTACGAAAAGGGGAGTGTCGCTATAACTCGCTGGGTATCCAAAGACGGTATGGATGCAAAAATGGGTATTCTATTCCCAGAGGTATTTGAAAACGTTGAATGTTTCCTCTGGACACAGGTATTGCTGCTTCACTACTCCAATTGAAAATTGGCTGATTCACCTTAGATGCCTTTCGCAGACGATGTCCGTCGATACACGTTCACCTCACTTGATAAACTCATCTCTCGATCTGGAGAAGTGATTACCAAACACCCGTATATCCCCACAGAAACTCAACAGGATGTAATGGACAACTTTGTGGATGCTATGGATCTTATGACTGCTGGAGGCGAAGATGAAGAAGGGTATACAAAATTCTTAACCTTGTCGGTCATACCTAACTCATCTTTGCTCACCTAGTAATCGTATGCCCTGGTTTAATCCCGCACAGTCATACAACCCCTCGATTCACCGCATCAAACAAGCTATGTTCCACTGTGCTGTCGTCTCTGATATTACAACCAACCCTCTTCCTCCACCTCACCCCGAACTTCTCAAATATTTTACCGCGCCCACAAAGGTCCTTGAGCGTGCCAGAAATTCGATCGACAAATGCAAAGACGAGTTCAAAATCAAAGAAGTTCCCAAATCCACGTCAAAAGGAGGTGCTGTGAGAAAGGAACATGAGCTTGCAGCCATAGAAGACGATGAGATGTTACTGCTAGACAGAAAACCTGAGTCACTAAAGACGAATACTGGAAAAGTATCGCCAATGAAGGTTGATCTCAACAAATCAGAATTTGAGTCCTCATCAGATGGGAAGGGCAAAGCTAAAGCCATCAATCAAGATGACAGTGAAACAGAAGACGATGATGAAGATTATGTCACAGTTCAAATGATTGTTGACGACAAGTCTGACGAATTATCGCCCAACTCTGCAATACCCAACTTTTCATCCCAGCATGGAAGGTCATTACCAATATCTTCCAGTTCACTATCGCCATACATAGATCCTGGGAGAGCACCTGGAAGAGTCATAGGTACAACACATCCCTTGGAAGACTTTGAGAAGTATCTATCACAAGGAAATATCGTCTCCAAGGCCGTGTCTGATTTGTTTGAGGTGATTCTCGAAATTTTGATGAGACCATTCGCGTCGAGGCGACACAAGGAGATGATTGAATGTATGAAAGCTATGAGGGACGTCTGCTTGAAGGTAAGTTTGGACAGTCATCCCCAAGGTGGCCTGGATGATGACTTAGCACCATTCTAGGAGAATGAAATGGATGCATGGAACACGTAAACTTCCTCTCAAGTCTTTCGCTAAAAAAACAATTTGATTCTTCATCAGGTACTTGCCAACTCTCAAAGAGAAGTGCTTGCAAACTTCTGGAAATCCAGAATTTTGGTTAAATTTGCAAAGTCTTGGCCGAGCAATAAGTCTTATCAGTAATAAAGAAGCAAGAAAGTATGGTGGCGCTGCTTCCGTTTCCGAGAGACGCGCAGAAGAAGTACGTGGTGCTATTCGCAACAACTCTCCCCTAACGATTTGATCTAGTTCATGCGGTGAAAGCATACACTCAGAGATGATGATAGAAAACACCTGGGTAGAAATATGCCATTGTCAGGCACCTTCTGTATGGTTTTGAGACACTTGTACATCATTCAACGACTTTGATTTAGCCACGATTGTTCTTTGTTCCTGTTCCATTGATCGGTGTTGAACTCATCTCGGTGGTAAGTACTTGACAGTACTGATGTTTTATAGAGTGATTGGCACATGACATGTCAATGACAACTTCTCTTATGTTTGATACGATTTGAATTTGTGGGTATCATCTTACTCATAATGAATTGAAGCCATGATTATGAGCATATATCAAGACTGAGTGATCGGATAACAGACGTCTACTGGACTAAGATGATAGTCATTAGGGTAACCCTAGAGTAGATCAGTGACTACCCTTACCCTTACCCTTACCCCACCCTTGGTCTTAAACAAGGGTAGAGTCAAGGGTGAACTAATGGCTACTCTTATTATCATGATATATCTCACATTTACAGGAGTCCCCCCAATGCACAGAGTAGAGTCAGTCCAGGTAGTTGGATGTAGCTAAGTTTATCAGGCATCAGAACATCAGGATGGTACATGACACTTGACATCTTTCAAAATTGATGGTTCCAGTGAAGACATATATGGTCCTCAAGCCAGTCTGACTCATTTTAAAAAAGAATTCATATCAGACCAGCCTGAACTGTAGAGGGTTAAATATTGGCACTTTTGATTGATGAATCTCATTTTCTCATGTACTACTGTAGCAATCCAACTCTCCCTTCATGAAATCTTTGAGCATCTTCCAGAACTATGACTCTCACACCGAACTAGCTACATGTTTTTGTTGATGAAAACTTATTTCCGGCCCAAACATAATAAGTGATAAACAAAGATTAAACAAAGATTATGATTGAAATATGGTATCACATGGTATCCCAAGATGCAAAAATAGATCATAACCGAACGAGAACATCTAGGGTATTTCAACTGGGGAAAGGCTACTAGCCTGACACTGTTCCTTCTCTAGATGAACTTAAACAAATGTCCACCAAGAAGCGAGTATTAGCGGACTTCCGATTCCCAGCGTCCTCATCACTATTCGAACCGCCATATATCAGCGCCAAGACACTGGATATAAAAGTGACTGACATAGTACTCGATCTCAAGCTGTTTCGAAATCACCACCCAGGAAACAATCAGCCCAGTCATACAAGCGGGGGACGCAGCGTTTCAGGAGAGGGAGGATGGTTATCAGTCAGTCGACCCGACCTCGACAGAAATGGCGAAATAATGCGTACAAAAAGGAATGCCACCTTCCGTGGCCAAAGAATATTCAAGCCAACAGGATTAAAGAGGATCTTGTTCAGATCTTTGATCTTTTCGTGGAGTCGTTCCATCTCCTAAGATGGTTGC
>Ga0153944_1000724_pt1 | contig 14092 bp, 19 predicted proteins | sample TSNJ028MetaG_FD_104703 | JGI IMG/M metagenome (GOLD analysis project Ga0153944, IMG submission 104703) | Attine ant fungus gardens microbial communities from New Jersey, USA - TSNJ028 MetaG | ecosystem: Host-associated > Fungi > Mycelium > Unclassified | place: USA: New Jersey, Wharton State... | reverse complement strand
TGGAGGCTCACCTCATTCGACAATATCGACACCCGGGACAACTAATCCGCAAGTACCTTTGCCGATGTCTGACTTTGACTTCCAACGCATGAGGGGTATCCCTCATGTGGCGCATCTTGCTCCCCCAGAATATTCATCCAAGCCGATGCGGTCAATGGTCGCGCTTAAGAGCCTTCCTTTAGTCGATCGTCCTGCACTGGTTGAACCACGCCCTTCACTTGCCCAGTCATCGCAAAGAAGCAATGGGCTACCAAATTTGAGTGACCGTAAACCGGTGTTGATTCCGAAGCCTGAACCATTATATCCAATGCTTACACCTGGTGATAAACGTGTTACTTTGCCACCTCTCAGCGCAATTTACCGATCACCCTCCTCCCAACCTCGGTCCTATCATTCTGCTCCCCATTTCCACGAGTCATCCTCCGTTGAACCCTCATTCGGATCTGGACACGCCATCTTGCCCAGTTTCAGTAGTATTGACTTGCTTGCGCCGCGGGAACGTCAATGTGAGGATCAACTGGTGAATGATGTCAAGATGATGGACCTTGAAAAGAGAGATCTAATTTCCAAGGAACAGAGGAAAAGACATGCGGATCTCATTCTGGAGCTCCTCGTCAAAATCAATGGTGACTTCAAGAACAAATATGGTCAGCCGATGTCACTGCCACAGGATGTGGAGATGGCCGCTGCCTAGTGGTTCAATGCAAGAGGTATTCTTTGCATTGTTAGCCGACTGGAGATAAAGAGAAATTGACGCATCTGTTTTTTCATTATATCGTATTTCGCTATCTTTCGTGTATCATTAACTCTTACTGATCTCATTAGCTGTTTGTTCTTCTTGGCTTCACCTGATAACCTGTACATTTGATAAACACATACATATCCTCACAATGATCTGTTGTTCTAGCTCACCTACATATAATGATCTAATGATCATTGCTTGAATTCATTTGGTTTCTGTCGTGCTGCATCTAATCAAATGGGCATGATAATTAAAGAGCTGAATTCTGGACGGGGAGTGGAAGGTGAGATAGCTATCACGATTTTTCTTCACATCCTCTGAATGTGTGAAGTGTTTTGTGTTCTTAATCTTGTCCGGACCCTCAGTCTAGTCCCATCACAATCCGATGCACGATGAGTAACAATTATCTTCGCATTGGAAAGTGGAGTATATGTCACAGAATGTCAAGAAAGCTCCAGTTGCCGTAATTTCATGTGTGGATGGTTATTGATTAATCATACATTATTACAGAAAATGAGATACATGAGGTCGTGGGTTCAAGTTGCCTAGTAGCAGGAAGTATACGTTCGCCAATGGAAGGAGAAAAAGCGGCCTTGAGAATGGATGTCCTCTTGAAAATTGCTCATCCACGTTTCAGTGTCAGCTTGATTTTCGGACCAGCTGCAGCAGATGAAGGCGTTCCAGGTAGTGAAGTAGCGTTATCATCATCCATTGCTTGCATAGGAGGACTTGTTGCCAAAGGCGATGGAACAGCAGCCGGAAATCCGAAAGAAAGGCTACTCCCACCAACTGGAGGTCCGCGATTGAAACCTAAATTTGCTAATCCTGGAGCTGTGGGTGGGGGAGGGCTTGTGGCCGAAGCCGATGGCGTTAGAGGGGGTGGAATCGTGCCGCTGTTGAATTCAGCCCAACGAGGGCACTTGCGATTCGTTTCTGCGATGACACATGCTCAGTTTCCTTATTACGCAGAATCATAAAAATAGTTGGAGACTTTGATACAACGGTTTTCCGGAGATGTAGGGTGGGCAAAAACGCCGGGAAATTGACGCATAACTGCGGAAAGAAGTACTCACTCATGTGACCCATTTGGCCACAGTGGCCGCAGCGCCTCTTAAAAGAGAAGAGTTAATATTGTCAAAGAGCGTAAAAATTCTCGTACCGTTGTGTCGGGCTTCATAGGCCGATCGAGCTGCATTGGAGTCCCGCCCTCTTTGACGATTTTCGCATTCTTTCTGTGTAAACGTCGCTCTTGATTCTTCTTCATCCTAGCTATCTGCTCTTCTAGTCTACAAATGTGATGACTGTCATGCAGAAGATAAGGGATAGAAAAAAATTCACACCTCTTCTTGGCGCGCTTATCCCTATCAGCATCACCTGTCGGCGCAAGACTATCAGCCAATGTCTGTTCCTCTTCGATGGCTTGACGGCTGCGCATGTAAGCGTGGATGACGGCAGCATCTCGGACAATTTCGGTGTTCCATTGTCCGTCGATCTAGGTTATTAATTCTGAGTTGAAGTGCGATGATACTGTGCTCAGAACCCACATATCTCTTGATACGTAAGACCTTGCGACCACCATCTAGCCCAAAACTTCCTTCCCGGTCGTGGTCGAAGGGAGCTCCTTGGCCAAACGTGGGAGAAGTTTGTGTTGCACCAACCACAGCTGTATCGGAAATTCAGATTTTGTCCAATTCGTAACAAAAAACACTACCCGCCTTCTTTGTGTCTTTGCTCGTCCGCGACTGTTAACTTAGGTTCATCTTTTCGACTCAGGGAGTCAAATTGAGCCTTCCAGATACGTTCTATTTCTGACTTGTAGATTTGTTGTTGTTCGGCAACATTGTATCGGTGAGCTGACTTCGGTCTGTTCTCTGCTTCAGCTGTTTTAGGAACGTCAGTCTCTGTAAATGCCGGCATGATCGATGAAGCTAACCTAGCTTTTGTTCATAGTCCTCGCCTGCCTTGACGAAAATATCTTTCATCGAGATACGAACAAAACTGAACGCTTCGCCTCGGCCCGTAGGATCACCTTCACCATGGAGTCGCAGCATGGCTTTAGCTTGAGTTGCAAAGAGAAAATTCTTTGTTGTAATCCAGGGGGCTAGCTGTTGTTCAATTGAAAGTTTGGACTCGTCACCATCAGCGACGTCTGTAGTCATGCTATAACCTGCATCCTGTAGGTGTCGCTGGCCGACCTGCATGCTTTCAGTAAGAACAACTTGCTCCGGACCAACCATTTTGAGCATCTCCGCATCAACAGGGATGGTTATTGTTGGCTTCAGACGCCAGAACCCTTGGTGCGGTCCTCGCCGATGATACTCCATAAACTCCTATAAATCAAGTTTAAGAGCATGCGATGATGATCGATAGACCCATCACTAACCTTGAGGCGTTGCCGCATCTGCAATTCGTTCTGGTCGGGGAAGTACTTCATTAATCGAGATATTTTAAGCCTTTCACCAGGGCTCTTTTTCAGCAACTTGAACGCGATGACTTGCAGTCGATTCTTGATGGTATTTGTGATTTTGCGCGAGTGAGGACCAGGGACTTCAGTAACTGGGTAGGTTTGGCCGATCACGAAGAGATTTTTTATCTCGCGGATATAATATTTAGAGTCTCCTTTCACAGTGTTTCTGGTCATATAGTATATCAGTAAAATATAGCCCTCCGAAGTGACGCTATATCATACCTCACTACGAGGAAATCGGTGGAATAGGCTTTTTGGCGGAAAAGTGGTGCTCGAACCAGATTGTTGTATAGAGCCGGAATGGTCTGCCCAGGATAGACATATCCAAACTTCATGAATGGTGATTCATCTTGTGGTTCAAGGACAAAGGGAACGCCAAGGTCAGCCTATCATGTGTAAGGGTGGCGCATCTCGGGAAGTTCTGATGGTTCTTACCTTGGGTATGTGTTCGTCCTTTTCATTCTTCTTACGATAGTAATTAACGAGGGCACTTCCCATGCCGAAATTCGATATTATCGGAGGGTGCTCTTCCTGAAGGAAATTTATCAAGCAACTCAAACCATGTGTGCTGGGTTCCAACTCACTGAATACTCCCACAGAACGAAGTTGCTCGTATCACGCAAGCTTAGATCACCGGTCCGATGCAAGCTTTCCCCAACATTGCCACCTTTACCAAGCTTTCTGCCGGATTTATCCTTCTTCTTTTTTGCAGTACGGACTTTACTGAAGTGAATCTCAATGTTGGCAGGGAACTGCAGTGCAGGGCGGTGGAAGGAGCGGGCTTCCTGCTTCGACAAGCGTGTCTTGAACTGCTCCGAAATGAGAAACATGCCGAACCAAAAAGAGCATGAACATACGAAGGGAAGCTGAAGTTTCTGAGCGGGAAACGCGTGCTCCACAACGAGTTGTCCGAATGTCTGTCGAACACGATGACGTCCTCCATCCTTTGCCACTTCGTAAAAATGGTCATTTGATAAGTTGAATTTATCCTTGATGAGAGCAGCATCCGTCCGCAGTCTCTTGCGAGGCCTCGCGGTTTCGGCTGAGGGTGAGTTAGAGAGGATCCATACCTAGGAAAGATATGTACCAGATCGTTCTTCCGGAATGATATCGTCCTCGTGATTGAATTCCAATTGTGTAAAATTTCTGAATGGCACGTTCGGACCCCAGATAATGCTTTTGGTCCAAGTTCCAGACTCCAAGGATTTGTTAACTGGCGTCGTTAAGCTCGTTTCAGGAACCACACGCCCCACGTCCATGTCGACATCGTCGTGTTCATACATAATATGATCTTCCCAATTGGCTAACAGTACCAGATCAAATGTGCGATCATGAAGAGGCAAATGAACGGGAGCATCGGATTTCTCGCGTTCCTGTGAATGAGGCACAAAACTGATGGGCAAGTAATCGGGGCAGGGTTAAAACAAAACTCACTTCGATTGCCCTCTGAAGATCCACATCAATGCTTCCGGCCGTAACAACCTCCTCGACACGCTTGTTTTCCACTTGTCGCTTTGTATCGCCAACAATAGCATCCAAAAATCCTTTGGGCGGTTCTTTCTTGCGAGGATAGCTTGTTTCAACTAGTGGTCGCTTGTCAGAGGGCCTGAGGAAAGCAAAAAAAACAGAGTTCTCGCGCGCACCGAGGTAATGACGTTTTCCCAGTCGCGATTTCCTTGCCGTATTTCCCTTGAGAATCTCTGTAAAATCGAGGATTTTGCCTTTATCAAATGAAGGGAAAAGTTCATAGACATTCTTCGGTCGCTCGACTAGTCGTTTTATGATGCGAGTACGCTTCTGCTTGGGCTGGAGCCCTGGCGACATGACCTCACTTTTCACAGCTGTGCCATTCCGTTCATCTTCGTCTAACAGCTCTCTGTCAATTTCTGCCTCCCAATCTTCACCCTGGTCTGCACCAATAGCACCCTCATCATCTTCCCATTTTTCATTGTAAATCTGAGCCGAACTAAGAGTAGGAATCCCGGATATCCCGAGTTGATTTGAGAGGTTCGTTCCTGTTGGAAGTTGAAGGCCGTCAAGAATATGATTGAGTGAGAAACCCGTCAGAGCAGAAATTGCATCGTTCTCATCTTTAGAAGACATGAAATAAAAGCATCCGTTACAACAATGCTGAGCAGTGAACGGCGCCTTACTAAGCAAGCCGTAAATAGGCACAATGTTTAATGTCGGTACACGTGGAGCAGGTCAATATGAACCGGGACCTAAACAGAAAGATAGAGGTATTTTTGCATCAACAATCATGTTATCTGTCTCATGAAGGTCGCTCAAGGATTTCCGGAAGAAGGCTAGCCAGACTGCAGAGGAAATCATCTTCCATTCATTTCCCTCTAAGGTGACTGGATTTGCCTGAATCAGCACTTAGTTTATGATATGCTCAACAAACTTTCAAAGATTATGTCAGTAGAACTACACTATATCCGATATATTGACTTGAACTTTTGATAATAGCGAACTCACTGAGCTCATCGAAACGACTCAGGATCCTGAATCTCCTTTCCATGATTCAAATGCCACCCACAGTACAGATACCACGATATACCCTCCCGTTGAACAGCCACAATCAAATAAAAAGCGAAAGATTGAGGATGATGCCATAGTTGCCGACATCCAGATCGCCCCTAGCTGTGTGTTAGCAAACAAGCACCTTGTGGAAAAGGTATACAGTGTCATCAAGAAAGAAGCCGAGGAGCTTGGGGCTCTTGCTGTCCGTGCGATCCATGATCAGAGTCAGACTCTTTTTGTTCTCAAAAAGCTCTTTGCAGGATAAAGTCAAGCTATGGGTGACGCTCACAATGCCAAAGTAGGTTTATTCCGAGATTCTGTAGACAAGAGCACTGACTTTCTTATCCCCTGTATAGGATTGAAGAGTACGATATTCACTGATTATTTTGACCAACTACTAAACGCCAACTACTGAACGCTCCGATAGTGGGGACAACTTTGGTACGAATCACCTCGGAACGTTCGCAGCTATTGACTATTGCCTTAGGTGTTCAGATTCAAGAAGGTGTGTTCAAACACAATCCTCGTGCTGTTAAGAAACTCAACAAATTTCTAGAGGTTCTAAGCGAACTGTGCCGCTCTCAAGAGAGTGCATACAACATACGCGATTCAACAAGACAAAGTCACATCGCAAGGGCTAAATTATGCTCAAAGCTCATCAAATATCCTAACGTCGAAGATTACAAGGTCGCACGATTTACTCGAATAACCTGTCTATTCCCAGCTCACCATATTCTCAGCTGGCACTCTTGGAGCATGACGAGAAGCAGTTTTACTTGACTCGCCAGCATCTCTGTGACCTTCGCAATCTCTATGCTATTATCACGGACTTGATGCACAAGAACATATCCAAGGTAAGTTTTCCAAAAATCACTAGATCGCCCGTAATCACAAAGGCCCGACGCAAGATACGCGCTCCCAAAGCCAACAACAGTATTGGGCTATATTAGGATGCCCAATGTTCAGACAGAGATGGTTTTAAATATATTGAATCCATCGAATGCCGTGCTAATGACTGCCCCTGGTATCTGAGGATGCCAATGCACTTCTTTGATATCTTTCTGTCCTTGATGAACGAAAAGGAGCTGAGGGGGCACCTCTTTTCCTCCTCCAAAGGTGTCGTCCATCCCCAAATCCTCGGAGTCTTGTTCCACAGCCAAATCCCAAAGCGTCACTTGATCATCAGCGCCAGACGCAGCGAAGATAGAATCTTCTGTTGGATGCCATTCGATCGAGGTGATGGGCTGCTTGTGCCAAGTAAAGTGAGCGACCGGTGCTGGATCTGAGCCACCGGAACTAGAGAACAGGGTCAATTTTGAACATTATGCTCAGATAAGCCACACACCCGTTTTTCTTGACGTTTCTAAGATCCCAGGTTTTGATTTCTCCTTCGTCACCGCCACTCACGAGGAGATAGCTTGTCAGGCGATTCCAGCTGATGACATTCACGTCGCTATTATGTGCATTCATAATGCCAGCAACGCTCTTACGACCTTTTGAACGTACATCCCAGACTTGGATGCTCTGATCCACAGAACAAGAAGCAAAAACAGTTGGTTCTGAAGGGCTCCACTGAATATCCTCCACGCTCGACGTGTGTGATTGGAATGGCTGAGAAAGGGCATTAAACCCGGAAGGTGAGGAGGTTGTGAGATAGATTTTGGCATGAACATCGCCAGTTAGCAGTCGCAATGAATTTGAGCCTGAGGATGCCCAATCCATTGCGAATCCCTCGGCCCGACCATGTGAATTGACAGTAAATACAGGTGTTGGGACCTGTGTTCTGTTATACACGTAACCGGGTACTTCTAACACTTCGATCAATGGGCGGACATTCCAAATGTGCACTTTGCCAGTTTCCGCCCAGGTAGCGACATGATAAGGTTGGGAAACTGGAGGGAGAGGACTTCCGGCTGGTAGTGGTTGAGCTCTTATCCGATTGACGCCACCGAAATGTGGTATTGATTTGTACTCTAAGACAGCATCTTCATCGAGAGAGTCATCGTCGTCGTCGTCATCATCCCCGTCGGAATCGGCTGTGTATCTACCTGAGTTCACAACAGCTTCAATAAGCTTAAGTGACATACCATTGTCCTTTTGTGTTTTATGTAGTGAGCTCATTTTATAGACAATAAGTTCATTGTTCTTCGCTGCGTCTGCTTGGGTGCCACCGACGATGTAAGCCGTTGCAGGATACCGTTGCCTTTCATCGCCAAGATTATCTCGAAGGATGTCAAATGACAAACAAGGCCAGTTCACGTTCATCGTATGTCGCATTATATAGACCGAATCGTCTGGCTCAAGTATTTCATCCTTTCCCAAGAGATGATTACCAGGAATGAAAGCTTCAGACCCAGGCTGGGGTTTTTCAGATTCCTCGATCGCGGGAAGTACATCGTCTACTTCCATCCCTGACAATCAGTTTCAAAATTTCAACATTTGCACTCCTGTAAATTCCATGTAAGCGCACCATCTTCATCTTGGGCCTCAGCATCTATTACCTCCTCATCGCTCTCAATCTCGTCTTCCCAAGCATCCTCAAACTCTCCCATCTCATCCGTGATCACATTTTCTCGCTTCTGGCCACTTCCCGAAGCTTTACTGAAAGGTTCTCCTGTTTTTGCAGAAGTTTCAAGTTCAGTTGCTGAGCGTTTGGACATGGATAATTGGTATACGAAAAACTCGCATCCAGATTGCGATGCGGTTCTAAAAAGGCTATGGCTACACACGCTTAGAAAATTTTTAATCATCAGAATTGGATATATATAGAGTAAGTCTTGGCAAGGCCTGGGATTTGACCATCAAACAAAAGTCCGACTCCATAGCTTTGGACTTTTAAACACGAGATATAATCACTGCCTCTGATATAAAATCCGTGTTTTTTTTCACAGAAGTCCTGTAGATGGGGGAATCGAGGCAAACCCGTGCAACCACCATCACTGGGCGCAAAAGCGATGCCAGTTTTCAAAACTCGATTGAGCTTGCAGAAATTTTTTTAGAAATGGGGAGCTGACGTGGTGCATTGTGGAAGGCCTCATTTTCATGAGATATTAGTGATCAATTTCACACGTGATACAATGCCGGCCAGGTTTCGTCAGCGCTTCGTTTGTCATCAACTCAGATAAAACATCGTACCTAATTCACTCTTACTTGTAATGTCTACTCCCATTCAAATCCTTTCTGAGTGAGTGAAATGCCTTATCCGCTCACTTACTCTTATGTTGCTTGAAAAGGTTTCGCTATGTCGGAGCTGCCATCATGAGTACAGTGATTGTACTCGTGGGCCAAGGCTTTGCAGTAGGAAGATATCGCAAACGTGCCGGAATCCGTTACCCTCAATGTACATTGGTTTCCTCTCTCCACAGAACAATGGATTAACCAAGAACAGTGTATGCTGAACAGGCGCAGGTTGAGAAAAGCAAGGATGCACTTGTTTTCAATTGTGCTCAACGTATGTAGTTTATGCTTGTTTCTACCTTTGTTTACGAGCATCGTGCAGGCGCCCACCAGAATACTCTTGAAAACATTCCTATAGTCTGGGCAACGTCAGTATCCTCACCACTCTACTTCATATCCTTTGTACATTTCATGTTGCACTAGAACCATAATCGTTGGCACACAAATGCCTATTCTTGCTGCATCTCTCTGTGGTCTGTGGTCTTTAGCTCGGGTTTCCTATACTTTTGGTTATCTCTCCGGCGATCCCGCGAAGGTAAGTGAAATCGTGATATCATGTTTAGTTGTCAGGATTCTCAATGCCTGAAGCGTACTGGTCTCTTATATGGCGCTGCATCTCTGGGTCTTATCGGTATGTGCTTCAGTTCGCGTTTCCGAAAATACAACTAACAGTATAAACTGCATCAGGTCTTATTGGAACTGCGACGGTTAATGCTGCTCTCTGCGTCTGGAAAGGCGTTTCAACTAAGCTTGGCTTCTGAGTCATCTACTTTGCTAGCATGTTTTGACAATCTGAGTTTATAAACAAACTATTCTTGATTTTGTAAAGCCCACAAGCAGGTGACAGTGTCACGGTTAGTGTCGATGCGGTACTTCTTTCAAGCACCAGAGCAAATATTAGTCTCGAGCCTCCTTCAAATATGTCTGGTTGACCCTACTAGCCCTACTAACTTCATGACCATTTTTGACATAAGCAGTTATGCCTTTGTCATCTCCTAAGTGTACGATATGACATCCGAAGAATTGGTTGGTTGGTAAATGACCACGTTACCAGTTACCACTGTGTCATGATAAGTTTTCCCTGCATACCTCTCCGTTGAAACCTCGTTCGGCGACGAAACCAAGGTTCAGATGCTCACCTCTTGATCTGAATTATTTGGTTTGATCAAAATCATGATTATCAGATAAGTGATGAGATAATCATGCTACTCCCACCCCTGAACTCTGGAGATGGATGGTGGTCCGTGGACACTGTTCTGAGCGCATGCACAATTTGCCTGCCGCGGCTGATGGACGGCACAATAGCAGTGTGTAGCATCAAGCAGGCGGCGTGTGAAAAATAAGATGGAGAAATATCATAAAGCTGATTCATGCTACGAGTTCCTTCCCTTTTGTCCAACAACTTCCCCGGGTTTTCTTCTTCCCAACAATGCCCAAAGTGCCACTTCGCCCTTCTCTCCCAGCCTCTTCCTCTGAGTTCGCCTTGCCCTCTTCTTCTAGTCCCCTTGCTACTTCTTCCGTTCTGACTCTTGACGACCCTTCCTTTCTCCTCTCTAAATTCCGGCGACCGAGCAGTCTGTCTCAGAAGGGTGTCCTATTGGGTGAAGGCCGCCTACACAGTCCCCTGGCTTCATCTTTCACTCCGTATACCCATTCACGACGCCGTAGTCGCAATGCTTCATTGTCTTTGACAGATGACTCCTACGAGAGCGACAGAGAACGTATGAATACAGATTCCCCCACCTCGGGAACAAACTCTCCGTATCTTAAGACGAGTGGCAGCGAAGAGGATCTGAACCCGACTACTACCAAGCATATCCCTTCAACTACCAAGATTTTTCCTCTAACACCGCCTCGACGCAAGTCGTCCGCTAGTATGGATGTGCAAGAGAGTTTTGGTCTCATGGCCAGTTCCGGGAAACGTATCTCGCTTCCTGTAGGTGCTCTTGAGCTCCAGCGCCACCCTGGAATCAGGCTTAGAGCAGCTATGTTGCAGTTAAAAGCACCTAGGATACTTAGCCTTCTAGCAGAAACTCGCCCTGAAGAGGCTGATGTCAAATCAGAGGCCGCTTTTCAGCGCCTGATTACGTCTTGTTCGGACTTCCCTCTGCAGCCTCGGACACCTCGATCAGCGACTGATCGTGGCCGATATCCTGAAGAGGCTGGACATGAAGAAAGCCAGGAAGAGGATACTCCAAGCGATGATGAAGAGGCCGATGGCGCGGATGAGCTTTTCGCTTTCTCGGCATTGAGTGGTGCTGAGCCTATCAACATCCAGAAGCCTTTGACTCCAGGTGGAAGTGTTAGCGGTGATGGAATGAGCACAACTGAGGCCTCATTTGATGCAATGGAAGTGGACATGGTAAATGCCACCCTTTCCTGTTTTGAACGTTTATCTAAAATCTGACCCTATTAGCCTTTTGGGTCGCCCTCTGTGTCTTCTGTGGTGCCGACGTCAATCAATCAGTGGCGTTATACACCTCCCCCTACTGGCAGTGCAATGCGATCGAACAAACGAAAATGTGATACATCAGGCCTCTAGCTAGAAACGTGAACTGACCGATTTTCTTATAGATGAAGATCGCTTTGATCCATATCCCATGATTAACAAACGGCGTGCTGTATCTCCCGCAGTGCTTGAAACAAGCTGTCGAACCCCAATAGGCCGAGGGAGCACAGCGCGGCTTCCAATCGCTGCTGCACCCATAAGTATTCCAGGATCACAAATGAGTTCTACATGTTCATCTCCAACAATCTCGGGGAGCTACCCGAGGATCTCAAGCTCTGTCAGTGCTATGTCATCTAGTCCTACCATGCGCTCAAGCATGGCGCTGGCAAGCCCAATACTGCGACCCATGCTGCGAAGAAGAGAGACCGGGGAAGAAAAGGAGCTTGAAGGTGCTGGAGAGGCAGTGAATGGGTTGACTTTGAGTTAACATTGACCTTTTATCTTATGGACTTAAGCAATACTGCTCACTTACTCGCTATTCTGAATCTGTCACGTGTGCACAATTCTTTTTCATTGTCCAGATCAGTTCATCGTTTGATCCGGCACCGTTACCCGTTGTCTAAAACATCCAAGCATCCGGCTGCCTCACCCTTTCCTCGCCTGTGATAGCACAGCCTGATCGAACGAACACTGTCCAAGCCTCACACGATTCCTTTGTGAATCACACCGCAGCTACTAGAATTCACTTTTGTGTCGTCGCCTTCACATACACGTTTTCGAGACATTGCTCTGGGCTTCTTACGTTCTTCCGATCCAGCTGGATTAAAAGCAGAATCTAGATACGCACTCAATCTTGGCTCCATCTAGTGTTTCTGTAAGGAAAGGAAAGTGAATTGTTACGCGAACAACTTCGTATAAAGGGGCAGAACACCGCACGTTCAGGATGATTGACACAAAACAACCAGCACCCACGTCCTTTTCTAACTCTCCCTCCCTCTCTTCCACGACTCACCAACAATCGAAACTCACGAAAAAGCAGAAGAAAGCTTCTGCTTTCCGCGATAAATCTTTCAGGAGAAAAACGAAGAACATAGGCCCTAAGCATGAACAGGAAGTTGAAATGGAAGATCTTCATATCCTTACCATGGAAAAGCCGTCTCAGTCTCGCTATGCGGGTGGCTCAGTGCAAATGGGAAATGAGGAAGGACAAGCCACAGAAGGCACCGAAAGAAGTAAATCAACACGTGCGAGCGGGAAGGGGCTGGCTGATGGTATCCGTTTGGCGCAGCAAGAAATCTGCGGTCAGTCACGGCAACAAAAGTCGCATCCGGAGCGTCAGCGGATCGACGCAGTCGGGGCTGAAAAACATGATGGAGAACATGAAGAGCAAGATGAAAAGCGTATCAAAAAGCGCAAACGAGCAAACTTGGATGCAATGGATGAGAAGCTGGGGATGGACGAGAAATTCAAAAGCGAAAATGCGCAAGAAAAAGGTCGTAACAAAAGACAGAAGATTGAGAAAGCTAAACGTAAAATGGATTGTGCAGAAGGGGAAGGGGAGGGGGAAGAAATGAGCGAGGACGAGGAAGGTGAAGAGAGGAAGCAGAGGAGGGAGAAACAGAGGTTTATTTTGTTCATTGGTTGGTCGTTGTCAGTTCAGATATTGTGTTACTCAAGAGGCTCGTAGGAAATTTGAAATATACCACCTCGGTGGACGTGATCAAGACTCATTTCTCTGCATGTGGTGCGTCGTTTTTTGTTCCATTTTGACAATTACTCATTCTGAATCTATGGAATAGATCCACTGCCCGAAGTGCGACTTCTTACTCCGAAAGCGTCCTCAAATGGGAAAAGCACAACCAAATCAAAAGGCTGCGCTTTCCTCGAGTTCTCAAACAAGACTTCACTCCAACAAGCACTTAAACAACATCATTCTATACTAGAAGGTCGTATGATTAATGTTGAATTGACTGCAGGTGGAGGAGGAAAAGGCGAAAACCGTCTGGAAAAACTCAAGAAAAGAAATCAGGAGCTTCTGGGACAACGAGCGAGTCTTCATCTCTCCCACCGAATCATGCTATTAACGTTTAATTTACAGACCAAGAAGGCGGACCGGAAAAATAAGAAAGATGGGTCGCTTCCTTCAAGACCAGACAAACCCCAGCGGTACTCTGCAACATCTGGGATTGAGCAGACTGTGTCCGAAAAGAAACGGACATGGACAGTTGGCGACACTGCTGAGGATGAAGTTCATAGGGGTGGCCAAAGGCATAAGAAAGTTCGAGGTTCTCGCAAGTCGAAGTCAAGAGATTGGGGGACCGGTGTCAATGCTATACCGGTTGGCTAAGACCTTGTGTCCTAAGCGTTCTCTGTCACTAATTATTATGTATGTTTCTATGCTGCATTAATCCATTTCCTGCTCGTGCTCGAGATATAGAATGGTTCAATTTCCAGCTTTTCTGGGCATTCAGCAATTAACCCACGTATCAATGTAAAGTCTGTGTTGGACTAAGAGAAAGGACTCCCAATAATTATAAACATGAAAAAAGAAAGAATGAAAAGGTCCCAGTGTGTCACGATACCAAAATAAATACTAGGAACTACAAGAACATCAGTAATTAGGTGATAAAGAGCGAGAGAACAACATACAAAGACAATCAAGACTCCAAACATCTTTAACATCAGCCACCGGTTACTCATCATGCTCGCCAGGTATTTCGAGAGCTCCCCATGC
>Ga0153944_1000722_pt1 | contig 14105 bp, 14 predicted proteins | sample TSNJ028MetaG_FD_104703 | JGI IMG/M metagenome (GOLD analysis project Ga0153944, IMG submission 104703) | Attine ant fungus gardens microbial communities from New Jersey, USA - TSNJ028 MetaG | ecosystem: Host-associated > Fungi > Mycelium > Unclassified | place: USA: New Jersey, Wharton State... | reverse complement strand
GCGCCGCCGCGCCCATGCGGACGGCGGCGAAAACAAAATCTAACGCATTGGAGGTATAGAGTATGAAGTCATGGACACCGCCGATAAACGTGCGCTGCTGTCAGCATTAATCAAAGAAATCCATGTATACGAAGAAGCCAAGCCAAATGGACAGTGGCTAAAGTCCATTGTTTTCAAGCTTCCAATCATTCAAGAGGATATGGGAATTGGTTTGGACAATGACATTCACGTTGAGTGCGTGGTGTTGGTGTCGAGGAAACTTTAAGGCATAACGAAGAACACCTATATTATCATGACATGCTGTTGTCAAGTTATGTGTTATAAAATATAGAAAAATGAGAGGGGATAAAAATGAACAGAGAAGAATTGCTTTGTAATGTTGCGCCTTGCGGTTTGGTTTGCTATACTTGCGGCGGATGTGAATATGGGATTCTTAAAGCGTGCTCAAAAAAGCTGATGAACTATCTTGACGGTATTACGGATTTCTTGGGAAAAAACACGCCTAACGCTAAAAAAATTGAGGCCGGGTACCCTATGTTGGAGTTCCTTACTGGATTTGATTGTCCTGGGTGCAGAGACGAAAATCATCACTGCCAAATTGAAAACTGCGTGTATAGAGAATGTACCAAAAGCAAACAAATTGATTTTTGTGCTGAATGCGATGATTTTCCATGTAATAAACCTCAGCTAATCCCAAGTGAGTGGGAAAGCGCAAACACCCGTATACGCGAAGTTGGTATAGAACAATTTTTTGAGGAAGAAAAAGTCAAACCGCATTATACTCATTTCAAAAAATAGTGCTGGCGTAGGAGTACGACGATGAAGTGCATAGGCCGGCTTCATGTGTTCGTTTTAAGGAGTTGTACATTGTAAACCATTGTCAGGTTTGGTGTGGTATACTAGGAGTAGAAAATTTATACGTTGAACACTCACAAGAGAACAGAAAGGAGTCCAAATGGAAAAAGGCCGAATACTTCTTCTCAATGGGCCTTCCAGTGCCGGAAAAACTTCGCTTGCATGGGAATTACAAACAAAAGCTCCCGACTACTGGTATTGGCTTCCACTGGATTGTTATTTGGACGCCGTTCCGTCTCAACAATGGGAAACGGACAAAGATGAAGGTTTCCGCACCGCTTTTGACCTCCATCATGATTGCGTGAAATTGGTGAGTGACCAAGGCAAAGACGTTATAGTAGACACGGTACTTTGCGGCAGAGACACATTCGCTTCCTTCGAAAAAAGGCTGGTTGGGTATCCCGTGATCATGGTCAAAGTAACGTGTCCGATTGATGAACTGAATCGGCGGGAATTGGCACGGGGAGATAGGGATGTTGGTCTTGCAGCTGGCCAAGCGGAGATCATGGTACCACAGCAAAGCTACGATCTGATCGTGGACACCCATGCGCAATCAACGGAGGAATGTGCCCGCCGAATAATGGAGGTGCTGGCAAGCCCACGACAACCTACGGCCTTTAGGACATTGACAGCAAACCCGAATCGATGGGCGAACGCAACCCACCAGTCGGAAATGCTGTAGTTGTACATTGTACACTGTTGTCAAGTTAGATTCGGTATAATAATCAAAACGGAAGGAGGAATGAAATGAGCATACATCACGAAGTAATGCTAAAGCCAATCAACGAAATCGCTGAGTTTAAGAAAAACTTGATACCGGTGAATATACCCGATACTTATGCGTTGAAGCCCATGTTTGAAAGCATTGCGGATGAAGAAAATATACGAAATGGCGTTGTTGCCTTTAGGGATTTTTTGTATTTATTTTTTGACCGCCTAATTACAGATGGACATTCATATGCCAAGCCGCCTAAAAAACCGAGTAGTATGGCAGACTATCCTTTTTTAAATAATATTGCAAACCTATTGGTTGAGATAGGTTATCATGGCAAACTGTCTGAGAGCGGAGACTCATTATTGATAACCGGAATGCCCTTATGTAGCGTCTCAATTGATGAGGCCGGAAAAAAGAAGGCGCCTAAAATCCCTGTTACCGGTCAAATTGAATGTTTGCGCTTTTTAACTCTCTGCGGTTTTACTTTTACCGGAATTGACTTAGATGCAAAGACGCTTCTTATTTCAGAGGCAACACCGCTGGAAGTATCATATCCGAACAACCCCATCTTACTGACGGGATTAAAAGCCATGTCGATTGCGGATATAGAACTGCGAACGGGAAGAAGGTATTGGAACGACCATAATCTGCTGCGCTGCGATTACAGGCTAATGAAATCGGAAAATACGGACATAACAGATGTTTTAAAGGATTTTTTACATCCGCTGCCTGATAAAATTCAAGATTTCGCCTTAAAATTACATCAGCGCTATACGGATATGGGAATGACCTGCACATTAAGCATATTGGATGATGTGAGTTTCTCTTATGCGCATATAAATAAAGGCCGTATGGACTTATCCTCACGAAACAAATATCAGTTAAGGGTGTGGGCATTTTCTTACTCCATGAGAAATGGTTATTGCTTATTTGTGCGGGCAAAGAAAACGGATAAATATGCGGATGTTATCAAAAAATTCCCCTTGTCTTTACAGGAGGAAATCGCAAAAGGATACGGCTGCTATAGAAAGATGGGGCGTGAACGCTGTCAGGGCGATTGTCAGGGGATTCGCATACCTTTGGATGACGGGGTGCTTGCTATCAGCAGGGATATCGAAACATGGCTTGCTCATGAGGTGCCTTCCTCATTAAGAAAATAAGTATTTACTACGTCCATTCCATCAACACACCGCATGTAGAGTGTGTGGTCTTGATATCGAGGGTTGGCCAATAAATAATTTTGGCAGTTGAATAGGGGATATAATATGGATGATTGGAGAAAAGACAGGATTGCATCTGCTTTAAGTGGAACAAATCCAACTGTTTTGGCAAAAATGAAAAGTGGCTTTGCGGTTTTTGGCGACACTCAATTTTTACCTGGTTATTGTGTGTTATTAGGATATCCCAAAGCAAATTCTTTAAATGATTTGTCATTAAAAGAAAGGTCTGCTTTTCTGACGGATATGACAATAATCGGTGACGCTATAACGCAAGTATATAGTCCGATGAGGATCAATTATGACATTTTAGGAAACAAGGACGCGTTCTTGCATGCGCACATATTTCCAAGATATGATTGGGAGGAACTTCAATTTAGAACGAAACCTATGTGGCTTTATCCTTCAATAAATTGGAGTCTGCCGGAATATCAATATCCTCAAGAAAAATATGAGACGAAAAAGCATGAATTGCAAACCAAATTAAATGAACTGATAAGGTAATATCCCCCTGAACTTGATATCTGGAGGTTGAGTTCCGTGTCATCCCTTGTAACCATAGCCCATATACAAAGTGAATTCCCAACGAAATTTGGCATTCCCCGACAGAGCAATGTGGTGGAAAACCTGAAAGCCACAATAGTTTTCACCCCTGAGTACCGCAATAGGGATGCCCTGCGGGGCTTGGAATCATTCTCCCACATATGGCTTATATGGGGATTTTCAGAGGCGCAACGGGATACATGGTCTCCCACTGTGCGCCCGCCAAGACTTGGCGGCAATACCCGGGTGGGGGTCTTTGCCACCCGGTCGCCTTATCGCCCCAATGCCATCGGCCTGTCCGCCGTACAGTTAGAAAAGATTGAGCAGCACCCTATATCGGGACCAGTTATACACGTGTTGGGGGCTGATCTAATGGACGCCACCCCCATTTATGACATCAAGCCATACATCCCTTATGCCGATAGTTATCCCAACGCCATTGGCGGTTTTGCCAGTGATCCCCCTGCCAAGTCTCTACAGGTGGTTATTGAGGACCGTGCCCGGTGGCTCGCGCTTTTGCCGAAAGAAAAAAGAGAGGTTTTGCGGGATGTGTTGGCTCATGACCCGCGGCCGCCTTATCAGCGTGATTCCAGCCGTATTTATGGAATGGAATTTGGGGGAGTTGAGGTAAAATTTACAGTTGCGGGGTCCACCCTGACGGTTGTGGAGATAGCAAAAGCATATTGATAATAATAAAATAGTTAGCATTGATCAACAGATTGAAAACCCCCTTGGAAATGATTTTTCCAAGAGGGTTTTGACTATATTTATTTAAAACAAGCCGCTATCTTTTCCAATTCCTCAGGAATAGCAATGCTTTGTGGGCACTGCTCTACGCATAATCCGCAGTGGATACATTGGTCAGCTCTTTTTGCCTCAAGGATTTCGTTGTAACGATTACGGGAGGCATCCAAATCTTCCGAGCGCAAATAGTCATTGTAGATGCTAAGTATTCTGGGAATTTCAATATTTTGGGGGCATTCCTTGCAGTATTGGCAGAAGGTGCAGGGGATCAATGGGATCTTGTTGTACTCCTCTTTGACCGCTTCAATAGTGGCGATTTCTTCCTCATTTAATGGAGAAAATTCCGAGAGGGTGCCAATATTGTCATTCATCTGATCAAGACTAGACATACCACTGAGAACGGTCATCACATTGTCCAGTCCGGCAGTGTAGCGGAGGGCCCAGGAAGCAGGGGAGGCAGTTGGATTTTGATTGGTGAGAATGCCGGTCATCTTGGCGGATAGATTGGCCAAGGTACCGCCTTTGACCGGTTCCATGACGATTACCGGTTTGCCCATCTCAGTGGCGATGTCGTAGCACTCACCGGCACCGATGGCATCCCAGTCAAGATAATTGATCTGGAGCTGTACAAATTCCATTTCAGGTTGATCTGTCAGGATCTGCCTCAATGCATCCGGCTTATCATGAAAAGAAAATCCGATATGTTTAACACGGCCGGATGCCTTTAGCTCCTGCATAAAGCGGTACATGCCAATTTCACTATATTTTTCATGGCGATCCTGGCTCAGGGCATGGAGCAGGTAAAAATCGAAGTAGTCCACCCCTGTGCGCTCCAATTGGATATTGAAAAGACGATCAAAATCGGCATACTCGTTTACCTCCCAGACGGGCATTTTGTCGGCGAGAAAATATTGGGAGCGGTCATACCGGTCGACCAGCACCTCCTTGAGCACTCTCTCCGATTTTCCACCATGATAGGGGTAAGCGGTGTCGAAATAGTTGATGCCGCTTTTGATGGCGGTATCAACCATTTGGGTGACTTGAGCCACGTCAATTTCATCTGTTCCCTGGACCATTGGCAAACGCATGATACCAAAACCCAACAGGGAGATGTTGTTTCCCAAAAATGCTCTTTTCTCCATCGTTTTCGCTCCTTTGTCCTTATGGTATTTTTAAAAGGGAATCCTTTTTTAAAGAATTTTCTTACTTATCATATACCTTAGAGTGCCCTCTATGTCAAGAGGGTGATATGCTAAATCCGAGTTGTTCCCATCGTATCCATGAGGCCTCCCAGAAACTGTACACAAATCCCCACTTTATGGGATATGTGTACAGTATGCAAAAAAATGTTTTCCACAAGCAACATTTCAGTGTAAATTCAGTATAGACAAATTTCCATAAATCAAGTAATGTAAATTAGAGAAGGAAAAATACAAAGGAAATTTATATTGGGGATTATGCAGATGAAAAAAATGTTTGTTGCCAGAAGAAAGCTTGAAGAAATCATAAAGGATTATCCCACCCCCTTTCATCTCTATGATGAAGCGGGGATCCGGAGTAATGCAAAAAAGCTGCATAAGGGATTTTCCTGGAATCCTGGATTTAAGGAATATTTCGCCGTGAAGGCCACCCCCAATCCGGTAATCCTCCGGATATTGAGAGAAGAGGGTTGCGGTGTGGACTGTTCCAGCCTGACGGAGCTGATGATGGCTAAGGCCGCTGGATTCCGAGGCAACGAGATTATGTTTTCCTCCAACGCAACTCCTGCGGAGGAATTTGTCTATGCCAAGGAATTGGAAGCAATCATTAATTTGGATGATTTTACCCACATTGACTTCCTCGAACAGTGCGCAGGGATTCCTGAAACGATCTGCTGCCGTTTTAATCCGGGAGGAACCTTCTCCATCCACAACCGGATTATGGACAACCCTGGTGACGCCAAATACGGCTTTACCAAAGAGCAAATGAGGGAGGGATTTCTTCGTTTGAAGGATAAAGGGGCAAGGATATTCGGCATGCATGCTTTTTTAGCGAGCGATACCTTGACCAATGAATATTATCCTGCGCTGGCGGAGATAATGTTTGAAACAGCGGTATGGCTGAAAAATAAGACGGGCATTGCCATAAGCTTTATTAACTTGAGCGGAGGTATCGGTATCCCCTACCGGCCGGAGGATACCCCCAACGACATTGAGGAAATTGGGGCCTTAGTGAAGAAAGCGTATGAAAAGATATTAGTTCCCGCTGGAATGGACCGTGTGGCTATTTATACTGAGTTGGGACGCTTTATGCTTGGGCCTTACGGTTGTCTTGTAACCACTGCGGTACACCGGAAAGAAATATATAAAAATTATATTGGGTTAGATGCTTGCGCCGCTAACCTGATGCGGCCTGCCATATATGGCGCCTATCATCACATCACTGTCGTGGGCAAAGAGGAGCAGCCTTGTGACCATGTCTATGACATCACAGGTTCCCTTTGTGAAAATAACGATAAATTTGCCGTTGACCGGGCTTTGCCCAAAATAGACATTGGGGACAGGATCGTCATTCATGACACAGGAGCCCACGGATTTTCCATGGGGTATAACTATAATGGTAGACTCCGCTCGGCGGAAATTCTTCTCTGTGAGGATGGTTCACACCGTTTGATACGCCGGGCAGAAACACCGGAAGATTACTTTGCTACTTTGCATGTAACAGGATTTTTTGATGATATGGATGATCTGCTAATCAAGCCAGAGAGTACAAAATCCATGATTATTGACCGATAAGTATTGGAATACCTCAGCAAAAGCTGAGGTATCTTTTGTCTCCCGGAATAATTGACTTAATAGATAAGGCAGCATATTTTTATAATAAGAAAAAGGTGACTGTGAGAACCTTTAAAGCCCATAAAAAACAGAATTGCAACGGCGTCATTCCCCTTGTTGCCTTAGAAATATATAGAATATTTTACTTGAACAAGCAAACACTAATGTTATTAATGTCAATTGAAGCAGTTTTGGAAAAGAAAGGAAATTCCGCGCTGACAGCACATTATTAAGAAATCATTTTTCCACGGTCTTCTAAAACTGCTCTAGTGGAGAAAACATGAGTAATTTAAAAAGCTTCAAAAAAATATATGATAATTTAAGCAATGACTATCTGAGAAGCGCGGTATTATCGGCGGCCGGAATGTTCGGGATAAGAAAAAACCTCGTTCGGCTGGACACAAATTGTTGTTGCAATATTCGCTGTATTATGTGCGACGCAAAGCCTCCTGTTCAATCTTCGCCTTATATGAAGCTGGAAGAATTTCAAGAAATTATGGATATATTCGCGCCTACCACGCGAATACTTTATCTTTCGTGTTCTTACGAACCGCTCATTACACCAAATTTTTCTGAGTTTTTATACTATGCAAAACAAAAAGGGATTCCCCATGTATCCCTTTGTACAAATGGGCTTCTCATGAACAACCATATCATTGACTCGTTGGTTGAAAATGAAATTGATGAAGTAATCTTATCGTTTAACGGCTTTTGCAAGGATGATTACAATCGAATCATGAAGGGTTCCGATTATGACAAGGTTTGTACTAATCTTGCCAAGTTAACCATGCGTAAAAAACAGCTTCACTCCGATAAACCAAGACTTAGAATGAATACTGTTTTATTGAAATCCAACCTTGATCATTTTGAAAATATGTATAAAATAATCAGTGATTATAATATTGAAACCATTCAATTCCGTGAGTTAATATTCGTTGAGGGACAAAATGATCCTCATGAAGTAGAAAAAGAGTTGCTGAAAAATCAAGCGTTGCAGGAGTATCAAAATACCGTAAACAAAATTAAGAATATGGCTGAACGCCTTCAGGCTGTGGGAAAAGAAATTATCATTCCCTCCTATTTTCTTAAAGAACCTGTGCTGGCCGCCTGTATGGAAGCAGGAAGTGAAATGCATCCCGTACTGGAAACGAAAGATTTTGAACAGATGCACAAAGAAAAGCAGGTGATTCAAAAAAGAATGAATATTCAGAAAAAGCATTGCTCCATCCCATTTTTCTCTTACTGGATAGACTATATCGGCAATGTGCGTATTTGCAACAACGATAAGAACGGACGTATTGGAAATGTCCTAAAGGAACCTGGGAAGCTGCTGAAACAGAAACAGAGGCAATTTCAAAAACAAGCCCTGTCAGGTCATTGCCAATATCAGAACTGTACGATTAATGCCGATACGTCTACAATCATTTAGCCCATATCAATAATGCTGGTTCGAAATCTCAAAAACGCTACTACTCCCTCCTCATTCCTGAACGGGTTCATAAGCTTTGGTTTCCACCGGTACGGGGAGGCGGAAACCAAAAAATCCATAGATAAGCGCGGCAAAGCATAAGAAAGCTGACAGTAGGAATATATGGTTGTAGGTCAAACCCATATTCAGCATGGAACCAGCCACGGCCATGAAAATGCAGGAACCTCCCGTTGCGCCGAAGGTGTACATCCCCTGTGCGGAGGTGTACTCATCGGAGGATAATTCAGCTTGAAAAAAGGGCGCGAATGTTGATTGGCTGACGGCAAGTGTTATTCCCCCCATTGCTGTAGCGGTGTACACCATAAGCATGGATGAATCCTGCCCCAGGCTGAATAGGAGCAATGCCGCGCATGCGGGTAAGGTTAAGGCAAGCAATGCCGCAGGACGGAACCTTTTGGTAAATTCTCGTCCAACGATTCTGCCGATAATGATGCCAAACAGGGCTTGTGCAATGGTTTGCGGCATTGTGACGGTAGCGCTGGTCTGTGGGGATACCTGCATGACCTGCTGTACAAATACAATGCCGAAACCGGCGGCACAGGTACTATAAGACGAAAGTAACGCCATACAAATGAAAGATGTGCGGAACCTTCTTTTTTTGAACATCCCCACAGGAACTGATGGATTGGGATGACGAAGCTCAACCCGTACAAGAAATACAGAAGCGGTACAAATACATGCAAACAGCAACAAGCTTTCCAGGCTAATCCACGAAAACCACTTTCCCCCCATGTTAAGCCATAACACAAGACTGCAAATTGCGGTAAAAAGCAGGGCTATACCGGCAAAATCAAAGCGGTCACGTTTTTTCTGCGTTTTAATCTTTCCAGGGTAAAAGATGGCCAAACAAATAAGAGCAAATATAGATAAGGGCGCGTAGGCTATAAAGCCCAAGCTCATATATCCTTTTTCAATCAATTGCCCTGTCATCAGTGGTCCTACCAAAGCGCCGGCTGCGTTGCAGGCTGCAATAAAACCGTAATACTTTGGCCGTTCCTCTTCCCCAACCAGATCGGCGATAAAGGAGAAGGGCAGCGTCATATATAATCCCCCACCGATGCTTGACACAGCATATAACAGCATAAATAAAGCCGGAACCTGCGTCTGAATGGCAGCGGTACGGGCTAAAAACTGCAAGGATATGCCAATAATCGCTACACTCTTGAGGCCTATCAGTTCACTCAGCTTGCCGACTAAAGGCAATGCAAGCATCATGCCCATAGTGGATAGGGTACTGCAAAAAGCATAGTAATCCATGCTTTGCATAGCCTCCAGCTTCATGGGGAGAACGACGCTCACACCATAATTTGAAGCCATAGAGCCCGCGGCCATAATAAATATTGAACATATCAGTAGCCGCTTGATCCGAAAAGAAGATATGGACATATTCGCTCATCACATCCTAATAAGATAATAATGATACTATCCTATCAGAGATAAGCATAGGGTTGCAATACATACCATGCAAAATTAGAATATAATACAATTTATATTAGATTATTCTATTTAAGTAGCCCATAACATAAATAATATGATCAATTAATTTTGTGCATATTCCCAGGAAGGGACGATTCTGTAATAATTGAGACGCTCATTGACTTTATGCTATCAGGTGCGTTCAAAGGTACTGAGCTCAAGCGGGGAATATCTCTAATTCTTCAATTCCGTTTTACATTTGCCAATTTTTTGAGTATAATAATGCATACGAAGTCTCGCCACGGAATTGAAAGATGATTTTGAAAACCTTTGATTATGCCCATACAGCGGCAAGCCCTCGGCTTTTTAATTCTCGCCAGGCACATCGACCGCTTCCCAATAGCGCTCCTTTCCGATTGGGACGAGGGGGATTATCAAGTAAATATCGGCTGTACGGTTGGAAATCAGAAACTGACTGCCTATTGCCTACCGCTGTTTCTCCGCATAACGGCATGTGCAGCGGGTGCAAGTAGTAGGCGGAAGTGATCTTTTGAATGAAAGGATTGACGAAGGAGCACGGTATGAACGTAGAAGCAGAGAAAATCCGCGGCTATCGGCTTCATGCTCATCATCTGGATGGGAAAATCCCGATTGACGGTTTGGTTCATGCCGCTGGCGCTTGCGGGCTGCAAAACACACCGCCCGGCGCCTGGGAAACGGCCCTCTGGAACCGTCTGGAAGGCTGTACCTTGCCCATCCTGCATGAAGCGCTATATGAGCAAAAAGGTTTGCTCCAAGCGTGGAGTTATCGCGGCGTTCCTGTCGTGTTTCCAGCAGAGCAAAGCGACATTTTCCTGACCGCCCTTATCTCACAGGACGGAGAGTGGCCCTGGATTTACACACGGGGAATCACCGGAGCGCTTGATTATCTGCAAATGCCGTTTGATGATTTATTGCTGCGCACGAAAGAAGCGGCAAAATACCTGGACAGCCACACCATCAAGAGTAAGGAAACACTGGATAGCACACTGGCCAAAATTATAGAGAACGATTTGCCGCAGGATGAGCAAGCACTATGGCGTGGACCGTCCATGTATGGAAATCCCGAAAAGCAAACTGTTGGGGAGGCAGCCGTTTCTTTCCTATTACGTCCCTGTTCCTTTTCGTCGCTTGTTGTGTTTGGTGAGCGGCAGGGTATGAGCCCGACATTCACTTCTTTCAAAAACTGGACAGGCCGTATGCCGGGCGGTTTACCCGGCGCGGACAAGGAACTGGTGCGAAAATTCCTGCATTGTTATGGCCCGGCCACGCTGGATTCCTTTATGCGTTGGCTGGGGTGCTCAAAAAAACAGGCGCATCGGCTCTGGAATGCCATTTCAGATGAAATGGAGCCTGTTCAGGTCGAAGGTAAAAACTGTTATATGCTGTCCGAGGATGTGAACAATCTGTTCTGTGCCGAAAGCAGCGGCGAAAAACTGATTTTACTCGGTGCGCATGACCCTTATCTTGATATGAAAGACAGGGCCGTTATTTTGGAAAACAAGTCTTTTCACAAAACCGTATGGAAATTCGTTGCCAATCCCGGAGTTGTTTTGAGGGGTGGACGCATCATCGGCATATGGAAAACGAAAACAACAAAAGACCATCTGAATATATCAATGACTTTATGGGAATCTGCCCAACCTTCGGAACAACGGGCGCTTAAAAGCCTTGCCGAAGAATATGCAACATTCCATCAGCTTCGCTTAAAAAAATATACTGTAGAAAACGCATAGTGATTTTGCAATGAGTAGGCTTACATAGTACAGGAGGTTGCAACATATGGCATTCGATTTCAAAAAGGAATACCGGGAATTTTATATGCCCCCAAAGCAACCTGGTATCATGGAGATTCCTCAAATGAATTTTCTCGCCGTCAGAGGAAAGGGCGACCCCAACGAGGAAAATGGCGCATACAGCAAGGCCTTGAATTTACTGTATGGCATGGCGTGGACAATCAAAATGAGCTATAAGGGCATATATAAAATCGAGGGATTCTTCGAATATGTTGTGCCGCCGTTGGAGGGATTATGGTGGCAGAAGGGCATCCACGGCGTTGACTATTCCCGAAAAGGCAATTTCCAGTGGATTTCTCTGATTCGTCTGCCGGAGTTTGTAAAAAAAGCTGATTTTGAATGGGCGCTTGAAGAGGCCGCTAAGAAAAAGAAGATGGACTTTTCGGCAGTAGAATTTTTTACCTATACTGAGGGATTGTGTGTGCAATGCATGCATATTGGCTCTTATGACGATGAACCGGCCACAATTCTTGAAATGGAAAGCTATGCAGAAGAAAACGGCTGTGCAATTGACATCACCGAAAAGCGGTATCATCACGAGATATACCTGAACGACCCTCGCAAAACGCAGGTTTCTAAGCTGAAAACGGTCATCAGGCATCCGGTTCGAAAAATATGAAAGTGAATAAATATAACGGCTATAAAGGAATTGAAAATCATAATGAGCAATAAACAGATTACAATCAGGGACCAGAAGCGGCAATAGGAGCTTACAAAAAATAACCATAAGCTACTATTACTACGGCAATATTAATACCATCATAGCAAAATTACTGGCGGATGATTTGATTTATTTCGTAAAATAGTTCTTATAAATAAGCGCTTAATTTATGTGTCCTTTTAGGTAGGCAAAAGTTTTATTGCTTATATGATTTTCTGAAGGGCTGGGATAGCTGTGAGGCGATGCCTGGAGGCAATCCCGGCCCGATTTTACTGACTTATCGAAACTAATAGGATGGGCGGGGTCAATTTGGATCAATATCTTGCTTCATCAATTACAGAAAGCGTTAACCCGAAAACGAAACATATTGATGAATGCACTACCCATGAGATACTTACACTGATCAATCAGGAAGACCAGATTGTAACGGAAGCTGTTTCAAAGGAACTTGACAGCATTGCTCAAGCTGTAGACCTGATCTATGGCAATTTGCGAAAAGGCGGCCACATGCTTTATGTGGGAGCCGGGACTTCGGGCAGGCTAGGGGTTTTGGATGCCAGCGAATGCCCTCCCACCTACGGTACGGAGCCTTTGCTGGTGCAGGGTCATATTGCCGGTGGAGACGAGGCTTTGCGCCATGCCATAGAAGGCTGTGAAGATGACGAAGAGGCGGGTGCCCGGCTGATGGACGAGGCTCACGTTACTGGAAACGATGTAGTAATCGGTATTACGGCAAGCGGAGCTGCCCCTTATGTTATAGGAGCGATAAAACGGGCTAAAGCGCTAAATGCCGCTACGATAGCTGTAGTTAATAACAATGACAGTAAGCTTTCAGAAATCTGCGACATCTGCATTGCACTGATTGTTGGGCCGGAAGTTATAACAGGTTCCACAAGGATGAAAAGCGGCACTGCCCAGAAGCTGGTTCTCAACATGCTGACAACGTCTGTGATGATTAAGCTTGGCAAGGTTTATAACAATTTAATGGTTGATTTAAAGGCAAGCAACAAAAAGCTTTATGAGCGGGCAATCCGCATTGTATGCCAAGTCACCGGGGTAACTGTTGAAGAAGCTAAAGAAGCTCTTGAACAAGCGGATATGCGGGTAAAAGTCGCAATTATGATGATCAAGACCGGGAAAAATTATGCGGACGCCTGCGCTTTGTTGGAATCTGCGGACAACCAGTTGAAACGGGCTATTTCAATGGCTAAGGAAGTCTAGGAAATGACGAGGTGAGCATCAGTGGTATTAAATGGAGTTGACAGAATTAGTGAGTTTGAATCGGTTTTTAAAGACAAACGTCTGGGATTGCTTACCTCCGTCTCCGGAGTGGATAGTAAGCTTCAATCCACAATCCGGCTATTGCATCAGCAGTATCGGTTGACAGCGCTATTCAGTCCGGAACATGGCGTACGCGGAGATATGCATGCGGGGGCCTTAGTGGACACATACACTGATCCCTACACTGGCCTGCCTGTTTATAGCCTTTATAGAAAGGACTCTAAGAGGTTTTTGCCTGAGATGCTTAGGGATGTAGATGCGGTAGTATATGATATCCAGGATATAGGAACCCGTTATTATACTTTTATATCTACCCTTATTTATGCAATAGAGGATTGCGCCAAGCATGATAAGGAGCTGATTATATTAGACCGGATAAATCCGTTGGGCGACAAGGTTGAAGGAAATTTACTGGATACGGATTACAGTAGTTTTGTGGGAGCCTATTCTTTATGTATGCGGTATGGCTTAACCGCCGGTGAATTAGCCTGTATGGTTAACGTTGAACGTGGGCTTGGCTGTAAATTAACGATTAT
>Ga0153944_1000717_pt1 | contig 14135 bp, 9 predicted proteins | sample TSNJ028MetaG_FD_104703 | JGI IMG/M metagenome (GOLD analysis project Ga0153944, IMG submission 104703) | Attine ant fungus gardens microbial communities from New Jersey, USA - TSNJ028 MetaG | ecosystem: Host-associated > Fungi > Mycelium > Unclassified | place: USA: New Jersey, Wharton State... | reverse complement strand
TCCCAAATACGGACCTTTCGTTCTGCCTGATCCGCTATATGCTCATTATGAGTAATCAGCAAAATAGTATTGCCTTTCTCATGAAGATTGTGCAAGAGCTCCATAATTTCCTTACTGGTTCTGGAGTCCAACGCACCGGTAGGCTCATCTGCCAGCAGCAGTGACGGCCTTGTCGCCAATGCTCTGGCGATTGCCACACGCTGCTGCTGTCCGCCCGACAGTTCAGTTGGTTTATGGTGCTTACGGCTTAGCAAATCCACCTGTTCTAACGCTTCTTCCACCATTTTCTTTCGCTGATTGGATGGAAGCCGCTGGTAAATGAGAGGCAGTTCTACATTTTCCGCCGCGCTCATTTTTGAAATTAGATTAAAGTTTTGGAAAACAAATCCAATCTTCTGATTACGGATCCGTGCCAGCTCTCTTTCGGAATACTCACCAATGGACTGATTATCCAGCAGATATTCTCCCTCGTCGGCTATATCAAGGCAGCCGACGATATTCATCATAGTTGACTTTCCACTTCCGGATGGACCGACTATACTGACAAACTCACCCTGACGTACATCCAGGGTCGCATGATCCAAAGCACGAACGGTCTCTTCACCCATCTGATAGGTCTTAGATATGTCTTTTAGCTGAATCATTGTCCGCCACCTCCCATTCCGCTACGACCGCCGCTGGGCATACTGCCGCCGCTGGGCATATCACCACCGCTGGGCATATCACCGCCTTGCATCATACCGCCGCCCATATTGAATTCTCGGGTATCACTTGACGAACTGTCAGTAGTTATTATCGGCATGGAATAATATACGGTATCTCCTTCATTCAATCCACTGGTAATCTCAATATTATTACCATCGGTAACACCGGTTTCTACTTCTACTTCTCCAGAAAGTTCACCGGTAGAGTCATCTTTCTGGGTATATACAACACTCTTATTGCCCTGTTCGGTTACCGCCAGAGAAGGGATTAGCAGGATATCTGATTTTTCTTCAACAATAATCGAAACAGATGCATTCATCCCTGACATCATGGATTCATTTTTAGCCACTGTTATCTTGGTCGTATACTTAGTAACTCCATTGCTGGAAGATCCGTTGGTATCGATGCTTGTTATTTCGCCTTCAAAGGTTTCATTTTCGAGAGCATCCAGTGTAATTGCTGCTTTCTGTCCCACTTCAATGGACAGGATATCCAGTTCATCCACACTCACTGAAAGCTCCATATTCTCATTCTCGGCAATGCCAAAGGCTGTCACCAGTTCCGTATTTTCACTGTCCGAAGAACTGGAGGATGAACTATTCGAACTTGCGGCCGCTGCTGTAGTATCCGAGGCGCTGCCGGTGCTGCCAGAACTGCCCATACCGCTGCTGGCATCTGTACCGCTTCCATTAGAACTTGTCAAACCGGAACTGCTGCCGGTATTGCCTCCTGGTGTGGTTTGATTATTTTCATTGTTTCCGCTAGTGGAATTCTGGCTGCTTTTCTTTTCTGTCGTCGGGAATGCAGCGGTAAATTTTACGGTACTTCCGTCTGCACTTATTTCAACACCTGATACTACAGCACCTTTTACGATAGGTGCCACACCCTTGCCAAAGTAGTATCCGGACTTGGCGGTTAATGTAATCTTCGCAGCATATACAGTTGATTCCCTGAATACTTTATCATTTGGTGTCCATGTGATTCCACTGCTATAGCCACTGGTCTCATCAATGGCTGCAGCCGGTGTCGCCCCCGTTACCGGAGCGGTAATATTAATTGTATTAATCTTTGTTATTTGGGTAGTGTCATCAGTATTGGTATTGGTGTCTGTGCCGGCGTCGGTATTGGTATCAGTGTTGGCATCGGTATTGATGTCAGTGTTGGCGTCGGTATTGATGTCAGTGTTGGCGTCGGCTGCCACAGCAGCTGTGGTACGCTGATTCGTGCTTTCTGTATTTGAATCAGATGCGTCATTGCCGGAGAGAATTTCCGCCTTTTCTTGTGTTGCAGCGCTCTGTACGGAAGTACTGCCTAATGTTACAAATCCCGCAGTCGTTCCTGAAGTCCCCTGAGTCGAATATGCCTGGCTGCTATAAGATACGCCGCTCATACCACTTGGAGATTCGCTGTCACTTGACGAAGAAGAACTGCTGTCATTTGATGAAGAAGAACTGACCGTCCCCGCCGACACATTGATATCGGTAATTACCCCATTCGTATTAGCAGTAATTGCGTTATTCTGGGAAATGGTCAACAACAGCTCCAGTTTTTCTTCCAGGTTTTCACGCTCTTTGACCAGCGAATAATATTCTGCGGAAGCAAAGTCACCGCTTAAAGTAAAAAGTTTTTCATCAACATATACTTTTTCATTTTCAGATACACTGATAGAACTTACCGTTCCGGTAGTTTCCATTACTTTTAATTCCTGATGGATTTCCAGATTTCCCGCACCCAGTGTATTTCCGTCAGAATCCTGTACCGTTACGGCCTCCTGATAGCCGGTGCCATAGTCCGTACATGTCACCGTGCAGGCCGTACCACTGACCTTTGCAACGGTTCCATCTTTCACCGTACCGTCTGCCAGCACAACATCTACATCATCGCCGGCACTAACAGCCTGTGTTGTCACAAAAGTTACAGCCATCTTCCCATCCAGGGAAATCAGCATCAGCGCCCCATTCTCCAGCATCACGGAATTCACTGCGTCACCGGAAGATGCATATATTTTCTTTACTCTTCCATCCACTGTAGCATATACTTTTTTAGTTGTAGAGTCACTGCTTTCTTCGTTAATTTTCGTATCCAGCGCCTCTATTGCTTCTTGTGTGCCAGAGAGTTCTGCACTCAAGGATGCCGCGTCGACCGTAGCCAGCACATCTCCTGCATTCACAGTATCGCCGCTTTCTACTGTCACTTCTTCGATTTCAATTCCCACCGGAACGTCAACATCTACCGCCTCGCTATTAGCCAGGGAACCTGTACTTTCAACACTGGTAGAAATGGTTCCTTTCTCTACCGTAGCATTCATAGCCGGCAGATTACCGGCACTAACACTTTTGCTTTGCAGTCCATTCATTACAAATACTCCTGCTAAAACCGCAACTACAACAATACATATCCCTATGGCAATCCATTTCTTCTTGCCCTTTTTCCCTTTTTTGTTTTTTGCTGTTTCTTTACCACCTGGGAATTTCATAAGTCTCCTCCATTCTCTATCACGATGCTCTTCATCACTATCATAAAGAGAAATTCTAAATTCCAGGGTTGAAACTTCTAAATAAATTCTAAACACTTCGTTAAACTAAACGCAACAGGCGCTGCCATACTGGCAGCGCCTAAAAAAATGTTCCTATTCACAGCCCTATAGACTGCGATACAGTAATAATAAATCTCATCGATTATTCCCCAAAAAGCACAACGCAATTGTCCCCGGCCCCGCATGAGCCCCAATCGTTGCCCCAATCGGATTCATAACAAACTCCTTATACCCAAGTCGTTCCTGAATCTGTTTAACAACAAACATCGCATCCTCTTCACAATCCCCATGGCTGATAAAAAACTTCTCCCTGGGACCGTCATAATCCTTCAGCCGTTCTTCCATCATATCCACCAAAGTAGTCAACGAACGCTTCCGCCCACGAACCTTATCAACCACCGTCAGCCGCCCTTCCCGGTCAACATGTATGATCGGCTTAATATTGATCATACTGCCCAGCACGGCACTCATCTTAGATACCCTGCCGCCCCGATGTAAATGATACAAGTCATCCACCGTAATCATATGCCCAAGATTCTGCTTATGCTCCTCCAGCCACTGTACTGTTTCATCCAGACTTTTTCCTTCATCCCGCATCTGTACTGCAAAATCCAAAAAGAGTCCTTCACCGATCGATGCACACAAAGAATCAACCACCGCGATCTTACACCCCGGAAACTCTTCCTGCATCTCTTCCGCCGCCATCCGGCAGCTATTGTAAGTCCCGCTCAATCCCGAAGAAAAGGCTACATGCAAAATTTCTTTCCCGGCCTTCACCAATGGAATCCACTCCTTCTTAGCATCCTCCAAATTCACCTGCGAAGTAACAGGCATCGATCCCGAACGCATCCGGCTGTAAAATTCTTTATAAGGAAGCTCATTCTCAGCTGCATATACAATTCCGTCCATAGTACATGGCAGGTACATACAGGGAATATCATGTTGTTTAAAATATTCTTTGGGCATATCGGTTGTATTTTCCGTTGTAATTACGAACTTCTGCATTTCCGCCTCCATCTTATCTAAGTCAAAGCAAATAATAGAATCCGCTCTGCTACTTTATCTTAACACAGCTATATGGTTAATTCAATATCTCAATCGCCTTCTCAAGCTGAGCATCAACTGCTTCCTCGCCCTCTGCCGGCATCACATTCTCAACTGCCACATCCGGTTCAATCCCTTTTCCATGGATATTTACACCATTCGGCGTAAAATAGCTGGATATCGTAAGTTTCACCACACTGTCATCCGTAAGATTGAATATCTTCTGTACAATTCCTTTTCCAAATGTAGTCGTACCTACCAGCGTACCCATCTCATGATCCTTCACCGCACCGGCAAAAATTTCTGCCGCACTGGCGCTATTTTCATTGATCAGCACCACCAATGAAACTTCCATCGGCGTTTTTCCCTTACTATTATACTCAGCCCTGTTACCATATTTATCCTCAGTATACACTAAGAGCCCTTTTGGCATGAACAAATCTAAAGTATCACAAACCCCAGACAGTAACCCTCCCGGATTATTTCTCAGATCCACGATCAAGGATTTCATTCCCTGTTCATTAAGCTCCTGGTACGCTTGCTGAAACTGATGGGCAGTAGCGGCGGTAAATTGATGAATCGAGATATATCCCTTCTGATCCGACAGCATCTCCCACGTCACAACCGGAATCTCAATCGACGCTTTGGCCACATCCAGTTCAATCTCCTCCCCATTGCGAAGCAAAGTCAAATGAACCGTATCTTGGGCATTGGATTTGATCATAACTGATACATCTCCTAATTCTACACCGTCTAACGATGTACCATCAACTTTGAAGATAATATCGCCTTCCAGGATACCCGCCTCCTGTGCCGGACTTCCTTCATAGCAATGCGCCACAGAGACAGCTCCGGTTTCTTTACTCTGGATCATAACAACACCGATACCTTTGTAATGCCCTTCTGTAGACTCATTCACAATCTCATATTCTTCCTTCGTATAATAACAGGAATACGGATCATCAATTCCGTTTACCAAGCCTGCATACATACTCTCAGTCAACTTAGTTTCATCCACATCATACAGATAATAATCCTGAATCAGCTTGTCGATACTCTCAATCTTTTTCTGCGTGACCTTACTTCCCGGCGTCACATTATCATTACCAAACAACATTCCTCTTGCCGCCAGAAAATCAATCCCCCAGCTGCCTGCCAGGGTCAGTATAATTCCGGCGATTATTCCTATGAATAAATATCTCTTATTTTTTGACATAGCAGCTCCATAATTGGAGGCTCCAAAAGATCTCTCTGTCTTTTGAAGCCTCTCCATCTTTTTACTATACTCATAGCTTTAAAGTTATACTTTTAGATGCTTTCTAATTGTCACGATACTTCCCACAAAACCAATTCCCATTCCTAAAACAAGGCTAACAGGGAGTAAAATCTCAAATACCTGATTCACATTCATGAATCGGATGATGTCTGTAAGCATGGTGAATTTGGACAGAATATACTTAACAACATTGTTATACATCAAGTATAACGCTACCAGCGGAATCACTGAACCAATCAGCCCGATCAGCAGGCCTTCAATGATAAACGGCGCCCGTACAAATCCATTCGTAGCACCAATCAGTTTCATAATTCCAATTTCTTCTTTTCGGATTGTAATACCCATCGATATCGTGTTACTGATCAGGAAGATGGCAACAAACAGCAAGATTAAAATAATTGCTACTGAAATATAAGCTATTAAAGAATTAAAGCCCTTAAATGTAGTGGCCGCTGCCTTCGACTGATTAACCGCTCTGACCCCATCCAGGCTCTCAATATACTTAACCAGCTCATCCTGATTCTCAATATTCTTTACATATACTGCATAACTGGAGGAATTAGCCAAAGGATTGTCATTCTTGAACCCTTCTGCTGCTGCTTCCGATCCTTCAAAATAGATATCACGGAACTTTTCCCAAGCTTGTTCCGCAGAAACATACTCTACATTCGTTACTTCACTGCGAGCATTAATCTGTTCGCCAATGGCATCAATCCCCGCCTGATCCGTATCTTTTTCAAAAAGCACGGTAATTGATACACTCTCTTCCATATTCTTAACAATGTACTGAAAATTGACTACAATTGAAAAAATTAATCCAAATAAAAAAATACAGGCACCAATTGTTGCAACCGATGCCAGTGAGAACATCCAGTTTCTTCCGATATTTTTAAATCCCTGTTTTGTGCTATATCCAATCGTACTAACTCTCATGGTATTCACCTTCTTGTTCGTCGCTTACAATGACGCCTTTCTTCAATGTAATTACGCGCTTTTTCATTGCGTTAACAATCTCTCGGTTATGCGTAACGACAAGAACTGTGGTCCCACGTTCATTAACTTCTTCCAGCAGCTTCATAATCTCAAAAGATATCTTAGGATCCAGGTTACCTGTCGGCTCATCGGCCAACAGAATATTCGGACGATTCACCAGTGCTCTTGCAAGTGCAACCCTTTGCTGCTCTCCACCGGAAAGCTCCCTGGGGAGAGATTTATATTTTTCTGCAAGCCCTACCGTAGTAAGTACTTCCGGAACTCTTTTTTTAATCACACGGTTCGGTCTTTCGATTACCCGTTGTGCAAAAGCTACATTTTCATAAACATTGCGGTCCTTCAGCAGACGGAAGTCCTGAAACACCACTCCGACCCCTCTTCTGAATTTTGCAATTTGACTTCTGCGTAAACTATTAAGTGTCTGATCATTTACTCTTATGGTTCCTTCGGTAGGATCCAGTTCCTTTAATAGGAGCTTGATCAATGTGGATTTCCCCGATCCACTGCTTCCAACCACAAAAACAAATTCCCCTTTATCAATTTGCAAGTCCATGTTGCTGATAGCCGGCTGTCCTTTGCCATAAGACTTGCTTACGCCATTTAACGTAATCATATTATCCTCCTGTTTAATTCGTGCCGCAGATTCTCCCTGAATCAGTACGTCACTACTTTAGTACTCTAACGTCTCCATGTATTGCATATAACGCACTACCATGAGTGCGATCTTAAATGTGATCGCATCTTCAAATACACGTAAATCCAGACCGGTACTTTTTTGCAGTTTATCCAGACGATACACCAATGTATTACGATGGATGTATAGCTGTCTGGAGGTTTCAGAGACATTTAAACTGTTTTCAAAGAACTTATTGATCGTAACCAGAGTTTCTTCATCAAAATCATCGGGAGACTTATCTGCAAAAATCTCTTTGATAAACATCTTACAAAGCGGTATCGGCAGCTGATAGATCAGACGTCCGATGCCCAGCGAGCTATATGCGATCACGTCTCTTTCGCCGAAGAAGATCTTGCCTACATCAAGAGCCATTCTGGCCTCTTTATAAGATCTTGATACTTCTTTGAGTTCTTTTACAATGGTACCATAGGCAATGTGGGTTTCTCCGGAAGGTGAACTGCCAAGTGCATCCAATATGGAAGCTGCAATCTTGTTCATCTCTTCATATCCGTCTGTGGGCAGAAGTTCCTTAACAATAATAATATTCTTCTCATCTACCGCGGTAATGAAGTCGCCGGTTTTACCATGGAATACATTCTTAACACATTCCAGCAGATTAAAATCTTTACTCTGATTCGTTTCCAAAATAAAGACAACCCTTCTGACGTTCACTTCGATATGTAATTTTTTCGCTCTGTTATAAATGTCTACGAGAAGCAGATTATCCAGCAGCAGGTTCTTGATAAAGTTATCTTTATCAAAACGCTCCTTATAAGCCACAAGGAGATTCTCAATCTGAAATGCTGCCAGCTTTCCAACCATATAGATATCTTCACTTCCGCCGCCAACAATCAATACATACTCTAACTGGTGCTCATCATACACCTTAAAAAACTGATGTCCTTTTACGACCTGACTGTCTGCCGGTGATTCCACGAAGCTTAATATCTCCGCGCCGTTTGATACCGGTTCCGGAAATGTGGAAACTAAAATTTTCCCTTCGATATCCATGATACACAAATCAACCCGGGATATGGTCTTTAACCCTTCGATTGTGTTTTGTAGTATTTGATTAGAAATCATATCGCTACCCTCTTTCGGTGTTTTTTATCAACTCTGTTACCCTCTTTTCTAAAAACGAAAAAGTCTCTTACGGTATATTTTAATACAAATAGACAAAAAATGAAAGAGAAAATGTAATAATTTTAACATTTTCTTCATTTTTCCAATTGACTATGGGGAATAAAACCTTCCCCTAACACTTCTCTGGCATCAGTAACGATCACAAATGCCTTTGCATCCAGTTCACTCACTAAGTCCTTCAATTCCACAATCTGCTTTTTAGCAACAACACAAAACAGCATCTTTTTATCATCTTTAGAGTACATCCCTTTAACAGTGATACCCGTCACTCCTCTATTCAGCCGCTGCATAAGCATCTTTGCAATAGCTTCATACTCCCCGGTAATAATAAATGCCGCCTTTGAAAACTTTAGTCCTTCCAAAAGCCCATCACTCACCTTTGATATAACAAAGATAGCTACAATCGCATAAAGTACCTTTGATACCCCGAAAACAAACGCTCCCAGCCCTACAATAAACCCATCTACAAACTGCAGTATATGAGAAACTGAATAATAACGAAATTTCATCTGAATCAGCGAAGCCACCATATCTGACCCACCGGTGGTTCCCCGCCCTGCAAATGCCAGACCGATACCAAGCCCCTGAAGCACCCCACCATATAAGGACGCTAATATCAAGTCATGATTAATAATCGGGAAAACCGGTAAAATATAAAGCCAGACCGATAAACTGACTGTTCCAACTAATGACTTTCGAAAAAAACTCAGGCCTTTCATCTTAATCCCAATAATAAAAACAGGAATATTCAAAATCAGTGTAGTAAGCCAAAGCGGGATCCCTCCATTAACGATATCCCGGGTCAGGTATTTTACCATAATTGCAATACCACTGAATCCCCCGGTTACCATCCCCAGGGGATCAAAAACGGAGTTAACCGAAACCGCCATGATCGCTGTCCCCAACACGATCAACATATAATCTTTCCATGCACTGCCTTTGCCCATACTATGCTCCTCCTTTATGCCAGCTAAGTTTTTGGGATTCTGAAGCCTCATTGTTTAAGGTTTTTTATCATTATCGTTAAGCCATGTAACTTAAAAAGTTGAGTATATTAACATGTGGGCTAATAGGACGCCGCTGCGGGAGGAGAAGTGCTTCACGAAAACCCGGGCAACGCACCTGACGAACTAACTGCTAACTACGACCAACAACGCTCAGGAAAGCCTTCGCGCTGGGTCTTCGTAAGCAGTGGATTTCGCCAGATGCTAAAACCGCCCTCCAATGTTTTCGTGAAGCACTTCTCCTCCCGCAGCGGCTGGTTTTCGTAGTTTGTAAATTTGGTTTTGTGAGGATGATTCATCTGGCATAAGTGGCAATCCTTTTATAGTATGCTTTTTTATTAAAGCCTTTGTTCCTCTGCTGTGTACGGGCTTTGAGACTCGGTTTTACTAAGAGTATCTGTAATTTCCGGAATTTTTATCCGTTATCCTCTAATTGTTTTTTTAAATATCGACCTACAATTTTTGAAAAATTAGAAACATCTCTAATATAAGCAAAATCTTTGCCGAAAATCTTTTTCTCGGTCTCCAAATCTTTCTCTTCTCCAGCAAATACACCCAGTACCGAAACTCCGGAATTTCGCAGCCGCCGCACCTCAAATCCAGTATCTTTGATTGCATAAGCTCCCTGATATGGCTGCGGATTCCTGGCATTGGGACGGTTTAAGATAACGTCATAAGGCCGCCCATCACTCAGAATGATCAGGATTTTCTTCTCTTCATCCCGCTCCATTAAACTTAAAGCCGCTGCCCTGACAGCCAATCCGTCTCGATTATTGGACGATGTAGTAAATTCAAAAATCCTCTCATTTGCCGCCTTATCATCATCATATTCCCGATAACGCTGCATAATGGTATGATCCCAAAAAGTACAAAAACTCATGACCCGATGAGGAATTCCTACATTACTAAGTGCCTGCATAATAATATATGCCTGCAGTACTACCTTCTCCTGCCGCGGCCTCTGCGACCCACTGGCATCAATCAGTACATCCACAACAAAATCTTGAACATCACTCTTATCTTCTTTATGGAAAAGCTTTGCATCTGAAGTTCTCCCTACCTTCCAAAGCCGCGACGGAATCAAATTTCCCCGGTCACTTAAAATATTATAGACATCATTTCGCATGACGAGCGCCTTTTTCAGTATTTCCGTAAGAATATTAATGTTCTGCTTGACAATTCTATGGTGGTCATAATATGCATACTTATTCTTATCCTTCTGCTTTCTGGCATATTCATACTGATAATTACGGGTAACGGGATTTTGCAATATTCCATCGGTAAAAAACAATCCGCAATCACTATGGATTCCTTTACAAAGCTGGAAATTCATCCGCTTTTCCGCCAGCGGGGAGAGATACGTCTTGCCAAAATTCAGCTCCACATATGAGTATACCTTTTTAAGTGTCTCTTCATCAATAACCCTAATCTTCTTCTTTTTAAAATCGCCCGGCTCTTCATCCTCCTCTTCTTCAACATCCGTAACCTGAGAATTGGTCATATCATTTCCTACCTTTTCAAGATATGCTTCCAACGCATCTTCATACATATCCTCCGATAAAAAATCCTTCCAGCTATATTCGGTCAGCTCCTCCATCGTCACCGCCAGAACCTGTTCAAGCTTCCCATACAGCTTCTCATAATCCGGCTCAATCCAAAGATTATAAAGATAATCCACCTGCTCCACAATTTCTCCGGTCTTTGTTACATTCCTGAGTTGATAGAGCATGTCCATCTTCTTTCGAATCTCTTTACTGACCACATAACTGCCCTGTACCTTCTCCTTTAGAACAGCAATCTTCAGCTGACCTAAAGGCGACTTTACCATCTGATCAAAGTCAAAGTCCAAAATATCCCGGCAAGCCCTCTGCCGAATCGCCGCTACTCCCGAACGTTCCTTGGCAATCCGGTTCTCCACTGCCTCCTGAATACACATCTGAGTCAAATACATCAACGGTCCTTCATCTCCATGAATAAAAAGTTTCTTCACCAGATACATACTCAGCTCTTCTTTATCAAAATACTTGGCAAATGCCCCCTGCTTAATCCCATCATACAAAGCAATATATTTGGATTTTAAAAACCCCTCAACATCCGGCTTTGCCTCCATGTCATAGTCTCCGCAGACAGTCCAGATCAGGTTCTTGATCCGGTTTTCTATTTCCAATTGATATTCTTCCATCCTACTCCTACTCTCCTGTCCGCTTTAACGTCCCGTTCTCACTGCCTCAGCAGAGTCCTTTCAAGATAAATATATCATTTCTTGTCCAGTTCTCAGGTATTCTGGTCATAACAACATCACTGACGATTTCTTTCTCAAATCCATCAAAACACTTATTAATAATCCCCATCGCAATTGCCGCCGCCGGTGAAAGCCCACACTGCACCGTCTTGATCGCCGCAAGCATCCCCCTTAAATCAATAGCCTTCGTGGAAATCTCCCCATTTTCCGCCTTCAACTGCAAATCCATGAATAATCCAATAAACTGTTTCATCGCCTCAGCCTTACCATTGGGGAACATTTGCTCAAAAATCCGCCCGAGCGTATCCTCAGTCTGCTTTGGCATATCAATTACCAAAAAACGGGATACTAAAGCTTCATTTAACTCCTTCGTTCCGGCATATCCATAATTCATCGTGCCGATAAACCGCGCTGCATCATGAAGGTCAATTTTATCATAACCGGGAACATCAATACTTCTTCGATAATCCAAGGTCGCATGAAGTACCGAAACCGCATCGTTCTTAGCCATATTCACTTCATCCAAAATCCCAAACCCGCCATACTGTGCACACTGATAGATACTTCCCTTACGCAGCTGCACCTGATTATCCACAAAAGTATCCGTCCCAATCAGATCCCCACTGTTGGTATTCACATGAAATGAGATATTATAAGACGGCCGATTAAAAATATACGCCAAATTCTCCGCCAACACATTCTTCCCTGTCGCCTTAGCCCCCGTCAAAAGCAGATTCTCCCCCTGCAAAATCCCCGCAATCGCCATTTCCAAAATCTCTCGTCCATAAAAAGGCATCATCGGCTTCACCACTCGATAATAAACCTCATCGTCCACCGCATACCGCTCCCGAAACCCTCTAACTGCCTCTATCATTCCAGAGTCAACACCCTGTTCTTTTAAAAATTGTAATTCGTCCACCTTATGGTCTCCTTTTCTTTATCAATCGCTACAATTATAGCCCAAATTCGTTCCTCATGCAATCGCTGAATGGATTATTTGGTCATCATCAGTTACGGTTCAGCTATATGAATTCAAAAGTTGAGATATTTCAATTTGTTGGCTGCCCGGACGCCACTGCGGGAAGATCGGTACTTTCCGCAGCGGCTGGGTTTTGGTAGTATATAAGTTTTGTGTGGATACTTCATTTGATATAAAGTGAATATCACCAAAGGTGAAAGAGAGGATATCCTGGGGTATAAGGAAACGCTATTATGGCAGGAACCATCTTTTTCGTAAATCGCTTGAAAAACCAGCGGTCAAAGGGCATGGGATTGTTTCCGTAAACATTTGGCGGCGGTTTTAGCGGCGGCGGGATCCACTGCTTACGGAGACTTAAGCGCGAAGGGTTTCCTGAGCGTTTTAGTCGTAGTTAGCAGTTAGCCCGCCAGAGCGTTGCCGCGTTTACGGAAACAATCCCATGCCCTTTGGCCGCGTCCCCATCATCAAATAACTATATCAGATACCGTAAAGTAAAACTGTTGCATCTACAACGCTTTTGCAGCTCTCCTCTTCATTAATTATAAAATGAGGACGTCCCCCTTCGGAAACATCCTCATTCACTTATACTTCAAAAATCAAATCGCCATAAGACGGCATAGGCCACATATCTTTATCAACAATCATTTCCAGGTGGTCAACCGGCTCTCTCAACTTTTCCATAGCGGACATAACTTCTTCATAATAGAAACGTGCCTGTGCTTCTCCTTCACTCATGGCAACCGCTTTATCCTCTACTTCACACAACGCTTCAAGTGCATCTTTCGCTTCCTTCAGTAATGCGGAAGCCTTCACCAGTAATTCTGTCTGTACACTCACATCAATCGGCCCCGCCGCCTTGATTGCATTAATAGAATCAGCCATTGTCTTTGTGTACTTAACAACAGCAGGGATAATCTGTTTGCTGGCAATATCAATCATCGCTCTTGCCTCAATATTAATTGCTTTTGCATATGCTTCATATTTAATCTCCACACGGGATTCCAGTTCAGCCTTTGTGAATACATGGAATTCTTCGAATAATTTCACTGCCTTGTCAGTAACCAATGATGGAATTGCATCAACCATGGATTTTAGATTTGGCAGCCCACGGCGTTTTGCCTCTTCTAGCCATTCTTCTGCATATCCATTGCCATTGAAGACAATTCGCTGATGCTTGGTCGCATATTCCTTGATCAGATCATGAACCGCAATATCAAAATCATCTGCTTTTTCTAAGACATCACACGCTTCTTTAAAAGCCTCCGCAATAATCGTATTCAACACCGTATTCGGCGCCGCTACAGAATCTCTTGAACCGACCATACGGAATTCGAATTTATTGCCGGTAAATGCAAATGGTGAAGTTCTGTTTCGGTCTGTTGCATCTTTTGCCAGATCGGGAAGTGTCTTTACCCCTGTTTTTAGTTTTTCTGCTTTGATGCTGTGGGTGGCCATACCTGTGCGGATCAACTGTTCCAATACATCTTCCAGCTGCTCACCCAGGAAAATAGAGATAATTGCCGGTGGGGCTTCATTT
>Ga0153944_1000712_pt1 | contig 14185 bp, 14 predicted proteins | sample TSNJ028MetaG_FD_104703 | JGI IMG/M metagenome (GOLD analysis project Ga0153944, IMG submission 104703) | Attine ant fungus gardens microbial communities from New Jersey, USA - TSNJ028 MetaG | ecosystem: Host-associated > Fungi > Mycelium > Unclassified | place: USA: New Jersey, Wharton State... | reverse complement strand
TAGGGTGAACCTTGAGTCTTCATGACTTAGCATTAATACAAATAAGTGTTTACTTAAAGGTATTGAGAGCAATAAGGTAGCAGGCACTGTTGTAGACAGAGTATGGTAGTCTGGTTGAAATCAGGACACCAGCAAACAAGCCCAAACTTGGCAATACATGAATGAATATACTCAAGTACAAATTTCTCCACAAGTTTGATATCATTTGTAATCTTCTTTCTTGTTGCAAGTGAAATTGAAGTACCAATGCAAACAAGACTTGAGTTAATGAGTTCAGGTCCATGATTTAATGCCTCAATAAGTTTGTTCATTAGTTGTATCATTTGTGAAGTGTGCTTTGAAAGCAGCAATATGTTCAGGTTTGGGGCTGGGTAGAACAGCATTGATATCTACATGTCCTCACAAAACACAAACATAAAATTCAAGTGTTGTCTGAAATATAGTTTAAGCAATACTGTTATAATATCAGTTGTTAATATATCATGTACCTTAAATAACTTGGCATCATCTAGAACCTCAGTCTCAAGAATGCAATAGACTTGTGCAGCCAATTTTTAGGAGTTGCCAATTTATGGTAAGTAGTTTCTTTTGTCAGAGAGTTGGTGGACCTAGTTCAGTAGTCTCTAGGGTGACAGATCAGCAGAATTTTCTTACCTATTACAATGGGCTTGGCTTTTTTGCCTGAGCCATGAGTATGCATAAGAGTTTGAACCTGGATTGGATCTTTGATGCTAGTTGACCCTTACTGGCTAATATAAGGGTGACAACAGACTCAAGGCCAGAGGTTATACCAGAAAGCTAGATAAGAGTTCTGGAAGCTAGGATGATATTTGAGTAAAGGCAGATCTACCAATACAGGCTCCTATATATACTACTGGAGGTGGTCTGTGTGCAATCACATGAGTACCAATACAATAATACCAAATATCCTAAAATAGTTAAAGGCTATTAACCAAGTACAAACTAGACCAAAAGAAGGCAGTGTAAGAGAATGACCATCACCCTAGGATAGAGCTTAGCTAAGTGTTTGGTTCACATTTGTCAAGTCAGGCTCTGGAGAGGGAGGTGGATGTGACCTCAACCTTTGAAGTTGTGTCACCCTCTGTGCTTACCCACTCTAGGTTGAATAACTACTGTATTCTGGAGGCAGAAGAGGGGAACTAGGACAAGAGGAGCTGACTTAATGGATAATGAAGCTAAGGAGAAACTAAATAGCCTAACTACTTAATATATGATCTGGTCATCAAAATGAGTCATCTAATGGAAGTTCAGCTCTACTGTATAGCTGAGACAAGACTCTGCTAAGGTAAGCATTCAGCGAGTATAATATAATAGGGTGTCACCAGGGTGTGACAACATTTATCTAATGGATCTTATCTTTGATGTCCTTCCATCTATTTTCTTGTCATTTTGTCTATATATCACTCTGATCATTCTATTTATCCTAAGTAGAAAGTGCTATTATTGGACTGTAGCTCACATGACTGCATACAGACTATCTTCTATAGTATATATAGGAGCTTGTATAGGTAGATCTATTCTTACTCAAATATCACACTAGCTTCTAGGACCTTTACTAAGCTTCTCAGTGTGACTTCTGGCCATCTGCTTAATGTTGCTCTTACAGACAGGAGAGATTGGACATGCACTAAGAAATCTGGACCCTAGATAAGAATAGACCCATCAACACTCACTAAGCATGATCCTAGGGTGTCCCCTTACAGCTAAGTCCTGGAGTACTTGATGTAGATCAGCATGCTAAATGATGAAGTGTTAATGGCATTGACATTAATGAAGTACTAGTTAGGTGTGAGTGAATAGATTACATGATATAGTAGAATCAGCTCACCCAGATGGTGGTTGCACTTGGGTTTGGGCCAGCTGTAACCTTAACTTTTCAATCTCACTCCCAAGAGCAAGTTCCTGCTCATAGGTTTCCTCCTGCTGCTTCATCCACTTGAACTTTTCAGCATTGAACTGCTGCTGAAATAATTCTTGCATTTCAGCTATATGTGACTGAAGCATACTATCAAAAACAGCCATTTGCTGGGCTTCTACAGGGATATGACTGGGTGGATAGGTATGTGGATTATTGTCAGAATTCATAGAGGGCTAATTGTGTGAATTGTGTGTGAACTCAACAACAGGTGTGACATGTGACAGACTTGACAGATACATGACATTATAGTTGTAAGTCACTTGACAGCATACTGACCAGCCCGACTTGACAGTTAAATATCCACCGTGTGAGTCCGTTGTGTCATAGTCCTGACACTATTACCACTGTGCTGGCTAATCTTGAGTGATAGAAAAAAACTTGTATTTCACTGTTCAGGACATAAACTAGGATAGTAATCTCAACATCTCAACATCATGAGCAGAAAAAATCAAGCCTCCACGCTCAACACTCTCCGGACGCGGAATGTCAGGGTGATTCAACGTGATGTTGGATGGATATCTGACAGTGTTCTCTTTCCCTGCCCAGTCAAAATCAACAAGAATAATTTCGCCCAAATCCTCACTGTCCACCCCATCTCTCTTGACCATTATGTTCGTTTCGCGCACATCACCATGGACATATCCATCTTTGTGCAACAGGGCAAGAGCCTTTTCAGCTGCTTGATACACCTTCTTTTTCAGTGGTTTCCGCATCCAGCGATATTGGTGCGAGACATCATCCATGACCACCATCACCCAACCATCCTCAAAACGCTCAACAGCTCGGAGCTTTGGAGCAAAGCCGTAAGCATACGCAGTCTCATGCGCATCCTCACCATAGCAAAGGGCGAATTTGACAAATATCTTGTCCTCTGGGTTATCTTCAAGATGTGCGATGAATGCCCTCTTCAAATCAATTTGCTTCTCGTACACAAACTGATGAGTAGTAATACCATCAGTATACCTGTTGTAGAACGGGAACTGCGGCTGCAAGAGCGGTTGTTCAGAAAATGCGGCCGTCAAGTAATAATTTTTGAGATTGAAAAGCAGCCGGCGTAGAGCACAGATAAAACGCTCCCCAGTTGCTCGTGCCCTAGCATCGCTGGGATGGAAGTGCAATGGAAAAACAGGAGTCATCATTTGAACGTTCGCGATCCCAGTGTAAACAGCGAGGGCAACGGAGATATACGGTCCTGTTGAAAATGTGAAGTAGATAAAAAGACATTTGGAGCAACTCTCACCGTAATGAAGCAGCAACACAGCAGGGAAATTGGTCTTGGAGAGAAATTGATTGTCTTTGCCTCCGATCATGATACGAACCGCCTCCAGCCAGTAAAATATGGCTTGAGCCATAGGTTCCGAGGTTACATTTGGAATCTCGTTTTTGACTTCGAGGATACAATAGATGGCGTCCCGGTGGGCCTTACTGACAAATACCTTCAGCCGGCCATCACATGGGTAGTGCCCAATGTATCCTCTGTCGAGGTCGCTGAAACCGTATTCTTTCATAACATTAATGAACCGGACATTCCTGTTGAATTCGTCATCAAATATATCTGACATGTCCTGACAGAGTTCGTGGAAAAGTCCAATATCCTGGGTTGAGGGTGTACAGGAGTCAAGGTCAATCACGAATTGGGAAAATTGAGGGCATAGCAATGTAGGAGGGATTGCCCAGAAGGCAGAGTAGGGGCGACCACAAAAGATCATTGTCTCGACTCGAGCCTGCGTATCACGAAAATTTTCCACCTTAGCTGCCTCAGATGGTGCAATAGAAGCATTATTTAAGAAATAATCCGCTAGGCCCTTGCGAAAGTTTACCGATGTGAGTTTTTCCTCTGCGTATTCGTCTAGTGTTAATTCATATCTCCTAGAGAGTGGCAATCACCACTTACCACGGTTGACTCGGAGGATAAGCGAAATATCATCCAAAGATTGCCATTCTGGATGTTCATGCAACTGGACACCATCATCAAGGAAGTCATCACCATCTTTGTCTTCCGCCATTGCATGTATGACTCGTTTAGCAAGTGTTTTGAGAGGGTTCTTGGGTACTGGGTTGGACTAACTAACAATCGCTTCCAACAATATGCTTCAATACAAATGGGACGAACCAATGCAAAGAATTCAAGACGACTAATGCCAACATTGGCCCCTTTGAACTCTGTTTCGTATTTCTTGTAGACCTCCTCCTTGAGGTCCCAGACCTCGGTATCTTCACTATCATCTAGGGCGATGGTACTGATGTTGGAAGATTGCAAGAAATTGCAAAAGAACCTAATCTTGAACCTCATAGTGTGAAAGTAAGCCACCGAAGTAACAGATCATTTATTGTTCTTTGTACAAAGAACTATATACAACTGTCAACAATTACACTATCCATATGACGGTCTTCCTTGACCACTGTTTGTCGTCGTCGAAGCATTATTCATACTTGGTCGTGCAATCGTACTCAACGACATGTTGTCCTCCCTTCATTGAACTCAAAGAGTGAGCGCAAAATACTTAATCAATATTCTTCTTGTCGGGTAGAGGGGATAATCGGATTTGTTGGACGGAACCGATACACTCACATGGGCTTAGAAGGAAGGATGGAAATTAGGCTATGGATCGGACGAGACGGGACACAAGTACAAAACGGTAGCTTAACCCTAATGAGCAGCAGCGAAGTTAGTAGATAGACCAGCCATAGATAAATAGTCTGGACATTCAGCAGTAGCCCTCAGTTGTCTACCATAGAGGTGACACTGAAGTTAATTTCCCACTGTCTCTCCCTCTTGTTCATGTTGCTCATGAAGTTATGTAGTTTTTTTTTGGATCACCGATTTATTACATGGTGCTCATTTGCAGTCTGTGATAGATAACTCTACTTAGATACAAAACTACATAGTAATAATGACAAAAGACATCTGGTGTGTAGGAAATGGGGTTCTAGTATTGCTGATGCTATGCAATATTGTCAAGGAAACAGAAAGCTTGCAGATTATGTTGTCTTGCCAAGGCTCGGATGTCGTGACCTTGCCGGAATATCCTCTAGCCGTTTATGGATAAACGGATCAAAGCTCCATACTATGTCTTGATGGCATTCCCTGTAGGATTGAGACAATTACGACGATATCTCTTTTGAGCAATGTTCTGCTGGTCATAAATACTCTGTCCTCTTGCCCTGGAGAGGCAATTCTTGTCATAGGAGATATCGACAATGAGTAGTATGATAGATGACAAGCACTGAAACATGTAGTGATTATACATATTGCTACATTATATTTCTCCATCCATTACTCACAATTCGTTCCTGATCCATTTTGACCAGTTACTCAATCATTTTCCGCCAGTGTCGGCTTATTTCCCAGCCATCATCCAGTTGTAATTGTTTGTCTATTATTTACAGTTGTTATTTTCGATTAGCTATCGATGGCGCTCGCAGGTTTCAACTGACTACCCCTGCTCCCATGGCAATGGTGCTGACAGATTGATTCTCACTTGATTGGCTTGTTAAACTTTATCTGCTCCTATGCGACATCTCTATTCTTGCAGGAGCTACATGTATGTGCGTCTCTACGCAATCAAACTTTTTATGCGCGCGTATAGGCATTTTGTTGGTAGATCTGTTGAACTACTGAATCAATCACGCTCGTCTGATACAATCTTGAAGCTGATGATGATATCAACTGCAGATCCTTCTAACTGACTGGTTTTCCTCTTCTTACCGTGAGACATGAGGTGCCTAAGAGTGCCGTGTCCAAGCGCGCTACCCCATCCTGAATAAGACATTACCACGAAATCATCTACGAGTCCGACCAGCCCTCAAGAAACTCGGTCATCTCCTGCAGAGTCCACTTCACCCAGTCCGTCTGCAACCACTTCACCCGACTCCAACTGTGGCTACACCAACAGCTCCTTATCCTCCGCTACTATGAATACGTGAAGCTGCCACCCTCTCGCATAGCCATATACCCACCCCAATCAGTCAGTGCTTCCTCAACCTGCTCAATGTATCTATACATGATGCTCACCACCTGCCTCGATACCTCAGACGTTGTCAACTGCAAAATTTTTGTCGCAATCCAGGCCTCTAGTTGCTGCTCCGCCTATGTCAACCCCTGATCCTTCTTAGATGCAAAACTCTGGAGCTGTGACCTCGCCATCTTTCTTGAACTCACAAGTAATTTCGCAAACACAATCGCAAACACAAGTGAGTTATGACCCTCCCCATATACACCGACCTCATCTATATTAACCTCCACAGCCTCACGCACCACCGGCCTTCAATGTATGCGCCCCCCCATTATCTCACGCTCATCACTCTGGAGCTCTACCTCTGCCTCCATTTCTATTCATCGGATTCCAGTTCCATTGCTCAGGGTGGATGGTCCATTCGGATACTTCACATATTTTGGTCTGTTCTTGTATTGAATTTCCGTTGCTCTTGTTTTGATACTTGACGTCTTTGATTTTCTCTTTGATTAATGCTGGGTCAATTTAGTCGTCCTGCTCTTTTCGTTGCTCATCCACCTCTTTCATTGCTCAGCTTAGTATTCCCTACTTGCGATCATTAAAAATGGCATTATAGTCGACAATCTCGGGGTGACAAATTTGCAACCGCACTATTCCTGAAATTGTATTTTTCTGACTCTGGCGCATTGCTCTTGACTCTAGGAGTATAGTAATCCACAGAGCCAACCCTTGGTTGAAGGTCTTGGTCACTGCACCAGAGGACTCCACTTGACGGTTTCTATCCTCATTGTCGAAGAACCACGAGTGCATTCTTGCGTACTGTGTTAGACATGTAGTTGAGTATGCCTGTTTTTGCATGTGTGGATCTTATATAATAATATCGTATTGTTATCATGACTCCAGAGATGACTTCCTTTCAATGCAATTTGCTAGGAATATCTTTCATTGATTGACGAGGTCTATCTCGCAGTGAAAACTTTTTGTCACGAGTTTCAAATTCGTTGAACATTTTTCCTATCGATTTTAATATCACTCGAAAATAGTGCATCAAAAGATCGTTGCCCAGGGGAGGAATAGGACAAGTTTCTCTCCAAGTCAACTCATCCACGTCCCCACTCTAGTTTGTTCGGATAACGGATAGAGCAGTAGATAATGAATGGATCGTCAAGTCATGATTGGTAGAACATGTAAAAAATAGTCTACGATGCTGAAGAGAAGCTCAAGGGATGGTTCTAAATCAGGGACAGCTATGATACGTCCATCACATTTTCCTCGGTTCTTCCAGTGCATTGTTTGAAAACATGATTTTTCAAAGGTTGTTTTGATTTGCTGTACATCTGATGTTGTAATTAGCTCTCTTAGTTGTTTGGACGCACATTCAACTGGCATGTCATGGTCAGTTTCAAATCGTTCGTTGGTCACGTACAGATGTCCCCCACAACCATTTTTACCACATGAATCAACATCTCCTTAAGTACAGACGAATACCATCGTAACTGCCCGTGATGAGTGGGTGATTGGTAGTCACATCAGAACATTGCGTTGCTTTCACACGTTAGACTTTCCTCGAGTTGTCATGACCAATTTTTACACATATCCGCTCTACTGCAGACCCCGCCTCCATCACCCATGCCACCCTTCTGTACTAATATTCATGCGCTATTGTATGCCGTAATCTGTCGTATCTCAATGTCGATAATAAAGTGCGACGTTTTATCGATCATCACACAATGGCCATCATAATTTGCGGATCAAAGTACATGTTGACCGCATAATTCGGCCATGAGGGGCCTGGATACGTTTGTCTTCCTCGTATGTCTTGTCCCAAATCTCCCATAATTTTTTATGGATTCCCGAACAGATCTCAGCAACCCTAATCTAATCCAAGTGATGAAAAATTTTGATACGCAGACCAGAACTGTACAACTGTCAACCAGGGTAATACAAATCTCAAAAAATGATCATAAACCCTCCTCTGCCTCCCTACCACCTGTCTTTGCCTTTTCACTGCCCTCAGGGAACAACCAGGATGACACCAATTCCCAATCATGACCGACCATCCCTGGATCAACCCTCCTGCTTTACCAGGCCACTTGATATTTGTGTTTCGGTCTGCAGGGTAACGAACTTTATTTCTCTCCCCCCCGCCCAATCAAAATTAACTACTCTGAAGTCTGGGGATTCGCGAGGTGAATCTTTCCGAATCATAATGTTGTCGGTACGAAGATCTCCATGAACATATTTCTCATCTTCCAGCCGGGCAACGATGTTTCGAAGAGCCTTCTCTAGGGGACCATGACCTAGGGCTGCAGCATTCGACATGAGGAATTGATGTAACGTTTGCCAGGCGGATGGGTCAAGGTACTCCATGATATATGGGTGGTCAAGGTGCTCCATGATATATGCAGTTGGTGCACCATCCACCTTGACAGTACCATACAGCTTGGGAGACAGTCCATGAGCTGCCAAATGCCTCTGGATGGCTTGCGGATATCGGCCAGAGACGAGCTTGACAAATACTCTGATATTGAGGTAGGAAGACGAGTTGAGAGTTGCAAGAAAGACTTGCTGATCCACACGGCCCAACTTGGACTCAAAGGTGAGTGCGCCCATTTCATCTTGCGGTTGAATCAGGATACATGTCCTATATATGCGAGGGGTAGAATGTTTGAACTGAATCTTGAGTGGTTTGGACACAAGCCTGTAATCGACAGATAGTAGCAGAAGTCTGATCTCATGAGGCACTTACGGTCTCAGATGATATCCCCTTAGCTAATGCCCACAACAGAGTTGCTACCTCTATATGACGAGTGTTAGTGTAATCACGAAGCATGAACACTGGGTTGGAAAGTGGCTCGACAATGGGTTTGTGGCCGTCGTAAAATCCACCACATATGAATAACATGGGTCCTAGGCAAAGTTCAAACAATCAATGTCATGATCAGTATGCAACAATACGTACCTAGAACACAGATCAAGAAGCATGGTGCTCCATGGCTGAGAAAGTTAATAGCTGCTGTCTCAGTGCTCTCGACAAGCACTCTCACAAGGAGATCGTAATCCCGAGCAATTTACATGCACATCTCGCGTTTCGTCCCCCTAAATGGCATAATCTGCTAAGCCATCTAGTGTAGCTATCCATTTGACATAAATGTGATGGTTTTTTCGGCGGATCTCCTCTGGAAAGTCCTGGATGTGAAGCAAAAATGCCATGACGAACGGTGCTTGCAAATCGCTGTACTTAGGCCGGTATGTCCTGGATCTCCCTGCTCTTTGACTGTGTGCTTGATTGATTTCTAGAATATATGCCCTCCGACTCGTCCTCTGTGATAGACTCGAAACTGGACATTACGGACATGACTGATTTGGAACAAGTCCACAATGCTTAGTCAGCATTGCATTCCGATTTACTAGACAGTCACCTTCGAATACACTGCAATCCTCCCTATCTGCTAGTTAATTTCACCCACACCCTACTCCTTTCTCCTGTAGACATGTCCCAGACATTGGGATTTTTATAGCACTCTGCATCTTGGTGCCAGGCTACTTGTGGAAAAGAAATGTTGAATCCGAAAAAAATAGAGACACGGGTCGAAATCCACTAGGGCCACTAGGGCCACGGGTCCGTGTTAATTTAACTAGAAATAATGTGTATTCCGGTTCACCTCCAGGTAATTCAACCAAGGGGCAGTTTCCGCGACGCTCTGGTTCTTTTTGCGTATCTTTAAAAAGTTCGTGGTAATATAATGTGAACATCACTGCTATCAAAGCTATTAGTATGTTCTTTGAGATAAGGGTCAAGTATTTCGTGCCATAAAGCTCTCTAACCTTCTTTGCTAGCTGGGCCAAATGGGTAGCCGTGTGTCGGAATTGCTCACACATAGCTCTGTCACTGAAAAGGAGACCTCATCAGCGTCTGGGAAGCCCTCAACCACGTTGGTGTTCTACAGATGAGAAATCGATGAAATTTCCTTCCTCATCTTGAAAAGAGGGTGACAGTGATGATGATCAATCCAGAGGACAGTCGCAATGAAAAATCATCGTTGGCGTCTGATTATTGTAATTGAGTGTATCATTTTGTCATCTGACCTGACGGACTTATGGGTCAATGACCGTGATGTCTGCAACAAGTCGTCACGGTCAATAAATACTGTCAATTTTAAATATGAATCAAATGGTGGACCTGTATGTTTGTGTCAACATGGCAAAAATTGCCAGAGGTTGTAATGAGTGAGAAGCGAGGGTAACTGAAGAGAAGGTCATCCTTTTGTCGGAAACCTGTACTGTGGTCCTTTGCACTCCGTAAGGTGAGTGGTGAAGCCTGTGAGTTTGTCGCAGAGAACCAAATCAAGAAGACAAAGTGAATGGAATGGATTTGATTAGTCGAGAGTGTTAGATCAACGATTTCACCAATGATACGCTTGTCAGAAGAGCATTCAATACCCAACATTGATGTATCAGCCAACCTCACAAGCACGTAACCACAGGCAATGACAGTGGATAGGAAAATTAGACGGAGAATTCCAAACGAGAATTGAAGATTTTTTTTCAGTGAGGTTGGTATGTGCATACCAGAGAATGGAGCTTGAACGAACCCTGTCATTTGAATTAATGGAAGAGACACTTCTTTGCATTTGATCCTCATGTCAAGTGTGTCGTCGACATATTCGAAGCCGTAAAATCACCATGTGATTCATATTTGTTTTCCGATTTGTTTTTCCACTCTGCAACTGCCCAGCACATAGGAGTATAAAACAACTTGAGGCATCCGGATATGCATAGAACTATACCCCCAGAACTAGACAACGAAACTTCTGCACATATCAATATATGCCTTACGCACCCATACACCATATTTTTGGCTGGCTTTTTTACAACAATGATATTAATTGTTCTCTTGTTCCATGTATCGTCAAATCTCCGGAAACCGGGTTCACAAGCTGAGTTTGTCAACAGGCGGTGTTCAAACTTTCTTCTCAATAGTTACCTCCATTTTCCTCTGGGGAACAATACTGGGTGTTCTTGACCCAGCGCTAGCCAATATGCTATGCTTCAGCCATGTCTCAGCAGTCCAGAGCTAGTGAGAGACGAGAAAATAATTGAAAGCAATGAATGGAAGCGTAGACGAAATGTAGGCATTTGTGCAGGTGAAAGATGCTTAAAGTCCTGGCTGTTGACACTGGCGATGTTGTTCAGAGCCTTTAGTTTGAGTCAATCCATGGTTGGATTAGAACTGAGGTTATATTTCTCATCCGAATGAGGGGAAGGATTCAGAGAACTTTGGAGCCATGGTGGAACAAGATACGTAAAGGTAAGTAAAAGAGCCACTCATCTTGAGATATGATACTCAGTTCGGCTGACAAGTGTTGAATTAGTAGAGAGGTTGAGCCTGCGCTCGAACTGGAGACTTCAAACTATGTCAGATCAATATCATGTATCGTACACGTAGACCATTTTTCTCAGCACTGTTGTATTTATTTCGACACACGGGATTGTCCAATTATGCTGATGGTATGAACGATAAATTGACTACTGCATACACAATAAAAAAAGCAGTGAATCAAAACTGGATGGGCAGGAACAGAAGAAAAGAAATAAATATATCACAGATGTTTTACCCTATTAATCGACGACACGCGAGACTGAAAGATTAATGAATCTATACTACTGAAACAGGGTTTGTTCAACCCATATCGTCCGGCAAGCAGATGTCGAAGACCCTACAGAAGATAAGACAATAAAAGGACGATAATGCCTTTTTTCGGGGCAAGCTCAGTGTCTAAGATGAATATCCGGATTCCCTCTCCTCATTGTCCTGTTTATCGTCATTGTCTTTGGAATCGCCCTCGTCTTCCCAAACATTCTGGCCATCATCCTGACCTTGAACATCAATCTCGGCCTCATGCTGCTCCTCGCGTTCATGCCCGGCAGCATGCTCATGGAAATCCCTCCCCTTCAACACCTTCCTAGTTGTCTTCTGAATGACCTTCCTTTTTTTTCTTCCCACATCGTGAACTTGTTCGCCGCGTAGAACTTTACTGCCGCCGCATAGTCAATAGTTTTAAATTGATGGAAATATCGCCTCTGCACATCAAACTCCCAATACCATATAACCGACTTTTCTCCATGTCCAAGTTTATAAAGTCCACTGTTCCTCCTCACTGACTTCTTGCGGGAGAAAGTGTAAAGAAGCCCTGAGGCACGGCTCGAGCCAAAGAAAGGAGCGTATGGCCGGATGACCTTTGCTTTCTCCAATTTATTGACAGCCTGGCAGTGTGTGGGTAAATTCATTGTGGGTGATCATATTTGAAACATACCAGAAGAAATGCAGCAAGAAACCATTCTTCTAATAAATCAGTGTGAGTACGCTCAAATACGGTGTGCGATAATGTTTGGGCAGTCGTCGTCCAAATGCAGAAAAAAAAAGCATTTGATGAATCCCTGAGTTCCAACGACATTCTGTCCGCTATCAGGGACTTGTGATAATCAACATCTGCCAAACGCTGCAATATAGCCGGTGGAACATCCTTAGAGAAGCAAAAAAAGCCTTGGTCATCACCGGATAAGTAGTATGAGAGGTTGGAAAAAGTCGTAAACTTGAGAAGGGAGTCAGCAAACTCGGTTCCATGTGGCCAGGAAAGTGCCGTAGAGGAGCTGATGATATCCGGTGCCGATACAAGGGCTGTAATAACAAGTAAGTTTATGGCAAAGATAAGGGGAGGAAATACATGCTTGAACCGTCAATAGCATAGCTTGATGCATAATGATGATGATCTTGAATCAAATGGTCAAGGAATTTGTAATGGTAGGGCTGGTGATACAGAAGGCACCAGAGCGAAAGGGATCGCAGAGGAAATCGTAGAAAGACTTATGATAGAAGCGGATTGTTCCATGAACACCCAAGGCATGGTGTGTGATGGACTTATCTAGATGGAACCATTGACCTTGGTCATGATACGGCCGCATGAGGTCGATGCGAGGGTCGATTGAACTGAAGGGATCGGAAGACGCCTCGTATGAAATCACAGCATGTAGACAGTGATAGATGTCTCTGAATGTACACTCAGAGATCCTAAACACGCAACAATGTGTGGAAACATGCTGCCGACGAGTGGCAGCATTCCAGCTGCATTCAGGAAAGAAAAGAAGGAATTGTGCAGACAGAAGAATGCTCTCTGGAATCTGCTTCATGATGTGGACATAGAGAGCATCGAGTTGCGAAAATGGTGATGTAGATACCTGTTTTCCTGCATTGGAGAGGATTTCCAGAACAGATTGCAGTCTATCGCGGAATTGTGAGTCTTGTGGATAGGCCACATAACGCAACACAGCAGCAGGGTGTGCAAATAAGCCAGCCGCTGCATCAACAAGGGACCTGATGTCGTTGTCAGTTGGCCATGATGACAGAAATCGCGGGAAATCAAGTTGTTCAATTATGTTCTTGAATCCTCCCCGAAGATACATCTCGATCTCATCATCTGCTTCGCGAGAGATGGGGAGTTCGACAGAATAAGTGACGGAAGCGATGTTGTCTTGCTTGAATGTGGAAACAATGCGAGGTTCAGCACGGCTGAATATAGCCCAATGGAATGGGGTGGATCCTTCACTGGCAGAGGATGCAATTATCTTGATAATTTCTGCTTGAGCATCGCCACTGGCACACTCATCCAACCCATCAATGAGGATCGCTTTTGACTGTACCCTCTTTCCCTGCTTCCCTATCTCCTGAAGTGGCTCGACGATCAGTGATCTGAATTGAGATGGCATTTTCTTCTCAACAAGAGTCTTGTCCTTTGAGATCCTCTCATCAATAGATGTGCGATAATCAGGGAGCGTAGTGGCAAGTTGGTAAGCGATGGAAGTGAACAAGCTTAAGGGATTGTCATATTTCTTGACACTGAAGAAGAATGCAGCGCCAAGGTGCCCAGTTTTTTTGAGGTTCTCGGCGCATGTTTGAGCGATGGCTGACTTGCCAACACCAGCTGGTCCCCTCATCCAGTATATCAACGAAGATGGGCTGGCAGATTCGGTTACCCAATTTGTGATGTCAGCAATATACTGTTCCCGAGTGCCAGGAAAGCAGCGACGATCGTAGTGGTCTTGAGAATCAAATGCTGCTCCTGGATCAGAGGCATCATGGAGGGTATCGATACCTAGTACTGGATTGACCAACATTTCAGTAGAGGAAAACGAAGTCACCTACCAGAGCGGCCATATTGGTTCGTGATGCTAGCATTGAAGTTACTATCCATAATTGTGAAGTCTCTGGCACCAGTAAACATCGACATGG
>Ga0153944_1000701_pt1 | contig 14341 bp, 7 predicted proteins | sample TSNJ028MetaG_FD_104703 | JGI IMG/M metagenome (GOLD analysis project Ga0153944, IMG submission 104703) | Attine ant fungus gardens microbial communities from New Jersey, USA - TSNJ028 MetaG | ecosystem: Host-associated > Fungi > Mycelium > Unclassified | place: USA: New Jersey, Wharton State... | reverse complement strand
TCGGAGGTGACATCACTACTTTGTTGATCTGGCATCACATCCGACTCTGAAGGCATGTCCAAATCCTCGTTGGTCAGTTCCGAATTCTGCCTCGCTTCCTCCTCTCCTTTCTTCTTCTTGAGAGCCAATGCCATCATACGCCATGTGATATTCTCCATCCGTTGGGCATGTGGAAGCGTTGCTTTCTGACGGGCGTACATCCTCCACACTTGAGTAGCAAGTGGATCATCCCTTGCCATTTGCTCAAGATCTGCATCATCATCCAACGACTGAGGCTGGAGGGCAGGAGAGCCAAACACACGAGGAGAAGTGAACGGGCTGCTCACTCGTGGAGACACAGTTGATCTACGGGAAGTGAAGAGCTCATCCGTGAAAATCTTACTAAGCAAGCTAGACTTTGAATCGGTCGTAGCAGAGGTAGAAGGAACAGGAGATCGCGCAGTATGTGATGTTTCTGTTGACAGAAGAGGAGCTGAGCTGTCGTTCGAAGTACGGAAACCCCTCGGTTGGGTAATAGTCGCGGATGCGGAGGACATCGAGAGCGATGGGGGCAAGCCGATATTCGAACGCTCACCTGAATGCAAGATAGGATTATACTGAATTGGTTGGATTAAGGGATGAGGAAGTTTCGAAGAAGTAGATTTATCAAATCGACGAACAAGATTGTCACGAGCGACGTTGGCGGGGTCGGATGACCGAGCAGCATTGTTAGGAGGAGAACGCAGGGATGAGGCTGTGCCATTGGCTGAAGAAGACATAATGTCAACGATGGCTGTATAAGGACTGACCCGAAAAACTGACAAGGAGAAAATTTGTCCTTGGGCATCTGAAGGTGTGGGACAAAAGAGGTGTTTGAGCGTGGGAGAGAAGGGTTGGATGTAAGCAGAGGTGGTTTATAGCTGAAAGCGGTAGAAGGCTGGATCCAAGAATCTGAAATGTCCTGTTGAGGGGAGAGAGAAATAGTGGGAGACGACGACGACGAAGTGCTATGCGGAGGATTAAAACTGGAGGAAGGTAAACTGGACAGAGTGGCTTCGGGAAAAGGTGGGAGTTGGCCGAGAACTCCGCTGGCAGCCAGAGTGGCAAATAGAGAGGGGTCTAGTGGGGCCGAAAAGACAGATGCCCAGTCGCTGAACTGTCGAAGGTTGACATTGATATTGGAATTGTCGATAGCTGGCTTGCGAGGGGTGGAGTTAGGTTGACTAGAGTGTGGGATACGAGAAGCAGCCTGAGACCAAGAGGAAGACGCAGAGTGTATAGAGAAAACATGAGGGCTGAGCTCTGATAGAGAAGATGGACTGGGAAGGGGAAAAGGTCTTACAGAAGGCCAGCCAGACGAAGGAACATCAGATCCCCTGATATTGGATGAAGACCTCTCCATAGGAAACCAGAAATCCAAGCACAAATGGGAGAATGTGCGCGTGGGCAAGAAGAGGGAGTCGGACTGTAAGAAGGCTGCACTGACAAAATGACTACCTGGATGGGATTTGGAACGAAAAAATGACTGATAAGAAGAGTTTTGCTAGCCGCATTTCGGTCCGTAGCGGACCAAGACCCCGACTACTCTCCCACGATTCTATCCAATCCGAGTCACAAGGATTCAATTCAAATTTCAGATACTCGTCAACATATCGACATGTCTACAGCCACCCTTCCCGGCTTTCTCCGATACTTGCCATCCCGAGAAATCACAATCCCTCTCGGACAGCTTTTGCTTTGAGCCAGCCCCATGCACGAAAGGGCTGTTGACAGTTTGTCAATGATGCAATGCAGGTAACGATCCTCGCTACAACGGCCCCGAACTCAACCCAATTTCTCCACCTAAGAACGGCGTTGTCGAATCCCAACGCACGACGTCTGTCCGCCCCTGGTGGTCGTCCCGTCCCATTCATCGCCATGGCACCCATCAAGGCAATCAGCTGCCTAGCATTCTTCTCTGCAAAATCCGCCATCCAAGACTCCTCACACATGTCATCATCGAGGTATCATCAATTTTTTGCGTTGGGTGACTGGTGTACCACTGTTAGCCAGGGCCGATCCTCCGACACCCAGCTTGAAATATCCCATCTTGGCCCGTTACGAGCCTGTGAGAAACTCCGTCTCTTTTTATAAAGTGATATTTGTAAAACAAGTGACTGCTCGTTTAAACGTTGGTGCTTGCCGAGTTTGGACATGAAACTGAGCCAATTACTGGATAGATGACGTCTGGGGGACTTTATTTCTCTCGCACAATTTTCCATTATATCCACGACTCCAATGACCCTATGCCCAGAGCCCCTCGATCCTGAATCTGGTTCTTCAGTCTTCAACTCGTCTCATCAAAATTAACGGTGATCGTAGGGCATTCAATCAATACATTGTTGCTCCTGATAAGTATCTGAGTACGTCTTTCCGTGTTCAGTAGAAGAAGGGTGGCGTCTTGGAGTGCCACCCCAGAACGGCTGGCATGACACCTGAAAGCTTACTTCCCAAGAGGTTTACTTGTCCACACCATAAGAGGCGTGGAAATCCCCCTGCCGATGCGCGTGTGAATACGTATATAAGAAGCGCCTAAAACATGATAATCCTCTCGAAGGCGTTTATTTTGGTTGTTTACAAGGCCTGTGATACGCACTGTAAAAGTACTCTTGGAAGGCTTCAGATCACCACTTCCTAGTCGCGGCCTCCTCCACAACTCTAATCATCCCTGTGGACTAATCTGCATGCGGCCGGGCATTTCAATGCGTGCGACATCAACGCAACATGAGGATGGCTAGATCATCTGGCAGGTTACATAGTCAACCTCACGGCCTCTTCGTCTTTCATTAATCCTGAATCATGAGGAAACGCTCATGATTGATATATATGGTGAGAAACTGATATGATTCAGGGTCAATTGTAAATAGACGCGCTCTCGTGGACTTTTTTTTCCATCTGAAAACCACATCGACGTGCAGTCAAAATGTTTGAATAATCCAAACCTCGTTAAAATATCACAGGGGGTACTTAGCTTCAGGATTCTTCCGAATGGGCTGTGCTTTTACGACATTCGCCTTTAAACTGTCTTCAACAGCCTCAATCTGGTACGGAATTGCTATTAAAAAATATAGGCGGCTACTCTTGCATGGAAATATGATTCGGAAAATTGCACCCACTGTTGGACGGGGACTTTAGGAAGACCGGCGACGATAGTAATCATAACGCAAAGCTAGGGCAATGAATGCTCCAGGTATCACAATGTCAGCAAGTCCAAGCACGGTATAATTTCCGTCCTCCTGCCACAAACAGGGACCCCAGCCAGAAAAGTTTCATTGGTACATTAAGAGACGTTGCATCTATTCTAGAAGGCGTCAGTGGGCCCAACTGACAAAGATGATGCAACCTACCATGGTCTTCAGTTCCAAACACCCACCAGATAGAAGGCAACCGAAAAATTGCGACAAGATGAGAAGCCACGAATGTTCGTGATCAGAATTAACGTTGGCGACCTTGCAGACCCTGCATCAAACTTTTAAAGTAAAGAGGGTACGAATGCGAGAGGCAATAATATAATCACAAGCGTTCTCCAAGAGAGATAAAAATATCTCTCCAAGTACATCTCGAATGTTTTGAATCATCCGAAGGCCAGCATGACTCCAACCTTCTTTGTTCCTTTGAACAATGAGTTTGAATGCATAAAAGGGTCTCCAACGTTGTTCTCCGGCTAATCATCGGATGAAAGGTGTTGAAAACCGCAGATTTTGAAGCAACAGAATACTTCACAATGACGTAAAATCCAAGCAGAACAGCAGACTGGAATTGAGTTACACGAGAATAGCTGTAATTATATTGAAAAGAGATGCAGACGATGGGAAACAATCAGGCATCTCTTGAGGACATAGGCTTCGACCAATTGTTCATCTTCAAAATTGTTATCCCCTTCTTTAACTGGTCGGATTCCCCTCTACTTCTGCCATGAAGAAAGTGATGAGAAACTTTCCAGAAGAGAATGGATGTGAATGCCGGTAGGGAGCCATGAGCTAACATAAAAAAGTATCGCGAAATTAGCATGCGAAGAAAAGAAATCTCAATCTATGATACCATTGTATGAATAACACAGCCTTCCGCAGCACCAAGTCGTGAACGAAATTTTTTGACTTCAAGTGACAGGCATGGCTGGCCAATAATCCGAGAATTTCTTCCATTCAATTTATTGAAGCAGATGATTTAAGAAGTACAGAAGAACATCTCAGGTTCGAAATCTCGGAGATCATCTAATTCCTGTTCTTCATTGCTGCAGCATGTGAAGTCAAGACGGGGTACACTGAACCATCTGGATAGACGGCATAACCATCGTTAGGGGTATCACCGCTTTTTTCAAAGCCGTCAGCCCAACAGAGTCAAATAGAACTTCGACTGAATACTAACCTGGAGAGATGGGATCCGGATTGCCTGATGTAGATGGAAAGTTAGTCTTGCCTTCCTCAAAATCATTCAAAAATTCACCAAATTAGATCACCAGTCAGTCCCGACGAGACAATTTGGTTGAACCAGGTGGTATAAGTTGTTACTTGATCAAATGTGACGCCGAATTCTTCGAGAATGACAGGTTTGTTCGCTGCTTTCATACTTGCAGCATGATCAGTGATCCACTGAGCTCCCCAAGCTGTTTCGTTACCACCTTGACCCCATGATGTTGGATACGACTACAGTAACAGTATATGACCACAGAAGCAGATTTTCCAAAACCTATGACTCACGTGGAAAGTGCCAAAGTCGATTGAAGAGATAACCAGGTTAGCATCAAAATCAACCCCCTCACTCCCCCTGGTAATCTTAAGGTCACCTCGTAAAAACACGGATGAAAGATGTCTCACTGATATGGGTAGGTGGGTGCACTGGGCTGATTATAGAAACCCTCGTCACCGATGGCCACAAGATGGTTGCTATCCAGAGACTTGATGTACGCCGACATCTCTTGCACCCAGTTCGTGATCGTGGTCGTGGTACAGCTTCCCGAAGTAGTACTTCAAGACATAAGGCGTCTTGTGCTAGGCAATTAGTGAGCTAGCTTACCCAGTGGACCCTCTGCATCTCGGCTCGTTCGCTAGTTCCCAGGCAAGAATGCCAGGTTCGTTCACATATCGACCTACAAAGGTCTTCACGTAATTCTTGAATGCATTCTATCAGATACTGGCTTCAGCTCCTGGGAATTTTCGTCATAAGGTTATTTAAACCAACTTTCACATCAGTGTTAGTGTAAAAGAGATCATGGGGTTGGCCGTTGCCAACAATCTGGTTGACATAAACGTCCATACCGCCATAGTCTGCCCTAAAAGAACCCATGATTCAACCGTAGATATTCATTTAATTGACCGACCGTGTCTTACCAGTTGTTCGTCCTATGAAATTGAGATGAATCAACAAGTATCAAGGTCACAGAAAAGAATACGCACAATGCTACAATTAGGCGGATTCCGTTTGCCTTCGCAGCAGCAACCACATTATCTGCGTTTCGTCAGACACGACCAAGGCCAGGATCCAGTTTAACAGACCGAAATTTTGGAGGCCAGTTGCACCGGTATTAATGGTTGGCTGACTCCCAACCCAGGACTGGTAGTAATCACCATTGGGGGAAGTTACCTCGTTGAAACCCCTGACGCCGCAATCAACTCTCGTTAAGCGTATAGCTTGAAGAGCTGGGCATACCATGTTCGAACGGTCGTACCGCCAGCGTTAGCAATATCTGCAAACGCTTGATTCATGGAAGTGGTGCTGAGCCCAGTCAAACCCATCCAATATGAGTTGCCACTGGCAGTGAAAGCTAACTGTTAATACAGGACCGTAAATGGAAGAATATCTCGACAAACCCGACGACCGTATATATTTTTCCATTCAGAGTGAAGCCTGTTCCAGATGTCTTGACAAATCCCGTCTCTATGGGAGATGGAGCACTCGATGTTGGACCAGAACTTGTGGTTGACGGAGCACTCGATGCAGAATTTGTAGTTGACGGAGCACTAGTAGAGGATACTGCCTCAGGAAGGCACTGCGAATAAAAGTCATTCTGGTAGACACAGGTAGATCCGGCTATACATTCTGTGAAATGAAGTAAACACTAGATGAAGACAAGACGGGAAAGACGTTAGTTGACCTGTCTCTCCTGTCCAACCAGTTCCTCCACATTGCCCCCACACTGGGACAACTGCGACTACCCCCGAGAAAGAGATGGCTAGTGTAACCAAACTAGCAGCAAGCTTCATTGTAAAAAATCGAGATATCCTATCTCTATCTGCTTTACATAAATATGCGGTCGGGTCTTTCTCGCTACTAGTGAAGGCTCCGCAAAGTCCGTTCAAGCGACAATTCTCCGTACAATGACAGAGAGAACGTGTCATACCTCGCCTGAAATAGATTTGATTGCGTAGTAAACCATAGAAGCCTGATAAACGCCTGGGTCGCGGGTACAAAACATGCTCCATCTGCTCCGCTGAGAAGCCGCTACCCTTCAAGGAAGTGTCACTTGACAAATTCCTGGGATCGTTTGCGACCAAAAACACTCATGCGAGAGACAGTCCTGAGGGTCAGGGAAGAGAAAATCTCAGTCTTCAAAAAGTACTCATGCGTCAGGAAGTCAGGGCTGAACTGATTGAGGGGAATCGAAGCTGTCGTGAATGCGTCGTGAATGCGTCGTGTCGGGAAATAACACATAGCGAAGTGACGACTGACACCAAATTTCAATTGCATATCGCATGACTGTGCTCGTAACTGTCGTCTGTCTGTGTCATTTCCAGCGAATCAACTTTCAAGCCACCCAGAGAGACATGAGGAAAGAATTCTCGGAGATTGACTTTCGGCAAGTATAAATGCCGAAGGGACGGCCCATTCTGCACAGAATGATTCTCGAAAGGCTACCACCTGGTATGACAAACGTCACACACAAGCCACCTCAGGAAGATCTACATCCACACGGTTGACACGTTCACTTCTCTCACGCGAACCATCACCAACGCAAAAAGTTCACACGCGAGGATATGGACGTGTTTAACGTTGGGGATACATCCAGCGGAAAAAACCTACATAATATACCTGGACCCCCAGGAATCAGAACCCCAATACCTTTACTAAGCCCACTAGCACACCACCCAGTCCCCCCTGTGCTCAGGAGCAACACCCATGAAGACCCAGACGACTCACCACTATTCACCTCAAAGAGAAACTCAAAACGTCTCAGACATGAACACCGTTCCAAAAATTGGGCCAATGAGATGGATGAGGATGAATTTTTTGGTCAACCTAACACTCCCATACCTGATCACCAGAGTGGAACACCACACCCTGCCTCCCAACCAATGGACACACTCACATCACTGAGAACTCTCCTCCTCAGCAGTATATCAGAGGCCAAAGTAACTGCCTGAAATATATTAATGCTGACAAAAACCCATTCTATTGCAGAACCCCTCATCATAGACGAAGTGTCTGATCTACTGAACATTATCACAGGGAAACTCCCAACCAACTCCCCCCACAAAGAGACCCAATCAGATAAGCAAATACTAGAGACCCTAGCTAAGCGAACAAGTAATGAACCTAAGAAAGTCACCTCAAACCACAGAGAACCAACAGAAGACCTGGAAGCCAGCAAATACACATCCCATCTATTGACCAAATCTTACGCCCAGGCAGCCAATAATGCACCCAAGAATTCGTCTACACCAAATGGGCCACCAGCCTTCTAGAACCCCAAAACCTTTAATCCAAACAGAGCACATGACCCAACTCGTCTTGTAGTGTGCTTTTCACCAGGTACAAATACTACAACCAGGGAAGACAACCTCACCACTGTGAACAACATTAACCGTTGCCTCAAAGAAAATGGAGCCCTGGACAAACTAGCTGTTACAGTAGTCAAATGGAACCACCAGGGTAGCTGCATTGTTATCACATGCTCAGATCTGACAACAGCAGACATTTTCCCATATACAGAGGATATCACTAACATTATCATCCCAGGAGCAACAGGCACAATCAGAGAAGACAAAAAATAGTTCAAAATTGAGATCAACAATGTACAAACAGGAGCCCGAGATAACAACAGTGAAGAAATATATTTCCTAGAATTTATTCACAATAACCTCTACTACTCTAACCCCAAATATATGGCAATTGCCCACCACATAGTACTAAAACCTAGATGGGTATGCCCAGTCACTGAGTTATTCCAATAGGACTACTTGTCAGTTGTTTTTGCAATAGACTTACAGAAGATCTACTAGTCCTTCCTTATAAAATACAAGATATTCTCAATTTTCAGTGTGATAGCAAAGACCCAAGGATAGTCAGTATTATAGTTGTACTATGGACCAGTAGTTATATACTGTATGGTTTACCACTACACCAAAAGAGCAATATTAGCAAGACTACTTACTAATGAGGGTCCAGCTATTTATGTAGTTCTTTGAACAGGTATTTTGTTATATCTCTATGTCACTATTTAGTAGTCACTTTTTTGTGACAGTTAGACAGGCCTCCACTTATCTAATGTAGTAGATGCTGGGAATTTGGTCATAGAATACCTAGATGCCAAGCCCCTAAACTATGCTATAGAGTTTGTAATGACAAATATCCAGAATCAGAGCACTCTAGACCTAGCCAACCAACTATAGTAGACAATATAGAGACCAACCATGACCCATCCTCTAAGACAATATGTATTCACTGCAAAAGAAAGGGGAGACAAAACATAAACCACTCTTCTAACTGGACCCAATGTCCTGAACATTGACTTTGAATTGGAAACAACTGCACAACAGGCCCATCACAACCCAAACTAACTACTGACCAAACAAAAGTTCCACCAAAAAGAATATATGTCTCCAGAAAACCACAAAGTACTAAAGAAATACTAGTAGAGTCCAATACTACATCTTTACCAAATACCCTATCTCCACTACAAGCTGAGAGCATCACTGACCTAGCTCAAACAGCTGGCATAAACATAACTAATATACCAGAAGCTGAAGTCCATCAAGTCCTAACTACTGCCCTTATGAAATATAAAACCCAAACATGAATAGTACAACCTCAAGAGCTATATCTGCATTACACTCACAGATCAAAGTCTTATAACTCAACTGCAACAGAAAACCTACAGTTATTCATAGACTCTTAAACAAACAATTTAACAAAGCTGATATTCTACTTCTACAGAAACCCTTGTGGTTAAGAATCTCACTAGATGAGAGAAAAGGATCTATTGGCTATAATTCCTAGACACCAATCCTACCAGTTAATATATACAAACCAGGTGACCCTGAGCCAAGAGTTATGGCATATGTCCAACATAAGCCAGGTCTGGAGATAACACTAAGATCAGACATCATCCAGGATCACAATGTACAAATTCTTTCAACAAGCTACCCTAGGAACCCAACTATAACAATCATCAATCTCTACAATGATAAAAATTGCCAGAATAACAAAGCAACTAAGTTGATTTGACGTCTTCTCTTAACACTCAATTAACTAACTATTATCACAGGAGACAAGAACATGCATCACATACTCTGGACAAATCAAGATCAAGTACAACATGAGCAGGAAACTATTGAAATGGTGGAATAGCCTACCTAACAAGGTTTTAGACTCCTTAACACACCAAGAAAAGCAATATATCTTGGTCATTCAAGAAACAGATATATATCAGTAACACAGAACCAATTGATAATACATATGGCCTAAAATTCAACATCAAGAATATAGACCAAGAAAAATAGATAGAGGCCTTCAATGTAGCACTCAAGGACAACTATTATGATATTAACATTATTATAAACCCAAAAGTCGACATTACAATAGAAGCATTAGAACAAGTAACAACAGCAATCATGCTAGCCTTTGAACAAGCAAACAAAAAAGCAGCTAAAATATGCAGACCAAGTCCTAAAGCCAAACTCTGGTGGAATGAAGACCTATCAAAGATAGCAACATTAATCTATCTCTATAGAAATACCAAATACACCTAGATTAAAGAAATAGGCTCATTTAATATCCAAATAGAAGCAAAAATCAAATCGAGTACAAAATCTCTTTAAACAACAAGTATACCAGGCAAAACATATTTGGGCCAACCAGATCCTGGAGAATATCTCCTCCAAAGACATATGGTCCATTCAGAAATGGACTATAGGTAATTGTAACTACCTAATGCCAGTTCTTACTTGTAGTCCAGATATTCCTCCAGTAATCTCATACTAGGAGAAATGCAACACCCTCCAAGATATACTTTATTAAGAACTACCAAATCTTCTAGACCTAATAGTAGCTGATCTCACTCAAAGAAACCCAAATAAAATACTATTTATTGAGATCACACCCACTGAAGTAAGTGAAGTCTTATTCTCTACAAGCTCAAACACAGCACCAGGACTAAGCCAAATCACATACAAAATGATAAGGTGGGTGTGGTCAACAGCAGCAGAACTGATCACAATACTATTTCAAAGATACCTTAGTAAAGGCTACCATCCAATCCAATAGAGACAAGCAGTAGCAGTTGCACTCAGAAAGTCTAACAAACCTGACTATTCACAGCTATGAGCATACCACTTTATTACACTACTTGAATGCCTAGGCAAAATTCTTGAAAAAATTGTAGCAAGGAGACTATTATATATGGTAGGCTGATATGAGCTAATACCAGGAACACAGTTTGGAGGAAGATCAAACTCCTCTACAATTGATACTGCTATGACATTCATACATAATGTACTGTTACAAACTTCATTTGGACCATAACTCTAGGAATACTTGACCAATTTTAACAATCTAAATGGCCACCAAAAGCCCTTAAGAAGACCTTTCAAATGGTACCAAAAATGTCTCAAAGCTATATTCACTGAGCTATCAGTAGATCAGTCAGTGATCACCAAGTTACCAGACACTAAATCACCAATATCTCAGGAACTGCTTAATGTAATTGTTTGCTTCAATGACCATCATAAAGCTCTCTTCAATGCGCTTCTTTCAACTATAAATAGAACCCAAGGTGATAAGATCCCATGGAGATACAAGATCCTTGATGTTTGCATATAATACTAATCTTTACCTATAGATTATCATCTGTCCTTGAATAGAACAAAGGACTGCCCTAAAATGGTTAGGTTATCTCTATTTCAAGAACTATAGCACTCCTATATGTAGAACAATAGGTAGTGATCATGTAGTAGGCTGTCCTAGTACACAGACCACTACAATCATGTATTTAAGGACTATATGTCTGAGGATAAACCTCAGACTTAATAATATCTTTTGCTGCTTGTCTAACTTCACTTTTTTGAATACTTTAATTATCAAATCAAGCAATTACAAATCAGTAAGTGGCTATTTGTGATAGGTAGGCTGTTCTAGTGCACAGACCACCACAATCTGTATAGACAGTACCAGAGGTAACTCCAAACCAGTCAAAAATGGAATTCCACAAGGCTCTCCAGTCTCACCTATCCTAGCATTATTCTACTTGGCAGGTCTTCTAGAGATGTTCCAGGATAAAGCTATCTTTTCTACCCCAACAAACCTTGAGGCTGACAAACCATCTAATATAGATATTCTGATATATATAGATAACAGCAAACTTACAGTCTCTTCATCTTCAATTGTAACAAATAATACCCTCCTAGCCAAAGCATACAAAGTTGTCAACCAATTGCTTTGGAAAGTAGACCTTGTACTAGACTGAGACAAATGTAAACTTATGCACTATACTCAATGCAAGAAGTATGGTAATTCTGCAACTCATATAGAACTCATAAAACAAGATGGATCAATATCAAAAATCTTAGTGACCTCCTCAATACACTGGCTAGATATCCATTTTGACAGAAAACTTCTGTTTAACCACTATGTAAAGAAAATTTCAACCAAAGCTGAAGTAGCCCTTAGTTGTATAGTCATGCTATCAAACATAGTATGGGATCTCTTATACCTAAACCTCTACACATTGTACAGAATATGTATCTTACCTATTATAATATATGTGAGTGTAGTTTGGTGGACCAAGAAAGAAGCACATGCAAAAGCACTCAGTTGAATCCAAAACCAGGCATTCCAGATCATCTGTGCAGCATTCAAAACTACACCAATTCAGACCCTAGAGATTGAAGTAGCAATACCCCCAATCCATCTATATCTAGACTACTTGGAGAGAAAGACTGAAATCTGTCTAAATAGGCTAAGTATAGCAAATCCAGTTATTTATTGCCTACCTATAGCATAGACCCAAACAGAAAACTCAGCCTCTAGACAAGAAACCAACCCCTCATCCAAAGGAACTACCTAGCTAATCCATATAGCAGCTCATACAGCATACACCCACAAATAAGTTTTCCTCTTTCTTTTCCTTCCATGGCAAAAGATATGTACTGACTATCCTAGTAGAGTCACGATTGAAGACAAACCAACCAAAAAAGACAAAGCTATACTAGAACACTTATGGTATGTTTCCTCTCTCAAAATCTTTTCAAGCTACATCATAGTATATACGGATGGCTCACAGAAATCAATAGGCCAAAGGTTCCAAAGAACAGGTGCTGTAGCAGTAGACTTCTACCAGGAAAATGAGATATTCAAACAAAAGATAAGCTTGGGAGACAAGGCTGAGGTATATAATACTGAACTAACTAGGCTAGTAGTAGGTGTCAGGACAGCAATCTCAAAGACAAAGTTCCTATCCAGAGTACACTACATCTATATATTTGTAGACAACGTCTCTACTGTCAAAACAATCTCAGACCCAAAGCCATGTCAAGGTCAACTACTGGCCTATATTTTCTACTAGCATATGCTACAATGGCTACAAAAGAACCCAGTTAACACCCTCAGAGTCACATGGTGTCTAGGTTATGCAGATATCCCAGGGAATGAACAGGCAGACTAACTAGTCAAAAAGATGACTCTACTCCCCTCATCAGTAGAACTAACAATCACACACAATACCTGCCATACATGCAAATGTCTAAAAAGGGACTGGACTACCCTATAGAGAAACTCTTCTCCACAACAAGGCAGCTGGGCAACAGCAAACCAGATACTACCATCTCTATACTCTATATCCTATATCTTACTTTCTAGTGCTAGCAGACAAGAGAGAGCTATTTGGATGACTTCTACAATGCAGAACAGGACATAGTTACTCAGGGGAATGCTACTGAAGATTTGTTTCTTTAGCAGACCCAGCCTACCCATGCAGTAAACCTACACAAATATGAGAATATGTTATCTAATCCTGCTCTACCTATGAAAAACATTATACTGCCCTATGCAAAGTGTCACAAATACTGTACCTTCCTGACCTTCTTAGTACCAAGGATAGTATAGAAACTATAATATTCTTCCTCGAAAACTCTAGAGCCTTCACAAAAAATGGCTAGTCCCCTCTATCACTATTCATATTCCATATAACAGACAGATATCACAAATGGCCACTTACTAATTTATGAGTTAATGATTTAATAATCAAAAGGCTTAAAAAAGCAAAGTTTAGACAGTAGCAAAAGATGTTGTTAAGTCTGAAGTTTATCCTCAGACATACAGTCCTTAAATACATGATTGTGGTGGTCTGTGTACCAGAACAGTCTACCACATGATCACTACCTATTGTTCTACATATAGGAGTGCTATAGTTCTTGAAATAGAGATAACCTAACCATTTTAGGGCAGTTCTTTGTTCTATTCAAGGACAGATGATAATCTATAGGTGAAAATCAGTATCATATGCAAACATTGAGGACCTTGTATCTCTATGGGATCTTATCATCTTGGGTTCTATTTATAGTTGAAAGAAGTGCATTGAAGAGAGCTTTATGATGGTCATCGAAGCAAACAATTACGTTAAGTAGTTCCTGAGATATTGGCAATTTAATGTCTGGTAACTTGGTAATCACTGACTGATCTGCTGATAACTCAGTGAATACTGATTGCTTTAAGATGTTTTTGGTACCATTTGAAAGGTCTTCTTAAGGGCTTTTGGTGGCCATTTAGATTATTGAAATCAGTCAAGTAATTCCAGAGTTATGGTCTGAATGAGATTTGTGACAACAGGCCTCTCACAGACCTTATAGAGACTGAGCCTCAAGCTCCTAGCTGACTCAAACCTCAAGAACCATTTTATTCTACTGATAAACACCCTTAAATCACCTAACCTTATATACTATTACATTCATACAATCCCAACCTACATCACCCCATAGAGAACCCAAATACTCTACCACCAACATCTATATCCAACTCGGAACAATACCAGCTGACCCCTCTGGAGCTCAGGTGTAGTCAGTAGTGTACCACTATGTATCTCACCCACTGTGTCTTAGCACCTGCTTGCTTG
>Ga0153944_1000698_pt1 | contig 14362 bp, 8 predicted proteins | sample TSNJ028MetaG_FD_104703 | JGI IMG/M metagenome (GOLD analysis project Ga0153944, IMG submission 104703) | Attine ant fungus gardens microbial communities from New Jersey, USA - TSNJ028 MetaG | ecosystem: Host-associated > Fungi > Mycelium > Unclassified | place: USA: New Jersey, Wharton State... | reverse complement strand
TCCTTGAAAGTGATTTTGCAATGGACGAGGTCGACGTCTGGATAATAAAGTCGAACACTGCAACCTGGATCTCGTCCGAATGTGACTTCCTCGGTGTCGACTCCAAATGCTGTGACGACTGTATCAGTCTCTCGACTTTTCATGAGACTGATTGTCCCATATCGTCCAATTTGACTGAAGCCATCCACGTCCATGGTTGTTGGTGCGTACCAGAATTCCGAACGCGAACCAAAGGGTTGATCTTGCACGTGACCAGACACTGACATAAGATTCAATTAGATCTTATGTCCATGATGTTGTTTACCTTGTGATTTCGAAACAAAACCATCGAGTCAAAATTTCAACAGACCTGTTGAACTCTACACTATTAATAAACTCAACAAAACCATCGGTCATTTGCCACGCCCAAGATAACCCTTAAGCCTTCCAACAATCTTAGACAATGGCTGGAAATTTCTCATGGCTTCTGGATACTGCTATCTTAAAAGTGGCTGGATATGTCGAGGAGACAGTCTGGTTTTGATGAATAGTGGAGTAAACCCCCTTGTATCGTTTCAATGTTCGATACTACTTATCATCTTTTCCAAGTCACTCTGCATCTGATGAGGAGAAATGCATTTTCAGAGTGTCATCAAGAGAAAAAATACATGACTACCCACCAAAGTCAAACGAGGTTTAAAAGCTTATTCAGTGTCGAGTTCAACAAGGGTTCAGGTCTGCCACAGAATTTACAAACTGAGCTGGGTTGCGGCAACAAGTTTCTATCAATAGATCTGTTCAATAGATCAAAAACACTTCAGTGGCTGGCATCAGCTGTGCGGGCACATGACTACAGTTAATCAGGGACCCTGGTCGGCCTATGCTTATTTTCAAAATGTGTAGGGCCATCAAAAAAATAACAGGCTGATCAAGGTCCTTGCCCCAATCATGGACTCGTCCAGTTGATACCGACTGCTGTTGATTGTGAATCAAGCTTAGTTTTTTGGAACGCTGCCGGCCATTCATATACGTCTTTTATTTTATACTTACTGGAACGTAATGTGATCACCCGTCGACTCGGAGGATGAGCCTGATTATAGACTAGAGGTCTGATGTTTGCAATCAGAACAATCTCACAAGCTAGGGGGGCCAATACGACGAACCGGACATAGATGAAACATGGACGATGCCCTCCCAAGGCACCAAAGTCTGCCTAAGCTGGCTGAATGGTCTCGTACTTGGAAAATTGTGGAGAGATTACATCACATTATGAGGTAGTCGAAATGACTGATCTGACCCAAATTCGTTTAGGGTAGAACGCCGGACTACTCATAAAGGTTCCGTCTACCTATCAGCACTTCAGCTACTCTGAGGATGGGTCCCTTGAGATTGTACTCGTAGTATGAGCCCCTCCTACCTCCAAGGTTTCGATGAAAACACAGCGTTGGTATATTATCACATTACAGTTAGTCGACGCAAAACCTTCCAACCGGGATGCCTTGTAACTGACAAGCTGCACTAGACATCACACACAAGGCCTGAGATATGCACACTGAAGGAAGAGCCGGCAACATTTAGATGTTAAGGCTTTGAATTAGAAGATATTGAATACCACTGTGAAAGAAATCAAAAGATTCTTCCTTCATGGTAATGTGGATAATTGCTCTTCCAATCAGGGCCATTTTTATGCCGGAATATCAATTTGTTTCATTTGTTTCACTAGCTATTCGGAATGTAACTAGTTTCCTTTTTCCCTCTAATTTTCTCATTTACCAGTGTGTCGGCCCACCATCCGACCTTTTAACAGCGAAAATGCGCAGGTGAGTCCTCAAGATGCTAAAATAGATGTCGGACTGAGGTCCAGACGGAAACGACTGGCCTCAGAGCTTACAGAATTCTTTATATACAAGATGAGTGTGTATATTTACCTAGAAAATCAAATTGTTTCAGAGTTTCTACATACGTCGCTAAGGTAATAATGACAAGTGAGCATGTATGTCAGAAAAATAAGCGGAGTAGAGAGCAATGAGTAGAATGATGACGAGACGAATAATTGAATGATGTCATACTTCGTCACCTTTCAATATTTATGAGTATAAAAATTGCATCACATTGTCATTCTCATGGCATTGGATCTCATGCAAGCCTGCGCGATGCACGTGCCTATTGTTCCGGATAGGTATAAAAGTAGCATTTTCATTTGTATTTACTATCCGTTTGTAAACTCCGTCGTATTTCATCAACAGTCCTATAACTGATGCTCGTCCCTCTGTGTCCAATGAGATAATTCAAATCCAGAGAAGGGATAGTCGAGTATACATTTATTCTAAGACTACATGAAAAAACCCTGACAGCATTGAACGTGCTTCTTCACCACATATTCGTCTAAGAAGCCGAAAATATCAAAAAAACAACTGCACCGATCCAGAAATTAACGTCGATCGATGCATATGACGTGACCCATCTACAAGTAAATGCGCTGTAGATCGGTCTTGATTTGTATTCCAACACGATCTGAAGATAGGGAAGGAGTCATTCATGATGGACTCACGATTCCATGCAGGCAATTCCATCTTATTGTTCATGAAGGGACAGTCATCACGATCGAGGTCGTCTCTTTCGGTGTTCCGCCTTGTTCCATCCACGCTTCATCCTCGTCACTCAGACGTTGCGTACTAAAAACAATAGCTGACACAGGCCCTCTACCCGGAAATCCTGATCGAGTCGACGTGCCTGCCGAGTCACCAGCACCACGTGCAAATCCAAGGCCAACACGGACATTGATGAGCATGGCAGAAACACCATACACAGCCGGGAAACAATTCAGAAGACAAAGCGTAATCTGAGAGTTAAAGCCAAGCCCAGCTATGAAGAATAGCAGGTTCCAGGTGCTAAATAAACATATTCGGAACAAGTCAGAGAGGAGAGGCGAGCTCGACAAGTGCACACACACACGCACGCGGATATTGCAGCGCTTTCGACAATAATCGCAAGTGCTTTCTGACTCTCAAGTCAGCTTCCATAAGTGGACAGGATTGTGGACGGGAAAAAGACCTTCATACCACTCCCGCCGTACCTCATGCCTTGACTGCGAGATTCGGTGCTCAAAATGATCCATGATACCATAACTATCGAATACGAAATCAGCTTTCAGTAGCAGCCGCAGTTACGCATACCTGTAACATATACGGTGATACTATTCCATTTGGATGTTAAGTATTGCTCGTTTTCCTTTATCAGATATAGAACCCAACCTGAGCGTGATACCAGTAGCAGCTGTGTCCCATCGAGTTAGAAATATTTTTCCATTTTCAACCGGGATCGGTGCCGTTGTGGTGTCATTGAAAGGACCGTCAAGTGCAATCGCGCATGCTACAAGGCACATGGTAAGTTATCATCAGCATCAAAAGCATCGTCGTACCAACAAACGCAAGTACACCCAATAGCGGGGGAGCAACCAGCGCCTTGCGTTTTCCAGTCAAAATCCAGAGTCTGTATATCTAGGGCGATTTATCGGTTACACAGTCGAGCAGAGGGAAAATAAATCACGCAACATACAATGATACAGTCACCCAATAGTACTGTGGATTGAATACACGCCTCCTTGAGTCGATACACCGTACGACTGAGGCGAGGTATTTGTGGTAGAGTTCCTTCAACATGCTCAGGAATGGGGAACACTTCAGGCCAGTAGAACGACCATTTCTGAGCATGGAAGAAAGTGAGCTGACACCACAGACGAGGATAAGCGAGTATTGCTGACTGCAGTTATGGTGCAGAACATCATCATGCTCGTCACCAAATAGAATAATAGGCTGTTTGCTTTTGTGGGAGACCCTAGGCTTTCTCTCAACACCAGTTTCCGCCTGTGCAGTAGCAAAACTGTCGAAAGTGAGAATAGGGTAAGGAATGCGCCATAGATGAGTGTTTCAAGAAGGATGCCAATTATATCATATGGATCAACCTGAAAATACATGTAAAAAGGTCAGTATACCGTCAGGTTTTGTGGAGGATAAGATGAGCGGGGACTGAGGGAACCTATAAAGTGGAAAGTAGAACGGTAAAGGGGCACCAATATTCAAAGATATACAACCCAAGGATAATGAACCTCTCGATGGCCGCCCACCCCGGACAGATGCGTCAAAGTTGAGAGATCAATCCAATAATGTAATAGCTGTCTCGGAAAACTGGATCACCTTTCAGCTTGACTATCCACTCTTGCTGATCATCAGCTTAGTTGTTGTCGCTTGAGTCGAATGAAGTGAACAGTCCAATTCTCTAACTACCATCCCGTACGATATCAATCGTCCACAGCCCTCAGATGACGTGTTGTACACTCATCAGCAAAGTCATGTACGTTCCGATCATACGACCCTGAGTAAAAACAAGCTCCATCATGCCACTTGACAACACCAAAATGGCTTCTCGGAGTTTGAACGGTCGTAGACCAGGAGTATTTGGAATCGAGGAAAGTAGTCAACGGCGGCGTTATATTTGTCTGTCGCCTTGTTCAGCACTTACAGTACAAAGCCCCAAATGTGATGGGATTGAAATAAGAGACAGACCCCCAATGGCAAGCATTCATCGGCAGGAACAATCGACACTGATGCGATGTTAAACTTTGTTGATTTCTTGACCACGTGACATGGCACTACGCTTCCCCGTCTCTACGTCATCTCCGCTTTTTTCAAGAGGTTCCTTCTTATTTTTATCCGACTGCGAGGCTTATAATTACAGAACATTACCAGCACTATTGCGACGTTCCAAGTCCAGTTATTCCTTAAAAACTCAATCTAGCTTTCCTCCACAGAGTGTACAGGACTGACATATGATATCCTCTTCTCATTCCTCTCCTATCGGTACCCACTGATACCGATACTGGAGTTCGCTCTCCATTACGTGTCCAACCAAGACCCACTCGAACGTTAATAAGCATCACGGAAATACCATATACCTCCGACATACAATCCAAAAATGTGAGAGCAATTTTACTATGAAAACCAAGACCTGCAATCAAGTAGGTGATATTCCATATGCTGTTTGATTTTCTGAGGAAATTGTCGCTGGGAAAATCAATGGAGGGGGGGAGACGTACGTGTATATGGCTGCACTTTCGATCAAGACGACTAACGCTTGCTAGCCGATGATGTGGGTCAATTGATCATCCTATCAGCATAATTGTCAATGAACCCACTCTAAGTCGATGTCCCAAAATATTAGTCCCAGCATGAGATCGGGCCCTTGTGATTATCCAGGAAATCATCGCTAAGAGTTCCTTTTTAGACTGGTTGATCGAGGACACTAGCAAGGACAACTGACAGGTGATATAGACTGTGACACTGGATTCGCTGATCAGGGTTTATTTACCGCATTCACTGAAAACAACACTGACCTTGTAGTAATGATTACAGCAGCTACATCCCAACCTGTGAGTCCAATTCTCCCATTCTCGATAGGTAATGGCTGCTGTGTGGTGTCATTTGCCGGCCCAGAGAGTCCAATGCAACATGCTGGGTGGAAATGTATCTGAGACGGAAAACACATTGTATATATATAACTGACACACCGAGATAACCGAATAAACCAACTATAGGAAACACGATCATGATCTTGTTTCGATCACTTAGAACCCATAGCCGGTAGATCTGACAGCAGAAGTGATATGTCAAGTGAATCAAATGCTAGAAAATTGAGCGTACAGTGATTGCATCACCTAGCAGAACGGTAGTTTGGATGCATGCTTCTTTGAGCCGATAGGTAGTACGACTGCGCCTGGGGAGTTGCGTGGCTATCGTGTGTGCGGGTATAGGCAAGGCTTCAGCCCACCAAAAAGTCCATTTCTGTATCATACATTTTTTGCACTGGGAAAAAAAAAACATGTGGACGTACTGCAGTGATGACCAGGAACATCAGTACACCTGTTATCAAGTAGAAGGACACACTCCGCTTCATGCAACCAGACGTTTTGTCAGCTCTTCGTCTTTGCAAAAGGAGCATGATGGATACTAGAAACAAGACTAGAAACAAGCCATAGCCGAGGGTCTCGAGCAACATAGAGACAATATCATAAGGATCAACATGATACAGAGCAAGGCCTGCGCCGGGTGGTGGGGACTGCATATGGATGGGTAGAGAGCGCTGGATTGGACATCCTATTGTGCAGACGGGGATACACAGCCTTGTTTTGTGACCTGGGAGTGACTTGGGACTCGTTCGCCAGATGGTAATTGATAATAATCCGTAGTATCACCGGATACTTGCGAGTGAATTGAGACTCCGACTGAGACCGGGAGCATGAAATTGGGAGGGAAGGAGAGTGCGCAATGGGGTTCCAAGTGAGATCCGCGCCGGCAAGTCCGGGGCATCCAGCGCCGTTACGGGGAGTCCTCAAACGGTCCTGGCCGCCGACGCCGACAGCACAGCTTTCGCCGCTTTCTTCTCCCTCGATCAGCCACATTCCTCTTCCCCAGCTCGACGAGGGTCCCTCCCTCGCAGGCACAAACATGCTCCCACACCCCCACCGTGTCTCCATCGACGATTCCAGCGCTGGCTCAAACTCACCCCCCACTCGTCCCATCTCGTCCTCACCACCCCATCTCCAGCCAACATACACTCCAAAAGTCTCTTTCGATACCTTTGAAAACCCCAATGCCACCATGTTCAGCTTCACTCTGCGAGTCAAGAGTGAAGGCTACAAACGAGCTAGAAGCACAAGAGTTTTTCTCTGTGCTGCCAGCCCAGATGAAAGTGGCATAGAAGCCCTAGACTGGTGTTTAGAGTCACTCGTCCAGGACGGCGACGAGTTGATCGTTTTTCGAGGCGTTGAACAAGAAGAAATGGGTAGGTAGTCGAACCTACTCTTCTCGACCCTTGTGACATCGATCAAATTAGACAAAGACCATAACATTCTACGTGTCGAAGCGCGCGAGCTCATGCGCACAATTCAAGAAAAGAGTTACAATTTCGATAGCAACCGCAAAGTAAGTCATGAGAAACAAAAAAAACCTCGCTTCTACATTTGACCTGTTATTTTTAACAGCTCTCACTCGTGTTGGAGTATATCCCAGGAAAGATTACAGATTCTCTTGATCGTCTCATCGCACTTTACCGCCCAGATTCTGTCGTCGTTGGTACCCGTGGTCGTCGTTCATGGCAAGGTATGGGTATGATTGGTATGGGAAGCATCAGCAAGTACTGCCTCTCCCATTCTCCTGTTCCTGTCATTGTCGTACGTCCGAAAAGAGAAGTCAGAAAAAATGTCGAGAAGAGAAAAGCAGATCCCAAAAGGGGACGTCATTTTGAGTAGCGGAAAAAACACTTGATTTGAGTGTTGTTTGTTTTTCAGAGGATGTGCATCACCGGTTGATTGTCTGAGTTGATCGTGAGTTGCGCTTAACCCATCCGTTTTTTTGACTGATGATGACAAGTATCTTTTTCCCGTATACTTGATAGTATCCTTTCTTGTAATAAAGTAAGGGTGGTGGGTGTGCAGATAAGAATTCGATACATGTAGTTGTGCATGAACAAAGATATATATAAATATAATATTAGATAAAGGGGAGATCATTCAAAATAGAAGAATCTAAGATTTGCCCATCCGTTTTTTCTTCCTACCCTGACGAAGCGACGAGATGTCAGGCACAAAATCGTTCGCGCCTATCGACAATACATTCGCATCTGATTTCATTTTCCTCACGAACCTCCCAGATACAGTCATCGGCGCGCTGCTCTTCCCTTGTAAAGCCGATCTAGGATTCGAAGACAACACAGCAGAGGAAGAAGTGGCGACCCGCAGGTGCGGTCGATGTCCATTCTTAAACTCTTTCTCGTTTTGTTCAATTACCCTATTCCTCTCCTTTTCTCGATTCACATCACCACTGTCTTTCTTTCTCAATAACCCACCCTTGAGCAGCATGTTCCCAGATCTTCCAACAATCCCATTTACACTGGTGGTAGGCTGCAAGATAGACGAAAAAATCTCCTTCTCTCGCGTCTCCTTTTTTGAGAACCAATTTGAATTAATCGCAGTGGGACTCTTGATTTCGTTACTTGGTGCAGAGAAACTCCAAAAAGAGCGTTCTTTGCCTTTGCCTTTATCTTGAATGAGGATTGGCATACTAGGTCTCCGCAAGGGTGATTCTTGTGTTCCTTTCCGTAAACCTGTGTGTAGAGAAGCGGAGTGATGTAGAATGGGGTGCTGTGCGTCTGCACGATATGGACTCGGATTTTCAGAGGTGAATCGTGACGGAGATGATGTTGCAGTGCTACTGTAGCCTCTAGAACGAGCAGAAATCGGTTTCGAGAAAGACAGAGTAGTTCCTTATGAAAGATCAATCAGACCAAAACAAAAAGATCAGCGACTCAAAGCTACATACCATCAACAATTCGAGCTTGAGGTTCCATTTCAGACAATTTCTTCAAATGTCGCTTCATGTCATCCGCAGGACCGACAGGAATGTCAAGATGTAATTCTTCAGTCGCTCCATACACCGCATTCACTTTCCTCCGCGCCTCGATCGCATGCTGACGCTTCGACTGTCTAGGAAGATCAATATGCCAAGCAGTCCACTCCTTTTCCGACGTATATTCTTCTTCCTCGTCACTCCAATCAGATGATCGATCAGTCATATCTGTCATCGCGTTGATTTGAGGTGACTTTGACGCTTTGCCAACGTTCGCAATCGGCATATCCTCTACATCATCTGCTTCTATCAAACCCTCTCCTCCCTTTTCACTGCCAACACCCTTGACGGATCCAGTGTTGCTCAAGCTCAGCCTCTTCCAAGGTTCCTTGGGTGTACATTGTACGTCCTTTACAGTCCTTTCACTTCCGGTGGTTCTCGGCCTGGTGTTCCCACGACTCGAAACATTATCGCCTTCACTCCTCCTGCTCTCCTCCGTCACACCCCGAATCTTGCCTTTTGAACCCCAAAGTCTTTCCATCTTCTCGAAATCACTTACAGCACCGCTAGCCCCGGTGATAACAGGATCATCACGTCCCCAATTAATAAACTCCATCGCTCTCCCAACATTACCCATACCCGCATGCTGAGCTTTTCGCATCACGTTGACACGCCATTCTGGATAAGGAGGTGTTGCAAATGTACGAGAGGGATAGACGAATCGGGGATCGCCATGTTCTGGAAGAGGAGTGATGTTTTCTGCTTTTGAGTGAACTTCATTATCTGCTTTGGATGGACTTCCTTTGAGGGAGGTGGGATCGCCATACAGTGAAGATGATCCCGGTAAAGCTGGAGATGCTAGCACAGATGTAGATGTTTGAGGGCTTGGGGACATAGTGGAGGTACGGGGTGACAGCTGTTGGTCTGAGGAGGGAGCTGCCAGAGAGTTGGGAAAGTTGTCACTGCCTATCGCATGTTTGTGGGTAACAGAGTCGGCGTCCTGTGTTTGTGACTGGGTTCGGGTGTTTTCTTCTGTCGGTCCGGCGTTTGCGTTGATTATCAAGGGCTTAGGTAGGTTTTGAGGTAGTATGGGCATGTCAAGAAGAGGGCCCCCTGCCATCCGATCCAAGAAAGTTGATTGTATAGGATGAGGACAATCCCGATGTACAACTCTCAAGAACGACTGGAACCCTGACAAACTAGATTCAGCATACAAACCATCGGCATTCACAAGGACCACCTACCGTAATCATTTCCAATATCCAAACATACCCACTCACCTTCCTCCTCTTTTTTTCTTGTCTCTCGCTCCTTCTCCGTCTTCTCCTTCTCTTTCGCTTCCATCTCTCTCAAATTTTTGATCCTCCTTTCCTTATCCTCATCTTTCTTTGTATCATATGACCCATACCAATATCTAGCTCTCCTAGTATGTCCCATGAATTCGTCCTCAGATTCCAGATCATCGTCAAAATCATAATCTTCCGTTGCTGCTCCACCAACATCGATGGAATCACAACTCACTCTTGAGGAACTACTCACAGTATTAGTTGCAGGAGACATGGCTTGAAGTGGTCGTCGGCGACGTCTTGGTGGAGGGGCAAAAACTGGGCTAGACGATCCTTCTTCATCACTTTCTCGATCAGGGTCTTCTTCCTCGCCAGAGGAATGAAGTTGTCCTATGAGTCGTTGGTTCTGCCTTTTCGTCGTGATTTGATCTTGGGATTTTGATGCTTCTTTACTTTCAGTGCTCACACCGGAGTCAGCATGCTGAACATTGGTATCGATCAATATTCGTTTCGGAGAAGGTGGGGACCGAACTAGTAGAGACGCTTTCGAAGATGAAGGAACGAATGATCGATCATCAGAGATAACAGTATCGGGTGTATATTTCTCCGCTCTGCTACTCAACTTTCTCTCTACGCGTTTATCAATCTTGACTTGAAGAACGAGATTAGGAGCTCTTTTTCCCATATTTGACTCTTGATAAACATGAGAACAAACTGTATACCCAGGATTGTTGGCATCTTCATGCGAAGGATCTTGTGTTGACGTCGTAGAGTGGTGAGAGGCATATGCAATCAACTCCGATTTGTCTTCTTCGTCTTCTGTTTTTACTAAAAGCCGAGGTTCAGGTGTAGCGTCAGGACACGATTCAACGGCATTCTCATCATTCTCGAGTCCTTCTTCTTCGTCGTCTTCTTCCTCTTCTTCCTCTTCCTCTGTAGAAATTTCTTCGTCCGGCTCACTTATATGACACTGTTCAAACTCGATGCATCCGTCGTCGTCATGATCTTCAGTTGGACGTGCCTCCATCTCAATTCCAATGCCATGAGACCTTCCGCTTATGACAGTCGCACTGCTGGCAGCGGGATTGGAAAAACCGGTGACAGTATTGGCACTATTACCTGTACCAACGGAGGTGGCGGATGACGCGAACAACTTTTGTCCATGGATGTTTTTATGAAGGTGTAACACTGTGCTGGAAGGAATACCAGAAGAAGTGGGTATCGACGACACAACGGAACTGTTGTTATTACTGAAAGCAAGACCTGTGTCTTGTCGATCCCATTGCGTTCGAAGACGTTCCTTCTCCTTCTTTGCCCTCTTCTTCTTCCAATTCCAGAATCCAACGTTTAATGATCCGAGGTTCCAGTCCCTGTCATCCTTCCTCCTTCCTCCGACTGCTACACCTTTCTCTTTTCCCTTGCCTTTCCCCTTCTCCTTCTCCTCCTGCTTCGCTCTCTTCTTTAACAGCTCCTTCTCTCTCTTCTCTCTCTCCCTCCTCTCCCTCGCCTCTATAAGCTCCTGGAAAGGTCCCGCCGATGCAGGACTGGTAAATATCTGAGAAGTTAACAAAGAGGGCAGACCACTATCCGTCGGCCGACGTTGACGCTGTTCACGTTCATAATATCGTTCTTTATGTACATTTAATTTATAATTGGGTGATCTTCTCCCTCCGCTGTCAATTTTCGAACTGTGCCCTAGGGTATCACCACGAGCTGGATATCTCGCATCATTCAATTTTCGAATAGTAGCGTCGGGAATAATGCTGCTATTGAGCAATCCACCCGCATTACTTCGCGCAATTTGTTGTTCCGAAAAACCAAGAGATCGAAGTTTGGCCAGACGAGCCCGAGCCCGACTGAGATAAAGTGGTTCACTACGTAGTCTGCTGGAGCATTTCCAAAGGATGTTGTTTGAACGGATTCCACCCCATTCATCGGCTCGGTGTTTCATATCTTCGAGAACGAGTGCTACTGGGTCAACGTCAGGTTCTTTCTCTGTAAAAATCGTTTGTTCTTCATGAACTCCAGACTCTCTTTCACCCCCTCGTTCATGTTGTGCAGCGCCGCCGTCATGATCCTTTGGTTCATAGCCATGACTCGACGGCGATGGTCCAGCTGCCGCGGCCGCAGATGACGATGAAGGTGGTGATAATCCTATAGACGAATGCTTATGAAATTGTAAACAAACAACTCTCAACCCCGACGCTTTCTGCTCTTCAGGAGTTATTGGCAGATACGAAGGATCGAATCTCGAACCAACAAGCGGTGTCGACTCCCTAGCTTTCACATGTGCAATTAGATGTTGATTACTCGGAAAATTAAAATTAGACGGTTGTTGACTTTCATGATGTCTATGGCGTGACTGAGAATAATGATGGTGATGTAAAGAGTCTGAGTCCTCTGAATCAGGATATGGTGTAGAAGATGAGGAGTTCTTGGATTTGGAAGGAGGGTTGGCAGAGTGTGAGGAATAGCCTGTTGACAATGAAGGTCGGGGGATTGGGACGTTAAGTGCAGGCATGAGGATATCTCGATTTATAGACGGATGGTCTTGTGGTGGGTTGAAGCCAGTGCAGGAGAGGTATCGAGCTAGGTGTTGAGTATTATGAATAGAACGAAGAGACTTGAGAGGGAGAACGTATGTTGTATGTTCGTCCTTTCGTGCCTGTCAATAAAATTTTGCTGTCAGCGACTGCAGAAAGCGTACCTCACGGTCCTTCAAGATTGCAAGAGTACCATTCTGTATTCGAACCCATCGTTCTCTCCACTCGAGTCGGACAATTTTCCGAGTCCTACCACTAGACTCTGCATCCATGTCTCCTATTCCAGCCATGGAGGTAGCTGAAGCTCCAATAGGTCTATGGTACATGTTCTCCCACGTTCCTGTATGTCCGATTCCATACTGACATGGTTCAATCATAGGACCGGAAGCAGCGCTCTTCAAACTAGAATTTGGGGGGAGAGATATAAAATAACCATTAGAAGAAAGATTAGCAATGTCATCCAAGTTTCCTCTCCAGACAATACGCAAAATGCGAACCCAGCCTTCCCAGAAAGGTTGGATGTAGGTGTCGATTGATCGTGGTATACGACTGAGTGTGAGTTCAACTTGGACAGAGGCAAGTTTAGATCCATAATATTCGACTACGCCGACGTCAGAGCCTGCGCCAGAGTCGAGATCCATAGCCCTGAGGATTTGAGCGTGCAGAGTTGCGCGTTTAGCTGCTGTTACACTAGGTCTTGATGTTCCATCCTTGCTCTTCTCCCTTCCGTTAGCTTCTCTAGTTGCCTCTGTTTCGAATTGTTTCCCGAGCTTCTTCCGCAAACGTTGACGTTCACGATGTCGATGCTGATTCCACAGATGACAGACCTGATATTCGTACAATGGATGTGTAGAAGGAAAACTCAAACCATGCAACTCGAGTAATTCAAACTCAACAAGATCGTACCAGGAGAGTTGTTCATTGTCGCCAAAGATTTGCCCAGTTGAATAGCGAGTGAGAGTCCAGTGGTATGGATTGATACCACCTGGAAAACGATCTGCGTCAGGCGCTGTGTAGACTGCGGATGTGGTGGGTGAGGTGACAGGTATCATAGGTATCCCAGAATCAGTGCCGTTGACTCTAGTTTGTAAGGGACCTATCCGACCTCCAGGGGTGATGTTGCCTGGATTGAACAGTCCTGTCTCGATGCGAATCTCATTTCGACGACCACTCCCATCCATCTTACCTGCTGAAGAAAAACCACTTTCACTACCACTCAAGAGGTCGTCATCGGTATCACTTAGGATGCCGTGCGATGTAGTAGCACGATCTCTACCAACACCGCTGGCTGCTGCTCTTCCGGGACCATATAATCCGCTCTGAGGAGCAGCAAAAATGATAGGACTTGAAGGTCGATCACGAGGGTCTGGTGCGAAAGTGATGGGTGACGGTGGTCGTTGAGGTTGTCTCTGCGAAGGAGTTATGAGCGTCTTTGCAGGGATGTTTATGTTAAATAGCCGATGGACGAGCCATATTTTGAGTTGTCGGGTCGTCCATTGAGGATCGACATGTGTTGTGAACCATTGGTCATGTTGTACTGTGTACGATTGGTAAGATCTGAGAATAGAAAATTGGACGACTTACTGAAGCGACAAGCAATAATTATCTTACGAGAAGCAGGATCATGCATATGTCGGTGAATAGGATAGTCTGTAGTGTATTGGGCAGAGTAATGTCGTGGGCGTTAATGATAAGTTGCTATCTAATCTTTATTTATCAGATACGGGACTAATTTCGAAGAGGTCTGATTTCTTATTGCAGCAATTCCTCTTGACACGCCAGTATTTCGCGGTCGAGGGACTAAGTCACTAAATGGCTCAAACGAACGGTGACCATATCTAATCTTATTGACTACATTGCTTATCATCTGACAGGGCAAACGTGAGTGCCCAGCACTCGTACAGGCTGATGTAGGGAAGTGAAGGAGGTTATGAGTAGAGGGTTTGTTTATATTGCATGTGCTGTATGACAGAAGGGAATGAGTGGTACCAATAGGTTTTTGGCGGCTTTGTTATGGACGGCTCTATGAGAACGAAAGAAGTAAACCAAGATTTGTGCGTCAATCAAGTCTGAGTCGTTGCCTTCACTATGTGATTCAAGATTCTGGCACCACGAACGAGAAACTGAAGGAACCAGCCAAGTTTGATCCAAG
>Ga0153944_1000696_pt1 | contig 14398 bp, 13 predicted proteins | sample TSNJ028MetaG_FD_104703 | JGI IMG/M metagenome (GOLD analysis project Ga0153944, IMG submission 104703) | Attine ant fungus gardens microbial communities from New Jersey, USA - TSNJ028 MetaG | ecosystem: Host-associated > Fungi > Mycelium > Unclassified | place: USA: New Jersey, Wharton State... | reverse complement strand
CACCGCGCCACTTAAGCACGGAGATTATTTAAATCCACGCTCCCCCTGCGGGGAGCGACCTCAAGCTCGCCACGGTCTTCAAAGGTTTCTCCGAATTTAAATCCACGCTCCCCCTGCGGGGAGCGACGGACCCCGCCCGAACACTCCAATATCTACAAAAGATTTAAATCCACGCTCCCCCTGCGGGGAGCGACAGCAAAAAGCAACAATAATACGCTAGTGTTTGATAACAAAATTACAATATTTCCACAAATAACATACCGGCCTAATATCTCCACAACAAAATCAGACATGGTTTCACTGTGCATTTCAAAAATTTACGGTGCGAAGCCATGGTGGTTTTAATGTGAGCATGGGCTTCGCACTTAAAGTATTAGAGCGCCACCTATGTCATAGCATGGCTTGGCACCAATGTGCTCAACTTTATTTTCACGTTTGTTTCCGAGGTAATAAAAGCGCAAGCTATCTTTTTCTTTGTCAATGATCTTTTCGAGAATCGATTTCACTTCACGGCATTTAGCTGCATCCAGCTCGCATTCAAAGACGGAGTTTTGAACCCGCTGTCCATAATTGACGCATTCTTTTGAAACCTTTCGCAGGCGTTTTTTACCTGCATTGTCTTCAGTGCTTACATCATAAGTGATAAGTATCAACATACGACCTCCCGCCTTTCAGCGTTTTTCGTTACATGAAAAATCGCTCATCTCATTTGTGTCCCCGCCATTTCAGCGGGCTCCTTCTTATTTCCAGAGAAGCGGCGGATATTCATCCAAATCTCCACGTAGATAGCGGGCTAGAAGCATAGCCTGCACATAGGGTACCATTCCCCATTCCAATTTCTCGTTTAAAAACGGATGTGTAATGATGTCCTGCTTTTTACTTTGCCATTGTGTTAAAAATGTTTTTCTGGCTTCATCCTGCAAGAAAATCGCGCCATTTTCCTTTTTGAGGAAATCGTTAGCACTCAATACGCGTGTATTTATTAAAGTTAAGACAAAGCGATCGGCAATAACGGCACGAAGCTCTTCCATAAGATCAAGCGCCAGTGAAGCGCGGCCAGGCCTGTCTCTATGCAAAAAACCAACATAGGGGTCAAGTCCGACCGCCTCAAGTGCCGCTGCGCACATTCCGGTCAATAAGGAGTAGGTAAACGATAGCATTGCATTCACGCGATCAAGAGGCGGACGCCTGGATCGCGTGCTGAATTTGAAATCATCTTTTTGCTGTAATATGAGCTGGTCAAATCCGGAAAAATAGACAGACGCAGCTTCACCTTCCAGACCGCGCAACACCGCAAGTGAGACTGTATTTCTAATACTTTCCATTGCTTGTGATAAGAACGCAGATTTTTTTGAAAGCTCGGATGTATCCACACGCATAGGATGGTCACGCATGGCGCGTTCAAGCACCCACTTTGCATTATATATTTTGCCGATAAGCATATTACGGGCAATGAGAGCGCTTTGTTCTTCGTTGTCGGAACGGCGAAATTGTTCTTTACGCAGCGTTACATTGCCGCGGACCTCGCCTGTTACTCTTGCTAAAAAGCGCCCGTGGGACGACATGAAAACAATAGGGATATTACGCTTAACGCATTCGCCCATAAGAGCCGGGCTTGCGCCGGTGTAACCAAAGGTTACAATATCACCGATATTGTGCATAGGAAAACGTCCTACTTCCTTTCTGTCCTCAAATACAACTACATTTTCGCCATCAAGCGAAAGAAAACGTTCCGGTTTATTAATGTAAAGGGTGTTTAGTAGTTTTTTCATGTAAGGCTTCCTCAATATATTTTTTGCTTGATTTGGCTGGGTTTAGAACCGGTAGGCATATGTCCTTCAGAGAACAGGCGTTACAGCCCTTATTGCGCTTCACCATTGGCGTATAGCGCCTATCATACAGCTCGTGCATTTCGGCAAAACAATCCTTGACCTTTTGCCGCAGTTCGGGTGAAAACTCCACCATATTCCGGTGCCGTGTGCCCCCATAGTACAAATAACCGAACGGCACTTTGCAGCAAAACATTTCTTCAAGACACATGGCCTGTGCCGCAAGCTGGAGCTTGTCGACATCATTCGTTTTTGGCTCGCCTCGTTTATATTCAATAGGAACAATCAAATAGACTCCTTCTCGTCCGATAATGGGTACACCTTCATCACTTTTGTGGAATTCTACAACGTCACACTCGCCGCTAACCCCTAAACTTGAGGAGCGTATGGGCATACCACGCGATACTATAACGTCGCCGCGCTTTTCATTGTATGCAGGATCGTGCGCCTGTTCGTGCAATAGTTTTCCTTCAACCGTTCTTACGTTTTCATTCCACTGAAGCTCAATATAAGCCAGCGCCCATTGCCGCCGGCAGTATGCAAAGTGCTGAATACCCGAAAGCTGTAAAAAATCCTCTTCCTTATACAAGTTCGGTTACCTCTGGCTCTACATCAAGTTTTTCGTGAGTAATCCTGTAGTCTTGATAGCTTTTTGGGGACTTGTTTGGGTCTTTTAGTTCAATTTTCAAACTGCGGTGTACCTTTGCTGAAGACACTACGGGCGTTTTTTCCTTGTGCTGCCACCAGTACAACCGGCAGACCTCTAAGCTTCCCTCCGGCCTTGCAGAGGAGGCGTCATTTTCAAACATAGTTTTAAGCGCTTCTTTTACAACCAAAGCGTCCTCGTCGGTGAAGCCCGTTTTTTCAGCAAGCTGGCAGTTGATGCTTCCTTTTATCACATAAAGACCAAAGTCTATACGGTGCTTCATACCCATTGTATCGGAGGATTTGCCGTCTTTGCCAGGCTCACTGTTTACGCTCTTTGTAATCTGCATACTTATAATATCCACAGGGTGACAGCTTACCGCCTGATGAATGGAAACGGGCCCGCGTACGCCCAGCGAAACATCAAATCCCTTAAAAGCAAACACCTGCCCGAAGCTTCGTACGTCCAGCCACTCACGGCACGCAATTTCAGCGCATTTGTCTTTATCAGCTTTTTTGCCCTTAGATATTTCAGCATTCAGCTCTTTACAGCCATCTGCGCGATCCTTGAGGCTTTTATACCTGTCGTCCGCCCTGTCGTCAGACTGTACAAAGACCTTTTGTCCCAAATCCTGCATACGGTTACGTATTTTTCGCTTGATGCAAACATCAGAAATTTCACCAAGTCCGTCGTAGTTTTCACGCGGGCGGTTACCGTTTAACGGGTCGCCATTGGGATTCGCGTTAGTCACCGAAACAATTACTGCAAAATCAATTTTACCGGTTAAACTACTCATTTTGTTCTCCTCCATTTTCGCTGTTTTCATTATTGTTTTTAGTCTCATTGTTCTTTTTCGTCAACAGCTCCTTTTTTTGGCTGTGGAAACCCAGCAGATAAAGCCCGTCCAGCCTGTTGTCATCTGAAAACTGCTCACAAGTGAACATATCGTGTATCTCATCAAGCAGGTTTTTATAGAAAACCTGTGATCCCTTCGTCTTTTTTTCTATGTACGGATTTAAGCGTTCTTCTATAATTTGCCAAGTCCTGTACGGACGCTGCGAAAACGCATTCATATAACGCATAGCGTTTGTTGTTCTCTTTTCATCCCGTTCGTACGTACTTTCCTCCAAATTGTCCGCAACGGCCAGGAGTCTGCCATACAAATAACTTCGGTTTTTACAGCTTTTGTCTAAGCTCATATTCCAAACCTCCCCGGTTCGTTCAAATTTTTCTTTTTTCACAAATGAACAAGCAATAGCCAATACTTTTCTCCAATTGTAATCCTCATAGGATAACGGCGAAGATGCGCGCATGATGGCAAGCCGGACCATATCGGACGGAATGCGTTTGCGCTCAATTATACACGGCGTCAGCCTTTGAAATACGGAAAGCTGCATGAGCGCCTTTCCGTCGCTATTAGTTTTTAATGTCAGCTGTTTGTTTTGCTCGGTACCGTAAAGGGCCAGCGCAATGTCCTTTAGCGATGCCATTCCTTCGAAAACAAAACGCTTGTCTTTGCCATAGGACTTTTCATGCTGCCAGCAGCAGCTTTCATGCCAAAGTCTTATATTTTCCAGATAGCGGGATGTGCTGAGGCTGCCAAAATACGTTAAGGCAAGTCTGCCTGGCGTTGCCGCATCCAGTGCGAGGATAACCATGTTCGAGTTGCTGTTAAGCTCGGTTTTGTATCCGATTAACGCGACGTTGAACATTTGCGCCGTAATATAGTTAGTATCCGGCAATCCGGGCTCGTCGTCAGCAAAAGGATCGTCATCATCACTACTTTCTAACATAATCTCAACGGGATCCTGATAAAAAGAAACATGAGGTTTCAGGTCTGATTCCCATGCGACAAAACACAGCCCGTCACGGGTATAGCCCTGCTTGCGAATAATCCACTTTAACGCGTTATGTATTTTCTGAGACGCTTCGCTGCCGATAGCAGACGCCTCCATATCGCTCGTAAATCTTCCCTTAAAGGTAAAATTTGCTGTATCGTTTGAAGAAAAAAGTTTCGCGCCATCTCCTTCATTGCGTATTTTCTTGGGGTGCTTTTCAGCCCGGTGTGTGTTTTGCCCGGTTAGGTAGCAAAGCGCCTTATCTTCCGCGCAATTGGTGATATATTGGATATGGCTTTGCTGCAAAGTTTTATCACGCCAGAGCTCCGGTGCGTAACGTCCTGTGGTGTCATAGAGATCCGGCGCGACGCCGGGAGTTTCCACGCAAAATCTTATAAATGCGTTAATTTGCGCGATACCTTGTATTTTATGCTTATCGCTGACCTTGCCTGCCTCGTCCGGCTGTAAAACATCCGCATCAATTAAGTCGGCCATTACGCGCTTCTTTTCAACATACCTATATACAGCTACGGCCTTGGGATGCGCGTATTCCGATTGGCACCATCGGCCAAGCTGGCTCATAAAATCTTCAAAGCGCAATTGATGTTTTGGCTTTTTACCCTCTTGATCCGACTCGACTGTTACGAAATCACCGTAATCGCCCGCAAGATACATCAGGTTGTCCATAATCGGGTGAGGAGCAGAAGGATCGGATGTACGACCTGCGGATAGTTCAGTCACCGGTATAAGTGTTGTTGCTTCTGTTTTCTCCAAAATTCTTGCTCGAAGAAAGTTGCCTTCGTTATCGATTGTCACCTCAATTTGCGCCTGAACCGTAGAATGATAAAGCGGGAGCAATACAGCCTGTTTTTTTGAGCTGCCTTCGGTTTCCTTGTATTCGCCTGCCTGGCCCTCGTTTTTATTATACAAATCATAGAGCGCGTTTACCCAGTTCAATTAATCACCTCCGTATCTTCAGCGAATTCTGTAAGCCCTATAAAGTTGGTACTATCAAAAATCTTTACCGTCATATCGCGTATAATGCGTCGGTCCGTGCATTCCTCGGGTAAAGGAAATTCTATGATGCCCTTTCTCATTACCGGGCTGAAAAACCGAACGGTCAACTTCCCTTTTTCGTTTTCCCGCACTGCCTCATCGGCATAGCCGAAGCTATGGAACATATAGCCGAAGGCCAGCTCTTCCACTTCATCATAAGCGCCCTTACCGCTATTAAAGTCGCAGGCCTCCACATACCCTTGGCATTCCCGTGTACCGAGAAAAACATCCCGCCTTCCGCCGCGCTCGATCATGCGCCGCGCTATGTTGTGGTGTTTGTGCTCGTTTCGGTCATACTCAAGCTCCTGACGGTTATAGTTCCAGTCAAAATGCGCGCGCACATGGTAGTGTGCATTTCGAAGATAGGTATAAATGGAAAGGTCGTTTCCGCCATAGTATTTAATGGGACGTATATTTTGCGTCGCCGTCTGGATTTGGTTCATTACGCGAACTTCGTCAATGTACCAAATCAGGGTGGGCTTCCAATACACGCTGTGCAAAATGCCCTTCAGCGCTTCATAGGTGGGGATGTGGTACGAACATTTCTCCCCGCCGACCCTGGTGACTGGATCAGAAAACAAAGCATAATCACCTTTTACCGAAAACTCTACCGTATTTCTATACATTATTTATTCCTCCTCCCCCATGGTTTAATCACTTATCAATGCCTGCATTGCCAAAGGTATCTCACTTACGCCGGTTTCTGGATGGTAATATTCCTCACGTAAAATCAGAATATCACCATTGGGCGCTGGATAAAAAGCGTCTTTCATCTGATTAAGCAGGCCGGGCGATATGCTTACGGAATACTTTTGAAGGCGCGGTAACAGCTCGCTCAACTCGCCGGTCTTAAGGCTGGCGTTCAGCTTGAGTATAAGCTCCTTGCTCTCTTCGTTGTACGCAACCAGAACATCCCTTCCGCCGTTTTCTTCTATCACTTTAAATTCTTCGCCCGCAGTGCGAAAAGCTTGTGCTAGAAGAGGTTTAGGGCAGCCGGGATTTTTATCCGAAAATTGATGTATACCCTTCGAATTATTGGAAAGCATCTCTACCATATCAGTATCATAGCGTGGCAAAGGATAACGCATAATATGATGCTTGCCGTAAAAATACCAGCCATAAAACAAATCTATGGCTTTCTGTGACAGCAGATCGTCATTTTGATTACTGGTCCGCAGATCATGAAGAACCCTCAGCATGACCTGCTGCGCGTCACTGATTTCCGGCAGCATACTGAGCTTTTCTTCGTCTGTGTGGATTTTGATTATATATACATAACCGCAAGCTGTCTCCTGATGACGGTTGCAGCGCCCGGCTGCCTGGATAATGCTTTGCAAGCCTGCCAGAGAACGGATAACGGTGTGAAAAGAAATATCGACGCCTGCTTCAATGAGTTGTGTGCTTATGCAAATAACAGGTTTATTTGTTTCCAACAGAATCTTCAGTGTATTGATGCAGCTTGCCCTGTGCGCCGGGCACATGGACGTGCTTAAATGTATAAGCACGGGCTTGTCCGTTCTGTCGGCAATGCGTTCTTTAATTTCCCTGTAAATATTTCTAGCGCAGCTTTTGGTATTGACAATAAACAGCAGGCTTGTTACCTCATCAAATTTTTTTATCGCATACAGCGCGGCGTCCCGCGCGCGCAAACCACCAGGTTCTATCGCCGTATCGTCAATGATTTGGGTGCGGCGAAAGGCCTCAATATAGTTTTGCGGATCAGGCAATATGCTTTTTGGCGGAATCATCCGGTTTTCCGGTATGCTCTCAAAGGGCGGCTGAGTCGCGGAGCAAAGCACAATAACACTTCCGCAAAACGTGGAAAGAAAGTTCATGGCTAAGTTAAACAGTGCGGTGCATTTCATGGGTATGGCTTGAACCTCGTCAATGATGATAACGGCATCACACAATGCGTGCATACGGCGTATGGCGCCGGTTTCATGGGAGAATAGCGCGTTTAGGAACTGAACGGCGGATGTTGCTACAATAGGAGACGCCCAATTTTCGGTTAATTCTTTATAGGCTTCGTTGTCGTCCGGAATTAAGTTGCTGTGGTGCTCAAGCAGGGTATTATCGTCACAATCCAACATATTGCGTATCTCCTGGGCATTTTGTTCTAATATTGAGTTAAAAGGAGCTATGTAAAAAATGCGCCGCTTTTTAAACCGTAGAGTGTATTGAAGAGCGAAACGAAAAGAACTAAGCGTTTTGCCGGCGCCAGTAGGTACGACAAGCCTTATGATTCCATGTTCCTTTTTAGCGGCTTCCATGCAGCCGTCGGAAATTTCACGTCGAAATACGTTAAGTGGGCTGTCGGATTGTTTGGCGGCTAGTTTATCTTCAAAAACAGACAAAAGCTTTTGCCAGGGGGTATTGTCCGCGTTTTCTTTTTCAAAAGGACGAATATTTTTGCTAAAACAAGCGCTGGCTGTTCTGTCCGCATCAACCAAAAGCGACAGCAACAGTCTTTCCAAAAGGCCTAAATAAAACCATTTTGAACCAAAAGGATCTTTTATACCCGATGTACCCGGCTGAACTTTGCAAAAGCTCGCGATTTTACGTACCAAGTTTGAAAGCTCATCCCTGCTTTGCTTAAATAATTGCCGCAATTCTCCCTCGCTAATGTATTGGAATACCTCTTGACTGATGGTCTCCATACCATGTTGTTTTTGCGCGCGCATCTGGTAGGTGGCGTTTCCCTCTATATCTAGGCAATTATAAAGCCCGTGGTGTGAGATAATGGCATGGCGGATAAGCTCTGCCACGAATCTCTCCTCTTTGCTATTATCAGAAAGCTCTGTTGCCATAATTGCGCCTGCTGTAGAATGCGTAACAGAGCCCCGTCTGTCTTTATTCTCTGTCTGCGCTCTTTTTATATATGTAAGAAACTCATCCGTATTTTTGCCTGCGTCATGTAGCAATGCGGCAAGCCTTGCGCAGGCCTTGAAAAAATTCGGGGCATTTTTAGCCGCAAAGTAGGCGGTATCTTCCGAGTGGTTTTTCACGCTTTCTTCCCGGCCGTCTATTATTCGAGCAATATACATATTTCCTCCTATGATTTTATTATGTACTTCTTAAAATATTTTGTGATCATACTTCTCTCTGTTTCAATTTAATCCATATTACACCAAAAATGTACAATTGTCGATTATTACAGAAAAAAATACTCACTCTATAAAAACAGGTTATCGTCTTCCGGTGTGTATATATTTTCGCAAATTAAAACAGGGCGGCTCCTCAGAGCCGCCCTTCAACCTATCCCCGCTTTTGCCGCATCTCCACCATCAGGGATTGCGGGTCAAGCCCGCAATGACGAAAGGTTACAACCTATCGCCGCTTTTGCCACATATCCACCAGCTTAAATCTTATTTCCACCAGAACTGACTTACCGGTTTCATTATACATTATTAGGTCATAAGCATCCTCGTCTAAAACCAGCTGTAAATCTTTCTTGGATTCGGAGGATAATTCATCACAGGCTACGTCCACAAAACATAGGGGAGGGAACATGAGGCACCACCAGTTTTGGCCTGACCCGGAGCCTATTTCTATGCGCAGAGCGTCGTACATTCCGGCGGGAAATGAAGCGTCCCCATAAGTTTTTGTAGGAAAATAATCTTGGGAAAGAGTAGCGGTAACATCATAATCATAACCGGCTTCCTGTATGATTTCTGAAGCCAGCTCTTCTATTTCTGATAAACGCCCGCGCAGGAATGAGGCGGTTTCTTCTTTGCTGCCGCAGGCTGAAATGTCTTCGTGGTAATGCTTAAGAATTTTGTCCTTTACAAGCATTTTAAGGGCCTGATCCTCATCCGAATCGCTGTTAGCCAATACGTGGTAACGAATGACTTCCCGGGCTATATTGTCTTGCATAGTGGCCGAATAGGATTTTGTGCAGAAGCCAAAGCAAAGTGTAAATATAAAACCGGCGCAGACACAGCCGATTATAATTTTTTTGTCGCGTTGGTACCATTCGGCTATATAAGATAGAATCTTTTTCATTTATTATCTCCCCTAAATATTGATTTACAATTATCATTGCCAAATCTTTACAGGGATATACATAAAAAAACAAACCGGATGTTTTCCGATGAAATTTGTCATGGAGGTTTGTCCAAAAAAATGCAACTGAAATGCAACCAATAATAGCGGGATAGTTGGTAGAGCAATTCTTCTGTCTATGATAGACTTTAACCATAAAGAAAGGAGGCGGATGAATATGAAAGCAACTGTCATTATAAGTGTTCTAGGTATAGTCATGCTATGTGTATTTGTCAGCTTGGTTGTCCTAATTATCCGCGCGCTTATGAAATACACAAAATCAAAAGATGTTCGTAAGGAAAAGGCTGTAACGCGAAAATCTCTTGGGGAAGCTATCAAAGAACATCGTACCCGATGTAAAATGACTCAAGAGTTTGTAGCCGAGACATTAGGTGTAAGCAGACAGGCTGTATCAAAATGGGAAAATGGAACATCTGACCCCAGTACAAGCAATTTGATTGCGTTAGCAAAACTGTATGGGATTTCAGCAGAAGAATTATTAAAGGAAGTTGAGGGGTAATTTTTTGAAGCGGACGAAAAAGGGAACAGGATTATTTTTATCCTGTTCCCTTTTTCGTCTGCTATTTTTCGCGTCTACACAGGATATACCTTTCCTTCCTTATCGGCAAGGCTAGGGTCTACCTGATACTTTTGAGCTTGGCGAAACTTAAAGAAGTCCAAAGCTACCTGTGGGAAGAGAGCGTAGCTCAGTACGTCTTCCTCCTGCTCCTTGTATTGCTGCATCTCGGCTTCGGCAGCCTTATAGCCAGGCTTTAACAGACCGCCCGGGCGTTCGGTAATAGGCTTCTCGTCGCCGATTATAGTTTTAGTTATTTCCTCGGAAATAGGAACGGGAGTCTTGCCATACATACCGCGTACCAATTCCTTAGTTTCCTTAGGAACCAATTTATAGCGCTGGCCGGACATAACATTCATAACGGCCTGCGTGCCTACTATCTGGCTGGACGGAGTAACTAAAGGCGGATATCCCAAATCCGCGCGGACCTTTGGCACTTCCTCCAGCACGGCCTGATATTTGTCCAAGGAGTTTTGCTGCTTTAGCTGCGAAATAAGATTAGACAGCATACCGCCCGGAACCTGATACATAAGCCCCGCGATATCAACAGTAAGCACCTTAGGGTCTAAAAGTCCGGACGCTAAGGCTTCTTCCCTTAACGGCTTGAAGTGATCCGAAGCTATTTTAAGCTCACTCTGCTTAATGCCGGTATCCCTTAGAGTACCCTTGAAGGCTTCCACCATGACCTCCGTGGAGGGCTGGCTGGTTCCCAATGCAAAGGGCGACAGAGCGGTGTCGATAACATCAACGCCGGCTTCAACGGCTTTTAAATAACTCATTTCAGCCATGCCGCAGGTGCAGTGGCTATGCAGCTGCAATGGAACCTTGGTGACCTTTTTTATCCTCGTTACAAGCTCGTAAGCCACCTCGGGAAGCAGAAGCCCTGCCATATCCTTGATACAGATGGAATCGGCTCCCATGTCTTCAAGGCGTTTTGCCAGACCTACAAAATAATCTATGGTATGCACATCGCTGATAGTATAGCAGATAGCGAGCTGAGCATGAGCGTTGTCTTTTTTCAGGGCATTAACAGAGGTTTCAAAATTTCTCTCATCATTTAGGGCGTCAAATACGCGGACTATATCCATTCCGTTCTCAACGGCTTTACGAAGAAAAATCTCAACCAAATCATCCGGGTAATTTTTATATCCCAGCATATTTTGTCCGCGGTACAGCATTTGCAGCTTGGTATTTTTCATAACGCTGCGGAATTTCCTGAGGCGTTCCCAAGGGTCTTCCTTAAGGAAGCGGAGGCAGGAGTCGAAGGTTGCGCCGCCCCACATTTCAATAGAATAAAAACCAAGCTTGTCTACGACTTCTAAAATAGGAAGCATGCTTTCCGTACTCATTCTTGTGGCTATCAAAGACTGCTGTCCATCACGCATGGTGGTATCGGTTATCAGCAGTTTGTTAGAGTTTTCCATATATTTCCCTCCTTGCATGACATTATTTATTTAAACAGTGACAGGAATACGCCGGCAGCTACGGCGGAGCCGATCACGCCCGCGACATTTGGACCCATAGCGTGCATCAGCAAATAATTGTTGGGGTTTTCTTCCTGTCCCACCTTTTGGGAGACACGAGCGGCCATGGGTACTGCCGATACTCCGGCCGACCCAATAAGAGGATTTATCTTGCCGCCGGTAAGCTTGCACATAAGCTTGCCGAACAAAACGCCGGCAGCCGTAGATACGGCAAAAGCCGCTAAGCCAAGCAGAAGCACCTTAATAGTAGACCAGGTAAGGAAGGTATCGGCTCGGGTTGTAGCCCCTACAGTAAGACCGATAAATATAGTTACTATATACATCAAATTATCGGAAGCGGTCTTGGATAGTCTTTCCGTAACGCCGCATTCCCGGAACAGATTCCCCAGCATCAGCATACCAATAAGAGGTGTACAATCAGGGATTATCAGGCAAACCAAAACTGTAACTAAAATAGGGAATAATACCTTTTCCAGTTTGCTGACAGGGCGGAGCTGCTCCATTACAATCTGCCGTTCCTGCTTGGTGGTAAGCGCTTTCATTATAGGAGGCTGGATTATAGGCACAAGGGCCATATAGGAATAAGCGGCTACCGCTATGGTAGACAGCAGGTGAGGGGCCAGATTAGTAGCGGTGTAAATAGCGGTAGGGCCGTCAGCGCCGCCAATGATCCCGATGCTTGCGGCTTCTTGTAAGGTAAAGCCTAATAGCAAGGCTCCCAAAAAGGATGTAAATATACCAAATTGAGCAGCCGCGCCTAAGAGCAGGCTTCTGGGATTAGCGATCAACGGGCCGAAATCTGTCAATGCTCCAACACCCATAAATATCAAAGGTGGGAAAATGCCGAGTTTGTTTCCATAATACAAATAACCAAGCAAGCCACTGTATGCATGCTCGCCTGTGGCAGTAACAGTCTCGTTGAATACGCCGCCGCCGGGCAGGTTTGCCAGCAGCATGCCGAAAGCTATGGGTACAAGCAAAAGAGGCTCATATCCTTTTACGATGGCCAGGTATAGAAAAACCAGAGCCACGCAAATCATTATTGCAAATTTATAATTATCTCCTTGGACCAGCAGATAGAATCCGGAGGATTTAAGAAAACCGCTCAAGGCGTCTTGTATAAGCTCTAAAAAGTTCATGTGCGTCACTCCTTCATTAGGCTAATCATGCAACCGTGATAAAAACATCGCCGGAATTGACGCTGTCCCCCTTTGAGGCCACTACGGCTGTAACCTTGCCGGCATAAGGCGTGACTATTTCATTTTCCATCTTCATGGCTTCCAAAATAATAACCACTTGATTTTCTTTTACCGTATCTCCAACTGATACTTTAACATCTAATATAGTACCGGGCATAGGAGCTATTACAGGGTTGCCGCTCTGAGGAGCCGCTGCCGCGGGTTTTGCGGCAGGAGCAGGCGTAGCTGCCGGTTTTGCAACGGGAGCAGACATAGCCGCGGGTTGAGCGACGGACTGGATCACAGGCTGAGGAGATGAAGCCGCACCTGTTTCCTCAACACTAACATCATAAGCGGTACCGTTTACGGTTACGCGATAATTTTTCAACATATTTCTTCCTCCTTAAACTATAGAACAAAACACGCTGTGCGCGTATTTGTTTTCCCTATTATTAAACCGGGTTTCCTTCTTTTCTGGCGCTTTCGACCCAGGGCGACGCTTTTCTTAAGGAACGCACTACTAACGTATCGGCGCTTTGGTTAAGAGAAGCCGCGATTGCTGCTGTTATTACGGCTATAAGCTCCGGGCTATCCCCGGTAACCTCAGGCTCGGGCTCAGGTATTGGTATGGGTGCGGCCACTGTTGCTTTGACAGCCGGCTTTTCATTGTTTTTGACACTGCCAAGCTTCAATAAGCTTAACATAAGTGAAATTATGATGAGTACCGCAAACACGATTGTGACACCGATAACTGTAGTAGATAAGCCAACGGGTATATTTTCCATAGTCAGCCTCCTTTATATGAACATCCCCATGGAAGCTCTTTTACTGGAGAGCATTTCCAAGGCGGCAATGATGCGCTTACGGGTGGCGGCAGGCTCGATTATTTCATCCACATAGCCGTTACCTGCGGCTTCATCAAGACCGGTTCCTCCTGGCATTGCCATTATTTTTTCGGCCGCTTGGCCGTCCATCAGCGAGATAGAAGCCTCAGGCCAGGCATATACCACATCAGCTCCCAGATGTTTGCTGTTCATGATGAAGTATCCGCTGCCTATGGCGGCTTTTAAAATCACGTTAATCTTGGGTACGGAGGCGCCGGCAAAGGTAGAGATAAGCCTTGCGGTCTTTTCCATAAAGGAGCCGCTGTGGGCTGAGGATACCTTGTACCCTTGTATATTTATTAAATTTACTATGGGTATGCTGAAAGAATCGCAGAAGGCGGCAAACTTTTGAGCTTTTTGCAGTCCCGCATTATCAATAAGCCCTTGGGTTGCTACAATTCCGGCGGTATAGCCGTTAAAGCGTCCTAATAAAACAGAAACGCCGCTGCCGTAGGCAGAATACACTTCCAAGCTTTCCATGTTGTCGCATAGCAGGTTAGCCAGAGAGGATACAGGCGGAAGATCTTTTTGGGCAAACCAATTGTTAAGACCTTCGTCCGTTCTGTTTAAATCGTCGCTTGAACCATAAACCGGGCACTGCTCCAGGTTATTAGAGGGCAAATAAGAAAGAAGATCTTTGGTCTTTGAAAGGCACAAATCCTCATTATCACATACAAGAGACACAATACCGGTCTTTTTACTGTTATAAACCGCGCCGGCAACCTCGTCAAAGGATATTTTACTTGCGTCGGTGTAGGTGTTAGGACTTTGCATAAACAATCTGGCTGACTTTGCAGGCATTATTACAAAATCTGAAAGCTGAGGTATTAAGGCAGATGTACCCATGCAATCACCCAGTACCAAT
>Ga0153944_1000692_pt1 | contig 14436 bp, 10 predicted proteins | sample TSNJ028MetaG_FD_104703 | JGI IMG/M metagenome (GOLD analysis project Ga0153944, IMG submission 104703) | Attine ant fungus gardens microbial communities from New Jersey, USA - TSNJ028 MetaG | ecosystem: Host-associated > Fungi > Mycelium > Unclassified | place: USA: New Jersey, Wharton State... | reverse complement strand
GGCCGGATTCAGCCGGGCCTTTTCATGCATCGTTAACTTGACCGTATCATCCCGCTGTTTAACTTCCAGTACATCCGCCCGGTGTGCCAGTCCCTTCATATTGGCAATGGCCAGAAGATTAAGCACCGGCTTCGGTGGTTCTCCAAAGCGATCCATCAGTTCCTCCAGCATATCCTCATACTCTTCATCGCTTTCAATTCCGGCAATCCTTTTATATATATCCAGCTTCTGATATTCGTTGGGAATATATTTCTCCGGAATAAAAGCATCCATACTCAAATCAATGGTAGTTTCAAAGTCTTCCTGCTGCGTAATTCCCTTAGCTTCTTTGACCGCTTCGTTCAGCATCTTGCAGAACAGATCATACCCAACTGCCTCCATGTGCCCGTGCTGCTGGGCGCCCAAAAGGTTTCCGGCTCCCCGGATTTCCAGATCCCGCATGGCAATCTTAAATCCACTGCCAAGTTCGGTATATTCCCGAATGGCATGAAGCCTCTTTTCCGCTACTTCCTTTAGTATCTTGTTCCTTTTATACATTAAAAATGCATATGCAGTCCGATTAGAACGGCCCACCCGCCCCCGCAGCTGGTATAGCTGGGATAATCCCATCTGATCGGAATCATGAATGATGATCGTATTTACATTAGAGATATCCAGTCCCGTTTCGATAATTGTAGTGGAAACCAGCACATCAATATCACCGCTGATAAACCCATACATAATCTTCTCCAGTTCCCGTTCTTTCATCTGCCCATGGGCAAATGACACATTTGCATCCGGTACCAGTCTGGCAATCCTGCTGGTCACATCGACAATACTATTGACCCGGTTATACACATAATACACCTGACCTTCTCTGGCCAGCTCCCGGTTGATCGCCTCCCGGACCATCTCTTCATTGTATTCCAACACATAGGTCTGAATCGGTACCCGATCCATCGGTGCTTCTTCCAGCACACTCATATCCCGAATACCGATCAGGCTCATATGCAGTGTTCGGGGAATCGGTGTTGCAGTAAGGGTTAGAACATCTACATTTTCTTTTAGTTTTTTAATTTTTTCCTTATGGGTTACGCCAAAGCGCTGCTCCTCATCGATGATCAACAGGCCAAGGCTTTTAAACCTAACATCTGCCGAAAGCACCCGGTGAGTACCAATAACAATATCCACAAAACCCTTTTTCAAATCCTCCACCGTCTTCTTCTGCTCGGCGGCAGTCCGAAAGCGGCAAAGCAAATCTACCCGCACAGGGAATTCCTTCATCCGCTGCACAAAGGTATTGTAATGCTGCTGGGCAAGGATGGTCGTAGGCACCAGGTATACCACCTGTTTGCCCTCCTGAATAGCCTTAAATGCTACACGAATGGCAATCTCCGTTTTTCCGTAACCCACATCACCGCAGATCAGCCGGTCCATGATCTGCTTGCTTTCCATGTCCCTTTTCGCAGCTTCAATAGCCAGCAGTTGGTCTTCCGTCTCTTCAAAAGGAAACATTTCCTCGAACTCTTTTTGCCATACCGTATCAGCGCCGTAGATATATCCTTCCTGCTCCTGCCGGGTGGCATATAACTGTACCAGATCTTTGGCAATATCCTTTACCGCACCTCTTACACGGGTTTTGGTCTTATTCCACTCCTGGCCGCCCAGCTTATTCAATTTTGGTTTTTTTGCATCAGCATCCGCATATTTCTGCAGTACTTCCAGCTGGGTCGCCAAAATGTAAAGATTGCTCTTGCCGGCATACTCAATCTTTATATAATCCTTAATGGTTTTATCCACTTCCACCTTTTCGATGCCTTTATACACTCCCAGGCCATGGTTCTCGTGGACAACATAATCACCTACGCTAAGCTCGTTAAAGCTATTGATTTTCTTACCGCTGTATTCCTTTTTCTTTCTTCTTTTTTTCTTTTCTTTACCAAAGATATCGGTCTCAGTGATCAAAACAAACTTAATCAATGGATACTCAAATCCCCGATGAGCATGACCATAACTGACCTTGATTTCGCCCGGGCAGATCAGTCTTGACGGATCATCACTATAAAAACTGTTCAATCCTTCTTCCTGCAGATTCTTGGCCAAACGCTCAGCCCTGGTTGGGGAACCGGACAGTAAAACCACCTGATATCCGGATTTTTTAAACCCTTTCAAATCCTTTACCAGCAGATCAAAACTGTTGTTATATGGATTCACTGACTTCACCGTAATCTGGTATTTCTGATAAAAATCCCAGGTAGTTTGCTGAGGTTCCATGGTTGATAAAGCAAAACAGCACTTTCGGTTCAGCATCTGGGTTATTTCATTGCGGCTTTTCAAAAGCTTTGTTTGCCCCGGAAGCAGATACCCCTTCTCCAGACGATGAATCATGCTTTCACGAAATTCCATCTCCACTGCATCAGCCGTTTCTGCAATACGGTTTGGTTCATCGATGATGATCATCGCATCCCGGGGAAAATACTCAAGAAAACACACGGTATTTTCATAAAAATAGTGCAGATAATTCTCCGCTCCGGCAAAATACTCAAACTCTTCCATCTGTTCACAGATTTCTTTTGTATACTCATTCAGGCGGGCTCCTTCTTCGGTTTTAAAGTCATCCCGAAACTTCTTTACACACTGTTTTGCCTCAGCTTTGATCGATTGGATTCCCCTGTCAATTGATTCATCATCCAACACCATCTCCGATGCCGGATACAACCGTATTTCATCCAGATTCTCTATCGAACGCTGGCTTGCTGCTTCAAAACTTCGAATTGAATCAATTTCATCGCCCCACAGCTCAATACGCCACGGATTTTCCTCGGTCAAAGGGAAGATATCGATAATTCCACCACGAATAGAGAACTGCCCGGATGTTTCTACCTGCGCTGTTCTCTCATATCCCATTAAAACCAAATCCCTTTTCAGTTTTTCCAAATCAATACAGCTGTCATTTTGGAAAGTCAATACCTTGCTTTGAATCACCGCTAGCGGAATCAGATAATCCATACACCCCGCGATACTGGTAATTACCGTAATCTCTTCTGCTTCCAATATCTGCTTGATCACCTGCATCCGCTGCTTCGTCAGCAGATTCCCGTGAATATCAGCCTGATAAAAGATTAGATCCCTGGCCGGATAAAGCATTGCTTCCCGGTCATAAAAGCGATAGTCTTCATATAATGCCTTTGCCTTCCGGTCATTCTCGGCAATAATAAGCTTTTTACCTCTATCCTCCGAGATCCCATGGATAAAATGTGCCTTTTGAGACTCCATACACCCTGATACCTGTACGATTCCCTTATGCTGATGAATACTTTTTCTGATTTCTTCAAACTCTGCCAGTCCCTGCAATGGTTGAATTAATGCTTCCATAGATTATTCCTTTACTGTTTGCTTCCTGTTATACTCATTCATGGCCGGGTCAATTCCCTCTGTTAAGATCATCAAAACGGCTTTCGCACAATCACTGATAGATTCCTCCACCAGCTTTCGTTCCTCCTTGGGAAAATGCCCCAATACATACTCTGCCAAATCCCAGCCCTTGGGTTTCTCACCTACTCCAATCTTAATTCTCATAAAATCCTGGGTGCCAAGATGCTCAATAATGCTTTTCAATCCATTGTGTCCGCCGGCACTTCCCTTTCGCCGCAGACGCAGCTGCCCTGGCGCAAGACTGACATCATCACAAAGGATGATCAATTCCTCTTGGGGGTTGACCTTATAATAGTCTACCAGCGCCCGTACGGCTTCCCCGCTCAAATTCATATAAGTCACCGGCTTTGCCACGATCACCGGTTCAAAGCCAATCCGGCCTTTTCCATACATTGCCTTATGCTTTAAACCAGAGTAAGGAATCTGGTATTCCTCAATCATATGATCAATTGCATCAAATCCCACATTATGTCTGGTATGCTCATATTGTCTGGTGGGGTTACCCAGTCCTACGATAATATACATAGTCTATTCTTCTCCTCATTATAACTCAAAAAAATACCTCGTACCCCAGGGTACCTTCTCTTCCACCTCTGGTGGAATTCACCTTGCGGGATAGTGGCTGCCAAAAGTGCTATGACAGTTCAAACATTCCTGTGTGCAGCTGGTAGTATTTGCCCTCTTGTTTCAGCAGCTCTTCATGGTCTCCGCGCTCGATGATTTCTCCGTGTTCAAGAACCATGATCGCATTGGAATTACGCACTGTCGATAAGCGATGGGCAATTACCAGTACTGTACGTCCCTTCATCAGCTGGTCCATGCCTTTTTCAATCAAAGCCTCTGTCCGGGTGTCTATTGATGATGTTGCTTCATCTAAGATCAATACCGGCGGGTCGGCTACTGCTGCCCGGGCAATTGCCAACAACTGACGCTGTCCCTGGGAAAGATTGGATCCATCTGATTTTAGTACCGTCTCATAACCATCCGGTAAATGCCGGATAAATGAATCGGCATTGGCCAGAACCGCTGCTGACTTAACTTCTTCATCTGTAGCATCCAGCTTTCCATAACGGATATTCTCCATAACCGTACCGGTAAATAGATGGGTGTCCTGCAACACCATTGACAATGACCGGCGTAAATCTGCCTTTTTAATTTTCTTAATATTAATACCATCAAAACGGATTTTTCCTTCCGGCACATCGTAAAACCGGTTGATCAGGTTGGTGATCGTTGTTTTACCTGCACCGGTAGAACCAACAAAAGCAATTTTCTGTTCCGGCTTGGCGTAAAGTGATATATTCTTCAGTACTTGTTTATCCTTTTCATACCCAAAGTTCACATCAATTAGGTCAATAGCCCCCTGCACTCTGGTATATGTAACCGTACCATCTGCCTGATGAGGATGTTTCCATGCCCAGATACCGGTTCTGGTATCACTTTCGCTTAAATTTCCTTCACTGTCTGATACGGCATGGACTAAAGTTACATAACCGTTATCCACTTCCGCCTCCTCATCCATCAGCTGAAATATCCGTTCCGCTCCGGCAAGCGCCGACATAATAGCGTTCAACTGCTGTGAAATCTGACCTATAGGCCGCATCAAGCTCCCTACAAACTGCAGGAATGCAACCACGGTACCGAGACTCAGGCGGCCGATAATGGCCAGGACACTGCCTGCCATCGCCACGACTCCATAAAGAACATTAGAAACATTGGACATTACCGGCATCATTACATTAGCGAAAATATTTGCACTGGTAGCTGCCTGGCGAAGATCTTCATTAATGACAGAAAACTTTCCCTTTGATTCATTCTCATAGCAGAAAACTTTCACCACTCTCTGGCCTTCGATCAGCTCTTCTATATATCCATTTACTTTCCCAATCTCATCCTGCTGCTTTACAAAATACTTACCACTCTTTTCTCCCAGTACGCTGATTATCTTAACAATCAGCAGTAAGCCGGCCACCACCAGAATCGTCAGTTCCCAACTATAGATAACCATCATCAGAAATACTCCGATAACACTGATTCCGGAAGAAACCAGGCTGATGATACTTTCGGTCAGTAACAGATTGATTGCATCAGTATCATTGGTATAACAACTCATTATATTTCCATTGGCGTGAGTATCAAAATACTTAATCGGCAGCTTTTCCATCTTTGCAAAAAGATCAACGCGTATTTTATATAGTGTTTTAGTTGCAACTTGCAGCATCAGACGGTTATAGAGATACGCACATACCACTCCCGCTACATAAACTCCCACCATCAGCAGCAGCTTTTGAATTAACTGTATTATCAAAGATTCCTGATATCCCTTGGAAAGAGGCAGAATACAACTGTCAATGATCCCTCTGACAAAGGACATCCCGATCACATCTGACAAGCCACTGAAAACAACACAGATAAACACAATCACCAGCATCAGTTTCATGTCTTTCATATATGAAAAAAGCCGCTTGATCGTTGACTTTACGTTCGTTTTCTTTTCTTCCGGCTTTTTACTCTCATTGTTTGCCATCGTCCTATCCCCTTTCCTGCGTACTTTGCTGCTGGGAGTAATATACTTCCTGATAGATCTGGTTATTCTTAAGCAGCTCCTCATGAGTCCCCGCTGCATTAATCTCACCGTCTTCCATGACGATAATCTGATCCGCATCCATAACAGATGCAATACGCTGGGCAATGATCAGCGTTGTTGTTCCTTTTAGCTTTTCCCTGAAGGCTGCCCGGATTTTACTGTCTGTAGCAGTATCCACCGCACTGGTAGAGTCATCCAAAATCACAATCTTCGGTGATTTGAGCAGTGCCCTGGCAATACAAAGCCTTTGCTTTTGACCGCCGGATACATTCACACCGCCCTGTCCCAGGTCAGTCTCATACTGCTTGGGAAAATCCATGATAAAATCATGAGCACAAGCCCACTTACAGGCCTCTTCTATCTGTTCATCAGTGGCGTCGGGATTTCCCCATTTCAGATTTTCCTTGATCGTTCCGGAGAACAGCACATTTTTCTGCAACACCATCGCAACATCATTACGCAGTGTTGACAGGGTATAGTCTTTGATGGAATGTCCGCCCACCAGCAGTTCACCTTTTGTGATATCATACAGCCGGGGGATCAACTGTACCAGCGTAGACTTACCGGAACCAGTACCGCCGATAATTCCTACGGTCTGCCCGGAAGAAATATTCAGATTAATATCCTTAAGTGTCTCTTCGGCGGATTTTTTCGCATATTGAAAAGAAACCTGCTGAAACTCAATCGAACCATCCTGAAGCTGCAGCCCTTTCTGTGCAGTATCATCCGTTAACTCCACTGTCTCTTCCATCACTTCCACAATACGGGAAATGGAAGCCTTGGACAGAATCAGATTGATCAATACCATCGCTACCATCATCAGTGCGATCAGAATCTGAATAATATAAGTCGTAAAACTGGAAAGCTGCCCAAGTTCCATTTTTCCCTCCATGATCAGCGAATTCCCAAACCAGAGTGCTGCAATGGTACAAAGACTCATACACAGCATCATCAGCGGCATTCCCCATATTACTACCTTTTCTGCACCCAGTTGCGTTGCCCGCACCTGGTCGGCACTGTTCTGGAATTTTTTATTCTCATAGTCTTCCCGCACAAAAGCTTTTACTACCCGAATTCCCGTCAGGTTTTCCTGTACATCCAGGTTCAGCTTATCATAGCATCTCAGCATCTCTTTGAATTTGGGCATAGCGATAGAAGTAATGATCACTATGGCAATTGCCAATATCGGAACCACTACTACAAAGATTACGGAAAGCTGCGTACTGATACTAAGCGCCATGATCAACGCTCCTAAAAAGGTCAGCGGCGCTCTGGCACCGACGCGGATCAGCAGCATAAATGCTCTTTGCATATTCGTAATGTCGGTGGTAAGGCGGGTGATCAAAGATGCTGTGGAAAAATGATCCACAGTGCCAAAGGAAAAATCCTGCACCTTATCAAACATCTCTCTTCGGACATTTGCCGCCAGTCCCATACTTCCCTCTGCGGCAAATCTGGCGGAAAGACTTCCGAATATCAATGATACCATCGCTACAGCAATCATCACAATACCCATTTTAATGGTGTAGGAGAGTCCTCCTGCACCCTGAATCCCATTATCAATGATCAAGGCCATAATAAATGGAATCAGCAATTCCATCAGTACTTCACCTAACATTGTAACCGGGGTTAATATTACTTGCTTTTTATATTCTCCTATATAAGGGAGTAATTGTCTCATCTTTTTTTCCTCTAGTTAAAATATACAAGTTCTTCTTTCAACGGTTCACAAGGGATAATTTCCTTTGCATACAGTACCGGACCTTCATCCCGGTATACCTCCGCATATTCCCATCCTACTTCTGCCGTCACCGCAACCCAGCTGCCGGTGGCAAGTTTTTGTGCTTCTGCACTCTTGCAGACATACCCGATAAAGGTGGTATCATCCGCACAGCATGTCATTGCCATACGCCCCGGCACAAAGAATTCGGCCTTAGGATCCTTGCTTTTTAATACAATTCCTTTGAATTTGATCGTTTTCCCTTCATAATCTTCCGGATTATCCCGCATATCCACATACCAGATGCCGTAATCTTCTTCCATAATGTCAATTACATCTGCATCCAAGTTATAAGGCATGGACTCCTCAAAGATGTCCTCAACCTGTCCACTTTCATTCTCGAACAGGATTTCTGCCCGCGGGTTTACAACCTTGACGCTCCGGCGGAATCCGGCAAGGGGCAGCTCATTGGTGCAGCGATTAAAGATAACCAAATCGGTGTTCTTTATCATTTCCACAAAAAGGGGCTTTAAATTATTCATATACACCTGGAAACAACTTGCATCCACCACCGTAATCTGCTGTACAATGCCCCAGCCTTTCGGCATCTTCATTTCCTCTATCTGTGAAACCGGCCACATCCCGTTATATTCAATCAATACACGGGCCGGACGATGCTTCTTCTTCATGTATTCCAGCGAATCGGTGCTCAGATCTTCCTGTTCTTCAAGTGTTTCCACAACTGTGTGAGTCCTCTTTAACAATGCTGCATCATATTCCACTTCCCCTTCTTCACAAAGAATCAAAAGGGTTCTGCCAATAATTTCAAAATAATCTTGTCCGATCGTATACTCTAAGAAAGCAGACTTTCCACCTTCCAGAAATCCTGTCACCAGATATACCGGTGTCTGGATATCGTCAATATCATCAAATAATCCCATAACTTCACCTGATTTCCTTTATAATTTATACGATGTCTTACGCAAATAAGCTTTCCAGCTTCCCCATATTCAATTCAGAGCCTATAACACATAAGCGTCCGGTGAATTCAGGTGTACCCTCACGTACTTCAAATTCGCCGGGAACCATGTCAAAGTAATGCCAACCGCCTTCTTTCCCTGCAACCATGCCCTTTGCACGAAATACCATACCGTAGGAAGATTCATCCGACAGATTGTTTAAAATATTCTCCAATTCGTCCTTGGAAAATGCTTTGATCGTTTCCTTACCCCAACTACTAAACACCTCATCTGCATTGTGAAGATGATTATGGTCATGACAACCACATTCACAATCTTCTCCATGCTCATGATGATGGTGTTCTTGTCCTTCATTTCCATGACAGCCACATTCGCAGTCTTCCCCGTGGTCGTGATTATGGTCATGTCCTTCATTCCCATGACAGCCGCATTCGCAGTCTTCCCCATGGTCGTGATTATGGGAATGCTTATGAAGTTCCTGCTCTAACTTTCGCACAGTCCCCTCCATCACTTCCAGCACTTTTACTCCCCCCAGCCGGGCAATCGGTGTTGTAATAATATAAGCATCAGGATTATACGCATGAATCAGCTCCACTGCCTGTTCCACCTTCTCCCGGCTGGCTTTGTCCGTTCGGCTCAAAATAATAGTATCCGCATACTGCAGCTGATCCGTATAGAATTCACCTACATTCCTCAGATACAATTTACATTTCGTCACATCAACCACCGTTGTATACCCATGAATCTCAGAACCACAGCTATCAGCAACATCCAATACTGCTTTTTTCACATCTGATAACTTACCTACACCAGATGGTTCAATAACTACCCGATCCGGGTGATAAGTATCAATTACCTCCTTCAGTGAGGTCCGAAAATCCCCCACCAGCGAACAGCAGATACACCCCGTGTTCATCTCCTTAATTTCAATTCCTGAATTCTTCAAAAAACCGCTGTCAATTCCAATCTCGCCGAATTCATTCTCTATTAAAACTACTTGCTCATCTTTTAATGCTTCCTCCAAAAGTAATTGAATTAATGTTGTTTTACCAGCTCCTAAAAAGCCGGATATTATATCCACCTTCGTCATAATACCCCTTTCTCAATACATCAGGCGTTTAACTAAATATCAATAATCTTCACAGAAACTTCGAGGATTGTCAATGCGAAATTATGCAGGATTTACAATTTCCATGCATCACAAAGCGTGTTACTGTTCGCAGCCATAGGGCTATGAATAGTAACTCCACAACAGAAAAAGAAAGAGGCTGTCTGGACAGCCCCCCTGCTTGCATAGTGATTAAAATCAACCATTCATCATAAAGTTAAACAACTTGTCGATATCTTCTTTTTCAGAAGCGATGATTTCCATCTCCGGAATCTCTCCTCCGGAAAAAATATTTGCCAGAGATACATACTGGCACAATTTAGATTTTAAATTCAGTCTATCGCCTTCACCTGTCACAAGTTCAACTTTACCTTTGCAGCTGTCTACTACTTCAAAAAACTTATCCACATTGCTAATGTTCTTTATTTTCATAGTGAAACTCCTTTCAATTATATATTTCTCTCTACACAAATTCATTATATAACAGCCTCTATTAAAATGCAAAACATTTTTTCCAGAATTTATACAATTTATATAACAGGAGGAAATGCCCACTCCAAACAATCTTCATATCATACGTCATTCACAACATTAATACAATTCCCTTTCAGAAACTGAGCCAAATTATCAACCGCAATATCCATCAGTCTTTGCCGGCTCTCCTTTGGTGCCCAGGAAATATGCGGTGTGATCAGGCAGTTTTTTGCCTTTAAAAGTGGATTATCGCCGCGGATTGGCTCTGTGCTCACAACATCCAGACCGGCGGCATATACTTTTCCACTGTTCAGAGCATCGGCCAGATCCTGCTCGGCAATCAGTGGACCACGACTGTTATTCAGGATGATAACACCGTTTTTCATTTTAGCGATCGTGTCTTTATTAATAATTTCTTTCGTCTCCGGAAACAGCGGGCAATGAAGGGAAATCACATCGGAGGATTCCAGGATGTTATCAAGTCCTGCATATTCTCCGATCTGCCGCCCTGTCTCGTTCTCAACGCTGTCATAAGCCAGAACCTTCATTCCCAGTGCTTTGGCAATTCTTCCCGTCACCTGTCCGATACGGCCAAAGCCAAGGATCCCCATGGTCTTTTGGGCCAGCTCGATCAGCGGGTAATCCCAGAAACTAAAATCAGGACAGCTTTCCCATCTGCCTTCATGCACCGCCTGGCTGTGATGTCCGATATGATGGCATATTTCCAGAAGCATAGAGATTGCAAACTGTCCTACTGCATCCGTACCATATGCCGGAATGTTGGTAACCGGTATTCCTTTTTCTCCGGCATGATCATAGTCAACCACATTGTAACCCGTTGCCAGAACACCAATATATTTGATACTGGGGCAGGCATCAAGGGTTTCCCGGGTGATGGGTGTTTTATTCGTGTAAATGATCTCAGCATCACCGATACGTTTTGCTTCCAGTCCGGTCGGTGTGCGGTCATACACCGTCAGTTCTCCAAGGGCTTCAAAGCCCTCCCATGACAGATCACCCGGATTTTCTGTATATCCATCAAGAATTACGATTTTCATAAACACCCTCCTTGTTTTATTAAAGTCATCGCTTACCTTACAAGATCACTGACTTCTTGGTATGTTGCAGCAGCTCCCGACATCACATAGGATACATCAGACCCTGCGAAGATATAATTTGCTCCCCGTTCAATCCACTGTTTTAAGTTTCCGCCGCCTGATCCTGCATTGTATCCGGTAGACACGCCGAAAGGAATACCCGCTTTCTTTGCAGCCTCCGCCACAATATCAAAGCATTTTTGAACCTCCGGATGGTCCAGCTGACCAAGAACTCCAAGAGAACCGGAAAGATCATTCGGACCAAGAACAATTCCGCTCAGATATTTCACTTTCAGAATTTCATCAATGCATCTGACAGCATCCACATGTTCAATCTGGGCAATTCTAAAAGTATTATCGATATAGCTGTCAAAATACTCCTGATTCCCCATGATACCATATTTGTTGGCACGGATCGGCCCAAAGCCGCGGTTGCCGTATGGCGGATAGATACAACTTTCCATCGCCTGCCCGACAGCTTCGGCAGAACGGACATACGGGAAGACGATACCATCCACCCCCATCTCCAGAACCGGCTTTGCCAGCACCGGATCATTCCACGGAATCCTGACAATGGCCGCAGTGTTATAGCCGTTCAAAGCAATGATACTGCTTAAAAGATCCTGTTTGTCAATCGCGGTATGCTCCGTGTCAATCCATACAGCATCAAACCCGGCAATGCCCAACATTTCCATGATCGGCTGACTGCCCAACTGTGCATGGGTACCTACAGCGGTTTTACCACTTCTGATTTTTTCAAAAAATTTATTCATATTGTCCTCCATTTTGCAGTGAATTATGGCTTTACAAGAATCTTTACCGCATCCTGATCACGCGCCTGTAAGATTTCAAATCCTTTCCCAATATCATCAAGATCCATTTTATGAGTCACAAATCGAGTGGGATCGATGTATCCGTTTTCGACCAGACTGATGACCTTACGGAACTGCTCGGATGTAACGCCGGCTACCCCTTTGATCATCAGAACCTTGGTTACAAAATCACTAAAATTCACTGGCACCGGCGTCTCGCCGGGAACGCCTTCAACAATCAGGCGGCAGTTTTTACCGGCAATCTTAAGCGCCAGCTCACAGGCTTGGACGGTTGCCGCACACATCAGTACCACCTGTGCTCCGGCTCCTCCCGTCAGTTGGAGAATGCGCTCTTTTGCATCTTCTTCCCGGATATTCACAAGCGCATCAGCCACTCCCTCAGCATATTTTAAACGCTCATACCGTGTACCGACCATGATGATCTGATTAGGATTTTTCAGTTTTGCACACAACATGGCATACAGTCCGATTGGTCCCGGACCGATGATGACCACATTGTCTGTCGGGCGTATATCTGCCGCGGTGGCGACGGCAAGTCCATTGCCCACCGGCTCCGTAAGGGCAGCCTGCTCCATCGTCATCTTCGTAAACTTATGACAGTTGCGCGCCGGTACCGCACAGTACTGGGCAAAACCACCACTTTGCATAAATCCCAGCTCGCTGTAATTCTCACAGGAGGAATACCCCATGTCACACTCGGGACACTGGCGGCAGAGGATCATACATTCACAGGCAACAGTATCCCCTTCCTTAAATCCTTTCACCCCGGAACCTGTTTTTATGACCGTTCCGGCAAATTCATGACCGGCAATATTCGGATAGCTGATAAGATGTTTCCTGTTTCCTGTCAGCATATCTATATCTGAATGACAGATAGCCGCATATCCAACTTTAACAAGCACTTCCTCTTCGGAAATCTCCGGCATCGGAGCGTCGACGATGCCGTACTCTCCGGGTTTACTAATTATAAAAGCTTTCATCCGTTACCTCCTTGTGCCTTCAGACTTTTTCCTCTCTATATTTTTCCCAGCGTGCCTTGACCATGTCATAATTTCTTTGACGGACCACCGGATCATCATCCCACCAAAGGCTGAAGATCATTCTTGCATCAGAACGTATCAGCATATCAATGACCTCAATATCCGCCACATCAGCGCGGCAATGGATCGGAATATCCGTCTTGCCAAAGGCTTCGGCAATCTTTTCCGGAATATTGGGACTGGGATCCCATGGAAGACTGATCGCCAGATCTATGATGGAGCAATATTCCATACTCTTTACCATATCAAAGTTAAAGTGCCATTTCCCACAGGAGTGCATACCCGCGCCGCCAAGCGCCTTTCCGATTTTTTCATCATAGGGTTTTGCGAATTCTTCATAAAAGTCTCTGCCGCACATTGCCAGCATATCAGCTGAAAGGCTGATGCCGCTGACCTGATCAGACGACCACATGGTATGGCCCGGCGTCGCCGGCTTGGTACAGATTGCACGCTGCTTTTTCGTAAATTCAATGATCAGATCTGTGATCATACCCAGCACCCGGTGAAATTCCTCCGGATATTCAGGTGCTTCTAAGAGCAGCCAGTCCACATTACACAGAAGGCTCATGGTATTCAGCGGTGACTGGGTATCCGTTGCTGCAATAGCGATCTGTCCCTTCGTCTTTTCATTGAAATATTCCGTCGTCGCCAGAACCATCTGCAGCATTCGGGAATCAGCGATGTCCGGCATTTCCAGACGTTTTAAAGCTTCGATGTCCCTGACGATTGTCCTTGTCCAGGGAGCATCGGTATTATTAAACTCAAAAGGACAACCAAAAGCTTCAGCAAATACGCCAATTCCATGCCACGGTTCCAGATAAGGAAGATGATCGGTTTCCACTTCCATCGTTCTGGTGATGCCATCCAGTTGTGTGTTCAGCATCAAATCCCTGTCACGGCTGTTGGTACCATAGATACCTTCGCCCAGCGTCCAGCAGGTTACCGGAAGAAATTCGCCCTGCCTAAAACCTTTTGCACGTTCTTCTATATCCTCACATATTCTGAGATACTTGTCGTAATTAAATTGATCTGCTTGCATATCGCTACCTCACTATCATCTAAAGAGCAGGTTCGGAAACTCCGAAGCCGCATTATCACTGTCATTCTGAGCGTAAGCGAAGAATCTCACCTCTGGAATTTCGTAAACTTTTAGTGTATAAGATTCTTCGCTGCGCTCAGAATG
>Ga0153944_1000688_pt1 | contig 14472 bp, 9 predicted proteins | sample TSNJ028MetaG_FD_104703 | JGI IMG/M metagenome (GOLD analysis project Ga0153944, IMG submission 104703) | Attine ant fungus gardens microbial communities from New Jersey, USA - TSNJ028 MetaG | ecosystem: Host-associated > Fungi > Mycelium > Unclassified | place: USA: New Jersey, Wharton State... | reverse complement strand
GCTCTGGTGCCGCTGCGCTTGGAATATATAAAGGTAAACAGAGCCATATAACCCACTTGCTTCACTAAATCAAGGGTCTTTTGAAAATCCCCATAGGTCTCTCCGGGAAAACCCACAATAATGTCACTGGTAAAGGTGACCCCAGGGATTTGCTCCCGGGCATAGTCGATAATCTTCCTATAGTCCCTAACGGTGTAGCCCCGGTTCATCGCCTCAAGAATAGCATCACTGCCGCTTTGCACCGGCAAATGAATGTGGCGGGCCACTTTGCCGCAGTCCCGAATGGCGTCGATGAGCTTGGGGGTGGCATCCCTGGGATGGGAAGTCATAAACCTCACCCGGAAATCCCCCTGGATCTCCTGAATAGCCCGAAGCAGACCGGCAAAATCCATCTCTTCCTTAAGCCCTTTGCCATAGGAATTGACATTCTGGCCCAATAGGGTAAACTCCCTGTAGCCTTGAGCCACCAGATCCCGGATTTCATCCAGTATATATCCGCTCTCCCTGGAACGTTCACGTCCCCGCACATAGGGGACAATGCAATACGTGCAGTAGTTGTCGCAGCCATACATAATAGAAACCCACGCTTTGAGCCGCTCATCCCGGCGTACCGGCAAGCCCTCGCCGATATAATCAGCCGTGTCGCCAGTTTCCACCACCCGTTTACCCGATTCCATCTGCCGCCTGATTAGCTCGGGCAGCCGGTGCAGGGCGTGGGTACCAAAGATCAAATCCACAAAAGGGTAGCTTCGCTGGATCCGCTCCACCACCCGCTCCTGCTGGGTCATACAGCCGCAGAGGCCGATAATCAACTCCGGATTGGCCCGCTTCAAATGCTTTAGCGCCCCCACATTGCCAAAGACCCGGTCCTCAGCGTGTTCCCGTACGGCACAGGTATTAAAGAGAATCAGATCGGCGTCCTCTTTATTTTGGGTAAAGCCAAAGCCCATCTCCGCAAGCTGCCCCGCCAGCTTTTCTCCATCGGCGACATTCTGCTGGCAGCCATAGCTGTGAAGAAAAGCCAGGCGTTGTTGCCCAGTCATTTCAAAATGCCGCTCATTGCGGCTTTTCACTTCATCTATATAAGCTTGCTGGGTATTTTGATAATCCTCTTTGGATTGATATATGGTCAAGTTGACTCTCCTTGTACTGTATCGTTTTACATAAAACTATCCAGGAAGCACGGGCAGATTCCGTTTTTATACCGTCAGATCCTATTCTGTCCATCCAGAACCATTTTAGAAGAAAGAAGGGAGTGCCATCCCCAAGCATCTCTAAAACCGCTCCAGAGGATTTCCTGCCGCCAAAAAGTGCCTGTTTTATTATATCAACTGGCAACAAAAAAAGCAACGCCAGTAAGCTTTCTTTCCCACCATTTTATATCCCCCACCAAAAATCCGTATTTAAGTTCATCCGCATCAGAATGAAATGGCTTATTCTATCTCTTGTAACCGCCAGATAGGTTCAACTTTGGCGGTGAAAAAGGTATCAATATGGCTTACCAGTTTTTTACATTTTTTTCTTGTCATCTTATATACAATGAGTATACAAAAGGACGTAATGCAAGGGATTTCCTTTGTTACCATAAAATATAGGAGTGAGTGGGAAATGAAGCGGCAGGAAGCCACAAAACAAACCAGAAGAGACCGGCTGAGTGAATATATCAGAAGCAGATCGGAGGCTATCAAGGGCGCTCTCAGCTTTATGTTGGGCTTCTTGATGGCGGGAGCCCACCTCTTTGGACAGATATCCCCATTTGGAGTAGCTTTGGTGGCGGCAGCCCCTCCCAGCTATATAATTCAAGTATCCCTTGGAGCTTGTCTGGGCTACTTTGTCACCGGTACCATCAGCGGCAGCATGAAATATTTCGCGGCTATTCTGACCGCGGCGGCAATAAAGGTGCTGATGGGCAAGCGTATTCACTCCAGTGACCATCAGCAATTTTTCATCTCCATCATCGCCCTATTTTCCATGGGGCTGTTGTCCATTCTCACCCTGACAGCAAGTACCATCAATGTCTATACCGTTGTGCTGGCCGTAACCGAGGCATTTATTTCAGGGGGCATCTCCCATTTTTTTGCCCGCTGTTTTATCCTCTATGAAAATTCCGTAACCGCCATTGAGGAGAAGCAGGATATCGTCAGCGTGGTGTTGGCCTGCTGCATCCTACTGATTTCCACCACCGGCATCACCCTTGGCCAATTTTCCATAGGCCGGTGCATTGCGGTATTGATCATCCTCATCTGCGCATATAAAGGCGGAGCGGGTTTCGGCAGCATGGCCGGAGTGCTCACCGGCATCTCCATCGGCCTCTATGACTTGACCCTCTTCCCCATCACCGCCGCTTATGGCTTTGCCGGCCTAATCGCCGGATTGTTCAACAATGCGGACCGCATTGCCTCCGCCGCCATCTTTGTCGTGATCAACGGCATGCTGGCCTTGATCACCGGCGGGGATGAGGGAATGTTGCGGCTGCTTTATGAGGTGATGGTTGGCTCACTTATATTTATGGTTATTCCCCGAGGGATGTTAGTCCCTTTTAACTTCGGGCGGATGTTTGACTCCTCCCCAGCCAAGACCGACGCCAAGGAGATAGCGGTCACCAAACTTTCCTTTGCCTCCGGAGCCATGAAGGACGTGAGCCAAGCAGTGGAGATTGTGTCGGAAAAATTAACGGATATGGACCTCACCGACATCTCGTCGGTATTTATAACCGCCTCCCAGTCGGTCTGCAAGCGGTGCAGCCTGCGGAGCTATTGCTGGGAAACAGCGTATCAAACCACCATGAACGCCTTCAATGAATGTATCGGCAAGCTGCGGACAGACGGCAAGCTGCGGAAGGAGGACTTTCCCCTCTACTTTTCCCAAAAATGTATCCGCTTATCGGATTTGGCCGAACAGATCAACCGCCAATACTACCGCTTCAGTTCCCGTGAGAATGCGCGCCGGCGGATCACAGAGGTGCGGTCTATTGTAGCGGAGCAGTTTGACGGTATCTCCGAGTATTTGGCTCAGTTGAGCCAGGAGTTCCAAGAGGCCCAGCATGTGGATGTGGCCACTGCCAAAAAAGTCCGCAGCTACTTCGAGCGGTATGACATCACCCCCACCAGCGTCACCTGTACTTTGGACCGCTATATGCGGATGTCCCTGGAAATCACGGTCCCCACCGGGGAAATTCACAGTATGAACCGGAAGCGGGTGGGGGTGGATATCAGCGAGCTCTGCGACCGGATCTTTGATCTGCCGGGGGTGGACCGGGCCGGGGATGTAACCAAGATCTCCCTCAATGAGAAGGCCAGCTTTACAGTGGATTTCGGCTCCAACCAGCTCTCTTATGGGGGTGGCAAGTTTTGCGGCGATTCCCTGGAGTACTTCACCGATTTAAAAGGGATGGCCCATATGGTGCTCAGCGACGGCATGGGCAGCGGACCCAGCGCGGCGGTGGATTCGGCTATGGCGGCCTCCCTCACCACCCGGTTGGTTAAGGCGGGCTTTAACTTTGGCAGCGCGCTGAAAATGGTCAATTCAGCCCTATTGGTAAAGTCAGTGGATGAATCCCTGGCCACAGTGGATATTACCAGCATTGACCTCTATACCGGACAGGCCCAGTTTATCAAAGCCGGCGCGGCGCCCACCTTTGTGCGCAAAAATGGCAAAGCTGCCATGATTGAAGGGGATTCACTCCCCATCGGCATTCTCAAGGGGGTAGACCTGTTTAAAAAATCGGCGCGGCTGTCGGAGGATGACATAATCCTGATGGTATCGGATGGCGTGACGGCCAGCGGGGAGGATTGGGTGATGCTGGAGCTTGAGGCTTACCGCGGCAGGGATATGGAGCAGTTCGCCGCCCGCATCTGTGACATGGCTAAGCGCCGAAGAATTGACGGCCATGACGACGACGTGTCGGCCATTGCCTGTGTCATCAACCGGGGAATTTAGGGAATGACAGTGTTGCAAAGGGCAGAAATTTGGTATAATGGATCATAGTGATAATCTTTCTACTAAAATTGAGGAATTGGTATTTTAGCCGTATCCTTTTAATACGTTTTTCGAGATTATTGACGAACAAATCTTTAAAAGAGAATGGGGTTAAACTCATGCGCATAGCCTACCTAAAATTTACCACTGACTTGCCCCACCATCGGTTTTTTCATGACAGGAGGACTAAATGAAGAATCCCAGAAATAATGAGGTAAAATATTTTACGCTACAGAGGAAAGTCATAAGCTATAAGACCTACGAGTCATGGACAACGGTTCCTCATGTCACTTTTATTTATGAGGCGGATGTTGCGGGCCTTGTGTCTGAGTTTCATAAACTTAAAAGGAATACAAATATATCCGTGACATTGAATACTTTGTTGTTAAAAATCTGTGTTGAAGCGATCAAAGCTGCTCCTCAAGTAAACGCACACATACAATATAATCCCAAATATGTAACCGGACAAATTGAAATTATTAAAGATATTAACATTTCTACGCCTTGGGTGCTCGATGACGGAAGCATGATTACCGTTAATTTAAGAAATTTTGAATCTAAAACACTTGTAGAGATGCAGGCATATATAGACAACATAAAAAGGAAAATAAAAAATAGCGAGATTTACATCCCAATGTATCAAACATCTGTGGACAATATGATGGACGAACTAAAAAAGGGCCGCTTATTGAAGTCATTGAGGGCTCTTTTGGGCTCAACCTTCGGTAAATCGCGCACTGCAAAATACTCAAAAAAAGATATAAAGGTGTATCATCAAATCCCTATGGAAGATAAAATAACCAAGCGGGATCTTGTGCCGGGTACAGTTACCGTTTCAAATCTGGGTTCCGTCTATAAGGAACAAAAAGGATTCATGGGGATTTTAGAAATCATACCCCCCCAAGTTTTCGCCATCGGTATTGGAGGCATCCAGGAAAAACCCGGTATTATCGTAAATGAAGGAAATGAAAAGTCGGTTGGGATAAAAAAAGTACTCCCCATGTGCCTTGCATTTGACCACCGGGCCTTAAATTTCAATGAAATTGTCCCATTTATACAAAAATTAGACTATATTTTTGATCATCCGGAATCACTCCATACTTGGTAAGGACGTGCTCCGGCAAATGAGCTTGACTATAAAAAGTGGCTTGCCACAAGGATTTTAAGGTATTGGGCATACCTTAAAAACCCTAAAAAACGCGCCGTACCCACTACGTTTTCAAACCGCATTTTTAGTTAGCGAGTATGTAATGGGTAAGGCAAAACAGGGAGGGAAAAACCGCAAAACCGTATGAATGCAGGGGTTCGATAAGGAAGGTTTTTTGATGTGAAAGAGCGGTGAAATGTTTACAGGCATTACACCGTTTTTTCATGCGCTTTTTTGCCAGCGCCATTCGGGCCTAAGAAGCCGCACACCTCGCTTTTATCAATCTCAAAAGATACATTGAAACAACCACGCCTATCGCCGTAATCCTTTGTCAGCTCATCGATTTTGATTACCGAAGATTGTATATGCACCGCAAACGAATTACTTGGTTCTCAGTGCCACAGCTGGGTCTTTCTTCGCCGCCACTCTTGATGGGAAGAAGCCTGCAGTCAGTGTTAGTAGGCGGGCTTCTCAATGCGCTTGTAGGTATTGGCTTTGCTGTCGTGGCTGGCGTGTGAACAAACAAACCGTTATCTGCATATATTGTAAGTAACAAAATACAGACGAAGTAAGGAAATAAACAAAATGAAAACGGTAATTCTTTGTGGCGGTAAAGGAACACGCATGCGCGAAGAAACGGAATATAGGCCCAAACCGCTTGTCCAGATCGGCGAAAAGCCGATCATTTGGCATATTATGAAGGCGTACTCAGAATATGGAATAAATGATTTTATCCTCTGTGTCGGATACAAGGGTGATATGATTAAGCAGTATTTTATGGATATGCCCTGGCGCAATAATAATTTTACAATAAAAACAGGTAACACTGCAGATATTGAATATCTCACCAAATGCAAAGAAAACTGGACTGTCACAATTGTTGATACAGGCATTGAAACCCAAACCGGAAAAAGAATTAAACAAATAGAGCCGTTCCTGAATGAAGAGGAGTTCATGCTGACTTATGGAGACGGTTTGTGTGATGTAAATATTCATGCGCTGATCGATTTTCACCACCAATCCGGAAAAATTGCCACATTGACTGGCGTCAAGCCCACCTCGTCCTTTGGCGTGTTCAAAACCGAAAATGGAGTTGTCACTTCCTTTAAGGAAAAACCGGTGCTGGAAGAAAGAATCAACGGCGGCTACATGGTCCTGAACAAAAAGGTGTTTAACTATATTCCAGACGCAAACTGCGCCTTTGAACAGGAACCGCTGCACAAGCTTGCCGGAGACGGTGAAATAGCCATGTACACGCACAACGGATTTTGGACGGCCATAGATACCTACAAGGATGTGGAGAGGGTAAACGAGTTGTGGGACAGAGGTGAAGCTTTGTGGAAGATTTGGGAATAAAAACGGGAGATCCCCTCCCTGATCTGTTTCAAGGGAAATATCTTGGAAAGAAAGTGCTCATTACCGGACATACGGGTTTTAAGGGCTCATGGCTATCCATCTGGTTGCGTTTACTGGGCGCAGATGTGATGGGCTATGCCCTGGAGCCAGCCTCCTGTTTGGATAATTACGTCCTATGCGGCCTCCAGAATAAAATCCGCGGAATCTATGGCGATGTGCGGGACGTTTCCGGTCAATGTAAGGCTTTCCTATGCCCAGCCACATGAAACCTTTGAAACCAATGTAATGGGCACGGTGAATGTTATGGAGGCATTTCGGAAAAGTAAAAGCGCATCCGTATGCATCATTGTTACATCGGATAAATGCTACGAAAACAAAGAACAAATTTGGGGCTATCGGGAAAACGACAGGATGGGCGGCTTTGACCCGTACAGTGCAAGCAAGGGGTGTGCAGAGCTTGTGACGTCAGCCTATAATCACTCGTTTTTTCAGAACCCGCAGGGAAAAGCTATCGCAAGCGTGCGTGCCGGAAACGTTTTCGGTGGAGGCGACTGGACAAAAGACCGGATTATCCCCGACTGCATGAAGGCTTTACTGAACGGTACAGACATTGAAATCCGAAACCCGTCGTCGGTTCGCCCATGGCAATTTGTGCTGGAACCGCTTTATGGCTACCTGCTGTTGGGCGCCAATATACTGAAAAATCCTTCCCAATTCAGCGGCGCATGGAATTTTGGTCCGGATTTTTCGTCCGTTATACCAGTGAACCGTCTAGTCAACATGGTGGTCGATATTTGGAACAAAGGGGCGGCACGAACACAGATTAACTATCCGGAAAACCTGTCATCACCCCATGAAGCCGCGCTTCTAAGCCTGGATTGCACAAAAGCCAAAATGCTATTGGACTGGAGCCCAAGGCTTTCTTTACACGATACTCTGGCCTATACAGTGCATTGGTATCAAAACTATGCCAGCTCAGATGTTCATGCAATTTGCATCCAACAAATTAACGATTACTGCAAATTGCCGCCGGTAATCGGCCCGGAGAGGAGCTAGGTTATGAAGCTATCTGACTATATTGCCTCGTTTTTAATCGCAAAAGGATGTAAATATGTATTCGGATACCAAGGAGGCGCTGTTACACATCTGGTGGATTCCATCTACAGCTATCCGGATATAAAATTTATAAGCACATGCCACGAGCAGGCCGCCGCTTTCGCGGCAGAAGGTTACGCCAGGGCAGCAAAAGGTGCAGGCGGATTAGGCGTCGCCATTGCGACAAGCGGCCCCGGAGCGACCAATCTGATTACCGGAATCGCAAGCGCATATTTTGATTCGATCCCATGCCTTTATCTGACTGGTCAGGTAAATACCTACGAGTATAAGGGCGATGCTCCTGTCCGCCAAATGGGCTTCCAGGAGACGGATATTGTTGCGATTGTGAAGCCGGTTACGAAATATGCCGTAAGAATCACCGACCCGGAACACATACGCCATACGCTGGAAAAGGCGGTACATATTGCCTTAGATGGAAGAAAGGGTCCCGTTCTGATCGACATACCCATGGATATCCAAAGGGCGGAAATTGACACAACAACGTTGAAAGCCTTCAAACCCGATTATCCCCATAATGCCAGTTGTAATATATCCAAGGTCATCCGGTTGCTGAACGCCTCAAAACGCCCCGTGCTTCTTGCTGGAGGAGGTGTCAGGCTTTCCGGTGCTTGTGACGCATTGGAAAAGGTGGCGAACGCTTTGAGGATACCAGTGGTATCATCGCTGATGGGAAAGGACGCCTTTGACAATTCCTCAAATCTATATGCAGGCATGTTGGGCGCATACGGCAACCGCTATGCTAACCTGACGGTGGCAAACTGCGATTTGATCTTTGCGCTGGGAACCAGGCTGGATTCCCGCCAGGTCGGGACAAAGCCGGAAACATTTGCCCGCGCCGCAAAGGTAATCCGTGTCGACATCGATGATGCAGAGCTCAGCCGCAGCATCAAAGACGATGAATGGAAAATTCATGCCGATGTGCTATGGTTTCTCACAAAACTGCTTGATAGCAGAAAACAGATCCAAACTGACACATCCGACTGGTTGTCCAGGATAACGTCGTATAAACAGCGATACCGCAGCTATTCGACACGTTCCTTTGGAGATCCTAACTTCCTGATGGTCAAATTTTCAAGGCTGATGGGCAAAAACGATGTGGTCTGCCTCGATGTGGGCCAGAATCAAATGTGGGCCGCCCAGTCGCTGTGCATAGCACAGGGCCGTCGGCTTTTGACTTCGGGCGGCATGGGCGCGATGGGCTTTTCTATCCCATGCGCGGTGGGTGCGTATTATGGCGGGACAAGCGGAACTGTTTACGCTTTTTGCGGCGACGGCGGCGCCCAGATGAATATACAGGAGCTGGAAGTCATTCGGCGAAACAATATTCCCGTAAAAATAATCGTGCTGAATAACCGGAGCCTTGGTATGATCCGGCATTTTCAGGAGATGTATTTTGACAGGCGCTACCACGCCACCATGGCAGATTATTCCGCTCCTGATTTTTGTAAGCTCGCCGCTATATATGGGATCAAAAGCTGCCGGATTCAGCGTATGTCCGGCTTCGCGCAAGCCAAAGAGCTGCTTGCAGACAACGGCCCCGCTTTGATAGAGGTTATGCTGCCGCAAACAACCTATGTGTTTCCAAAACTGGCCGTGAACCGCCCGATAGAGGATCAAGAGCCACGGCTGAGCAGAGAAGAGCTGTTGATGAATATGCACGTCGAGATGTACTGCCCGGCCGAGCTGGACGCGGATCAGTACCGCTTATTTATCCGCCAGACATTTGACAGCTACAAATGCAAGGGCAACTTGGACACCTTGCGCCTTTTGCCGATTGTAAAGCCTGACGGAACACGGGCCGGTTATCTGCGCCCTATCACAACGGCCTACAAAACGGAGCTGCCGGGCTGTGGAGCAAGGCTTGCCCGATGGAGAAATCTGTTCCCCGAAATGACGGCAACCCGGTTCCATGCGACGCAGCAGAGCACGGAAGAATGGCTGGATCGCCTTGTTTTGGACAGGGACGACAGGATCCTGTTCCTAATTGTACCAGGCGATCCCGCAGACGCTGGTGAGGACGATAATGCCTTTCGGGGCGTTGGGCATATCGGTCTCTCATCCTTTGATTATGAACAGCGTTCCTGTGAAATAGATGCCGTAATCCGAGGCGAAAGCGCTTATCCGGGTATCATGTCGTTGGCTCTGGGGACATTGGTAAAATGGTGTATCCATCAGCTTGGTATTTTGTCCCCGGGGCTTAGAGTTATGCAAACCAACCAGAAGGCAATTGACTTCTATATAAAAAACGGCTTTGTCCCCCATGAGACAAAAATACAGTCAGAATACCTGTTTATGCATCTGAATGCATAAAGCATCTAGGAGGCGGCGTATGGATTATCAAATAAGCAACAGGGCCAAAAGCCTGATACAATCTGAAATCAGAAATATGTCCAATGAATGTGATAAACGGCAGGGTATCAACCTGTCTCAGGGCATCTGCGACCTGCCGCTTCCTCCTGTTTTGGCGCAGGCGGCCAAGGCGGCCATCGATTCCGGGCAAAATCATTATACAAGGCATGACGGCATAGATCCGCTGCGCAAGGCCGTGGCCGGCAAGCTGCTGCATTACAACAAATTCCATGCGGATGCCCAGAAGGAAATTGTCATTACCTCAGGCGCTACAGGTGCCTTTTACTGCGCCTGCCTCGCATTGCTGAGTCCCGGCGACGAGGTTATTCTGTTTGAGCCCTTTTATGGCTATCACGCGTATACCCTGACAACACTGGAGCTGAAGCCTGTGTTTGTAACGCTGGCCCCGCCCACATTCAGCATTGATTTCAGCGAGATCGAAAAAAGCATTTCGCCCCGCACCAAGGCCATCATGATCTGCACCCCGTCCAATCCCTGCGGAAAGGTGTTTTCCCCCTGTGAGCTGGAACAGCTGGCGGATCTGTGTCAAATATACGACCTGCTTGTGTTCACAGATGAAATTTACGAGTATATTGTTTATGATGGGGCTGAACACATCAGTCCCGCGGCCATTGACGCAATGAAGGACAGGGTTGTGACCATATCGGGGTACTCTAAAACCTTCAGCATTACAGGCTGGCGGATCGGTTACTGCGCCTGCGCAGAACCACTGGCCAAGGCGATTGGATACGCAAGCGACGCGATATATGCTTGCCCACCCGCGCCGCTGCAACATGCTGTGGCAGTCGCCATAGATACGCTGCCGGACAGCTTCTACATTTCCTTGCAAAAGTGCTTTGAAAAAAGAAGAAACATGGTCTGCGACGCATTGACAGTCGCTTCGCTTACGCCATTTATACCGCAGGGCGCATATTATATGCTTGTGGACATAAGGTCTGTGCCTGGGAGCACCAGTAAGGAAAAAGCCATGTACATCCTTGATAAAACAGGGGTGGCGGTTGTGCCAGGCAGCGCTTTTTACAGCGGCGGCGGTGAGAGCCTGGCAAGGCTCTGTTTTGCCAAAGAAGACAGTATTTTGGAAGAAGCCTGTGAAAGGCTTGCAACGCTTCGACGCTGACCATATTAGCAGGGAGGTTTTACAATTGGATAAAAGAATAAGCTTTGCCGGACCCTCCATAACTGAAAAGGAAATCGATTATGTTCTGGACGCGGTTCGCAATGGTTGGTATGAAAACTACGATAATTACACAAAAAAGCTTGAAAAAGCGTTTGCAGCCTATATCGGCGCAGACCATGCCATTGCAACCCACTGCTGTACCCAAGCGCTGCATCTCGCTGCCGCCTCTTTGGGGCTCGGCAGAGGCGATGAAGTCATTGTCACCGATTTCAGCTGGGTCGCAACCGCCTATGCCGTGGCCTATACGGGAGCAACGTGCGTGTTTGTGGATATTGACCCCGATACATGGAACATATCGCCCGAAAGCATCCGGAAAGCTATTACACCGAAAACGAAAGCCATCATGCTTGTACATACCTTCGGCCACCCGGCAGAGATGGATGAAATCATGCGTATCGCCAAGGAGCACAGTCTCTTTGTAATTGAGGATGCCGCGCCGTCAATCGGAGCGCAGTTCAAAGGCCAAAAAGTCGGCACATTTGGGGATGTCTCGTGCTTCAGCTTCCAGGGCGCGAAAATGACTGTTTGTGGCGAGGGCGGCATGTTTCTGACAAATAATACAAAGCTGTACGAGAAAGCCCTGCTGCTGGCATCGATGGGCAGAACAGACAGAAAGTCGGTGTTCTGGTCCGATATGCTGGGCTATCAATATACGATGGGCAATCTGCCCGCGGCTCTGGCCTTGGCCCAGCTTGAGCGTGTCGATGAGCTCATGTCCAGGAAAAGAAGCCTGTTTGACGCATATTATGACCGCCTGAAGGACATAGACGGCATTAAAATAGTGAAGGAAAAACCGGGATGCAAAAGTAATTATTGTTACCCTTCCATTTTGCTTACAAAGCATACACGGCAGGAACGCGATCATATACTGGAAAGACTGAAGGAACAGAATATCCATGCAAGGCCTGGCTTCCCGCAAATGAGCCGTTTTCCGGTATTCCAGCAGCGGTTTGAAAATCCTGTGGCTGCGCTGGTGGAACGGCAAGGCGTTTCCCTGCCGTCCGCGGCCAACATGACTGAAGCGGACGTTGCATTTGTATGCGAGAAATTAATAATGGAATGCAGGTGAATGGTTTTGAGCGAGCAGCGCTTGAGAAGCGAAATCCTTGCCAAAACAAAACAAATCTACGAGCTGCGGCAAGAGTCCAATCGTTTTATCCCCGGTGACAGCAAGATACATTATGCTGGAAGGGTATTCGACCACAACGAAATGCAGGCCATGGTGGATAGCGTTTTGGATTTTTGGCTGACCCTGGGTAATAAAGGGGCGGCATTTGCCTCTGCGTTTGCAAAGCTGACTGGAACAAAGCATGCTTTGCTGCTCAATTCCGGCTCTTCCGCAAACCTTGTGGCTATCGGCGCTCTGTGTTCCCCCAATTTGCCCAATCGCATGAGTCCTGGCGACGAAGTCATTACAACTGCGCTTACGTTTCCTACCACGTTGAACCCTATTCTGCAATACGGCCTTGTGCCGGTTTTTGTGGATGTGGAAGAAGGCACATACAATATTGACGCCACTAAGCTTGAAGGGGCTGTTTCAGACAGAACCAGGGCGATTATGTTTGCCCACACCTTAGGCAATCCCGCACAGATGGATCACATTATGGCATTTGCCAAAGAGCATGGCCTGTTTGTGATTGAGGATACCTGCGACGCCTTGGACTCCTACTATGACGGCAAACGCTGCGGTACATTTGGTGACATTTCGACCTACAGCTTTTATGCGGCACATCACATTACAATGGGGGAAGGCGGAGCGCTTCTCACAAACAGTCTCGACATCTACCGGCAGGCGCTTTCGATCCGGGATTGGGGCCGGGCGTGCTATTGCGCAACCGGGGAGGAAAATCCCAACGGCGCATGCGGCCGCAGGTTTGACAACATCTTCGAGGGGCTACCCGACGGCTATGACCACAAGTATGTGTATAACAATATAGGCTATAACCTCAAGCCGCTTGACATCCAGTGTGCGATGGGCCTGGAACAGCTAAAGAAGCTGCCGCTCTTCACGCAAAAACGCAAGGAGAATTTTGCCACACTGTACGAAGCCCTGAATAAATGGGAACGGTATTTCATCTTGCCGAAAGCTCTGCCCAAATCGGAACCTTCGTGGTTTTGCATGCCCCTTACGGTGCGTTCCGGCCAAGGCTTTACACGCAGGGATATTGTAACCTTCCTCGAGCGCAATAAGATCGAAACCCGCATGCTCTTCGCCGGAAACATATTGAAGCAGCCGGCTTATCGGGGAATTGCGCACCGTATTGCGGGATGTTTGCAAAACACCGACAACGTATTTGAAGACACATTTTTTATCGGTGTGTACCCGGGGTTGACAACAGAAATGATTTCTTATGTAATTGACCAATTCGACCAATTTTTTAAAAAATAATTCTGGAGCGCTTTGGATAGTGCTGCGTGGAAATGCATGTCCAGTTCTGACAGGGGTGAAAGGAGGCTGATATTTGCCATGGACCATCAATTGGATAATGAAAAAATTGCCGATCCGATTTTGGTGAGCATCATTGTTACTGCATACAACCAGTTAAATTATACAAAGCAGTGTATCGAAAATCTTTATAAACACACGCCCAATATCCGGTTTGAACTCATTACAATTAATAATGGCTCAAAAGACGGCACAGCGGAATACTTCAACAGCTTGCCCCACAAAAAGAAAATCAGCTTCTCGGAAAACATCGGGGTTGACAAGGCTATAAACTATGGCATTCATATGTCGGAAGGCATCTATACCCTGAATCTTAGCAATGATATCATCGTAACCCAAAACTGGCTGGAAAATTTAATAATCTGCATGGAGTCCGATCCAAGAATCGGCATGGTGGTTCCCACCAGCAGCTACTCCTCCAATATCCAGCAGGTGAACCTGCAATACGACACGATAGACCAAATGCATGTGGAAGCTAAAAAATTCAATATCAGCAACCCCGACATGTGGGAGGATAAACTAAGGCTTGTAACCTATACATGTCTCTTCAGGACCGAGATACTAAAAATGATTGGCGGGTTTGATGAAGATTTTAATCCAGGCGCCTTTGATGATGACGCAATTGGCTTCCGCATGCGGCGGGCGGGTTACCGGCTCATTCTGGCGGCAGATACATTTGTGCATCATTACGGCTCCGTTACTTTTGGAGAGGAATATAAAAAAAATGACCTTATGAAGAGGAATCGGAAGTTATTTGAAAAGAAATTCGGTGTGGATTCATGGTTGGCAAGCTCAATCAATTTTAATCTTGTTCATATTCTGGATTATAGCCGCCGCGATATGGAAGGTCCCATTTATATGTTGGGAATAGGGCGCACATGC
>Ga0153944_1000683_pt1 | contig 14544 bp, 17 predicted proteins | sample TSNJ028MetaG_FD_104703 | JGI IMG/M metagenome (GOLD analysis project Ga0153944, IMG submission 104703) | Attine ant fungus gardens microbial communities from New Jersey, USA - TSNJ028 MetaG | ecosystem: Host-associated > Fungi > Mycelium > Unclassified | place: USA: New Jersey, Wharton State... | reverse complement strand
TTCTTGAACAATTGCTCTTATCAAAATGAGAGAAGCTTTTGTCAAAATTTACTTTTCTCATTTATTCTATTATTTTTCCTCGCTCATCTCTTATGTCTTGATTGGTGATCACCTTATCACCACGGACTGCAATTGAGCACTGTGTAATAAATTGTTGATTTTGAAAAGTGGTCACCTTATCATTAAATTGTATTTCCATGGCTCCCACTAGGCGCACAGGTCTGTGTTGCTTAGTCATCCATTAGTAATAGGATAAGTGCAAATTCAAATTCCAGTTTAATTCACCAACGAAATACCAACTATAATATGTCTGAATAATGTCAAGGGCATGCCCTCCAAGTCATCTTATGGCCAATTGCATAGAATTTTCTACACCTAGGGGCTTGTCTAGTATATTGGGAGGCTGGCGGCTTCGATTGCATGTATAGTAAACAGTTAAGAAGCCATTTTTCTCTCATATTGAGTTGTAAATGCATAGCCTCTTGATTTAGCCCATGCATTCATTGACACATAAAGGGTTTCTTGCAACTTGAAATAACCCTCAGGAGGGAGGCAGTCAGCTGGGAAGGCTGTGGCATAGTTGCATTATTTGAGTCAAATTTGTTTGTGAGTTAAACATGTGGAATTGAATTTGGCCTAATAACCAGACTTATCCCATGACTGATGGATGACTAAGCAGCACAGACCTGTGCGCCTAGTGAATTTTCTGGGATTATGTAATAATTCTTACCAATTCTAGTTTAGCTTGTCCTGATGTAATCACACGTGGGTCTCCAACTGCAGATTACACCTCAGTTCTTTTGCTTTCAGGGACTAAGGTAAATTTGCTATGAGTCATTTTCTTTTACTGAAGTGTTTAGTTGTCATCTTGACAGGTAGACTAAATTATGGCTCTTTTGCTTTCAGAGATTGAATGAAGTAAGACATATTGACAAGCAAGAAAAAAATTGACTACCTAGTAGACAAGTGAGCTCGGTTCGTTTTAACATGTTGCCTTGCACTCACGAGACGCGTGTGCGACATAGTGATGTCACATCTAGGCTAGGGATGACTGCTACGGAGATTACATAGATTAAATTTGTCCTAGGTTTCCTTAGACCACAGAATAAGGTTTGCAATACACTCCATACTCCCAGATGCCTCCAGGACACCATCAAGTCACGATAAAGGTGGACTCGCATATAATAATTCATTTCAATCAGTAAAAACGTCAGCCGGTTCATGAGAAAGAACCTCAGTGGCGGCCTAATATCTTACGGTATACATTTTCTGGTACTCACAGAATAAAACACTGCTACGCTCCCTGGCACTGAGTGTCAATTGGAATGTCCATGACTACTGGCCTCTGGCAAATTAAATAACAAGGGACAGTGGCAATTTGGACCATCGATTTCAATTACTATATCAAAATTCTAATCTAGGGTAAATGCTATTCATTTATGCCGTTCAACTCATTTGTTGATGAAGTCCTTTAATGGATCCAACTCGTTAAACTACCGCGGGGTGTCTACGTACCATGTAATCAACTGCTGGATTTTAAAAAAAGATGCAACTCGTCAATAGTTAGACTGGTTGCTTCTATGAATCAATCCTCAGTGGCGGGAACCATTACAAAACACATCGGGGCCAGGCACTGGTTCCTTATATGCAGGACTAGGCTTGGACATTGACATATATCCATTCTTGCTGACCTGCTCGGAGTGCAGCATTACACATTCACAATGCACTGATCCTCGGGAAATGGGTGTACCCACTTAGCAGCGGAAACACGCTAACGGCCCTTTCCCTCTCCTGGTAACTTCAGAAAGAATATGTTTGCGCTTCAGACATCTCCCACATAGGAGAGATGTCTGTGATTACAAGATGTTCTTGATATATCAACTAGTCCATGTGACACTGAAAATGATATGCCTTCCCTGTCCGTGCTACAATAACTTGGAGAGTCGGAATTTCCTCTGAGCCCTTACTCACTGGCTGCTTTGACAATGGATTACGACACTTGATACAAACGCCTCGTTCCAGTGTCCATCCAAGCGCCTTTTGCCGAGTCAGATTGACCATTGTGTCGAATAAATCATGCTCCATGAGACGTTGAGCCATGGTCAGCATGTCTTGATCAGAACGGTACGAGCCTAGCATACCCGTCAGAATCGTACGAAACTCGTCATAGTGGGAATGTAAAGTCGACGTTGTCGAGTTTGTCAGGCGTTTGAATAGGCGAGGAAACGAGACAACAGAAGTAGAAGTTATCGATACAAGAGCACTAAACGTGGTCTGCACCGAGGAACGAAGGTCTGATAGGCACTCGTGTCGCACCCCTTCATCAAGGCCAGAAGAAGTCTGACAAGCAGACACTAGCTGTAGCACATTGATCTGGCTGTTGAGAAGCGTAAACCAAATATCTTCCAGTGGTACATCGACATCCGAAGACTCGCGTGATCTTCCTAAACAGATCTTGACGCATCTCTGCCCTATGACTTGCAATGAATTCAAGACCTGATCAATTTTCCCCCGTGATTCAACAGACAATTCTTTCAGAGCTTGCACAACTTGTAATGACAAGTCTCGTTGGTACTCGACAGCTTTGTCAAGTGCTTTTTGAGGCTCATTTCGAGCGTTATATGCCCAGATAACGGCATCATAAACCTGATTATCTTCGCATACTTGAATCATGTCGTCCCAATCTAGGCAGTCATGAGGCAGGGATTCAAGGACAGCGACAATTCTGGAGGGTTCAAATCGGCTTTGGAGGTCGATATACATATGCCAAAGTCCAGGTGTTGTTGAGAATGAGAATGGCGCAGACTGAGTGATAGCACTGTCCCCATGAGGTACGAGAGCCTGGAGGTACGTGAGCCTTTTGACGTCTTCCCCAGCGTCGCCCAGAATCCCAAGGGCACATTCATGAAGGTGAGGAAGGTGTTTTTGCAGCAACAAAGCTGTTTCATGCACCCCGAGCTCTAATAAACGTGCCAACGATTTCTCCGCAGTAGAAGCCAGCACATGGGGCAAAACCCTCTTGTTCGTCTCTGTCCCAGAGACCAACACTTCATCCAACTTCTCAAATGCAATAGCAGAATCAATATCCTGGTCATCGAGATAGGTCATGAACAAAAATTCCCAACGTTGGTCTCTCCTATGCCACGTACGAAGGATCCTATAAAATCCAGCCCGTTGAAATAGCGCAATGACGCTCTCAGTGTCGTGGGGATTGTACGCCGATAGGAGATATTCTACAGCTAGCTGTCGATCTTCCTTATTCTCGGACTTGCCTTCCAAAGTGAGATGGACGAGAGTCTTGTGTAAAACACTGGGGGCAAGTGCCTCAGAGAGGAACTTTGGGTATTTAGGAGCATTTCGAGCGATGAAGATATGCACGAACGTAGCGTCTTCAGAAGGTAAAGAAGGGATGAGTTCAAGAAGAATCCGTACAATGATCAGCCTATTAATGCTCTGAGTTTCATCATGCAGGTATGCATCTTCGAACGCGATATCAAGGGAATGAAGGAATGATTCTGCATCCCACTGAAGGAGTTGTCGAATATAAGGGTAGGTGGGTTCGGCCCCACCTTCCTCATCGGATGTCAATATCAGTGTCCCTCCTCCTGGGGGCCATGCACTCGATCGCCCATAGAACAGGAACGTATATATATCCTTCTTGGCATGAAGTGCCTCTTCTTCCGGCAAAGGCTCCCCACTGGGATACGTCAGTCCATAGAGGACATGCGAGAGATAGGGGTAAACCTTGTAAGAGTTCATAATTATAGTCTCTAGGCTAGCCTCCTCATCTTCGTCCCCTTCAGCATTCTCAGCCTTGGCTCGTCTGAATCTCAACACTCTTCTGATGAGTCCTAGGAGTTCGACAATCGGGGCAACATAGTCCTTCAATGCTCGGGTGTACGTATATATCAAGGCATCGTAGAGGTGATGTTTCTGACACAACTGAATGGCCTGGTTGATATCCAGACACTCAGGATCAATATGCCATATCACACGCTCCACAAGGTCTGATCGCCCATCTTCCTCGTGTAGGCTAATCAACCTCTGCATGATTCGCGGTGGGACATATCGAATCTCGTTATCCAGCAGAAAAGGTTCCAGGTGCCGCAGATAAATCCCCGAAATACCACAGTCGTCGTATTTTTGAAACAACTCCTCAAACAAGAAATCGGTGTCGTTCAATGCAATGCACGCACGACAACATGAAGTGACAAGATTCTCGAATAAAGACGTCCTGTCCACACCTCTTCCATCTGGTGTGACGTGTGTTGAGTCAGTCATCCTGTCTTCGGAGAAGGCATAGCGTGCGGAAGCGACCATCAGCTCTTGTAATTTTTCCCCTATGACTTCTTTTCGAAGTTTCGGCTCCTTGGGAAGGCCGTTTCTATTTCCAGGCGCCTCGTCCAGATAGTAGGCTCTGGCGAGTTCGATTGCACTGAGAAAGTTACCATCTTTAACAAGCGACAGGATTCTGTCTGCCCATGTTATAAGGGTCCCAACACGAACGTCATCCCTGCCCTTTAATATGCTCAAAAGGAAGCTCACTTGATCGAAAGGGTGGGATCACTCACTAGCAGAAATATTTTGCCCTTATATATGCGGATGCTGTGTGCAACCTCCATCCCAGAGTCCTGATGATTGACCTTGCCATTTTCTGTATGGCCAATTGTCGGTGACATGAGCGTGGAGAAATCAAATTCAATACGCTCAATCATCTTGGATGTCTGTAAATCATATACTCCCATCTGGTTCGTTGTAAGAACAATCAGTTGCTGTAGTTGCAGATCAGTAACGTCATATACTACTTGAGAATGGAAAATTCACCTCAAAGTTTAACCACTGCAAGCCCAAAATTTCTTCCTTTGCAGTCCACGAAAGTACGTCCTTATAATCGATGGCACCAACCTCTAGTTCGCTCACCTTCCCCGTCTTCGCATTCTTCAAGACTTGTTGTACTTTGACTTCCTCAACTTCAATAATCTTCAAAAACTTTCCCCAGGCGAATGCCAGCATAGGCGGAGTTGGTATTCCTTGTTCCCCACTTTTTCCCTTTCCCTTCACCTTTCCATTTCCGTCTCCGCTAGTCTTCGTCGACTTGTTTATGTCCAACCCACCAGTGAAATTGGGATCTTGATAGACACTAGGAAACCAAGCCAAAGAGCCCCTCCACTTGGTCTGAGACTGCCACTGCACACCCTCTTCCAGACCTCTGGGCACCTTGAACCAAGTTTTCGGACTCGGTTTCAGCCCAACCACAACCAACTTTGTCGGAGTCAACATAGCGACAAGACTATATGTATCTGTGACGTGCGGACAAGTTCCCAGAGGTAAAGGTGACATAGCAAGAATGGTATAGCGAGGGTTCCGGTGTTGAGTTGTGTGCGTGCTACGGACGCGGGCCTGATGTGATTCTGCTCGAGGCAGTGATGATGATGAGGGAGGTGGTTGAGGATCCGGATATCGACCTAGAATTCGAAGAATGTCTGATGCTTCAACGAAGAGGACTTTGCCGAGAGTATGATAGAACGCAAGACCGTGTACGTCGGCTGAAACAATCGCTGTATGTCGTCCTGCGACAAAGCCGATGCTGACAATTCGAGAACCTTGGATGTGGCCTTCTTTTCTACCAGAATAAACAAGGGAAAGGGAAGTAGGCGGGACGGAACGGATCGGTATAGTTGGATTTGCAAGGTTGTATATCTGAATGTAGCCTGTCGAGTAGCCCGCCGCCACACATGTACGGTCGTATGATAGTGTGAGTGCGGTGACCGCGCCATGGCGACTTTCTGGGGGAAAAAAGTGAGCAAACTTGAGAAAGAACAAGAGAGATCGTCAAGGCTCACCAGATGACTCGTCGCCACAAATGCACCTCAAATTCTGCCGAAAATCATACACAAGTATCTTCCCATCCGACGTCCCAATGCACACATTTCCATTTGCAGCTAACACAGTAGGTGTCTTGAATCCTCTCGCACCAAGCACCGTCATTGCCTTCTTGACAGCGGTGCTTGCAAATAAGTCTTTGCCTATCAGATGCAGGCTTGTCCATTTGAAGGCTTCGTTTTCTGTACTTTGTAAAACGGCATTGAGGAATTCACGATGACTTTGTGTGCGAGAATGGAGTTGAGATGCTGTACTCAAATGTGTAGTGGATGACTGAGAAGTGTCATTGGAAATATCAGAAGGGGTATGTAAAGATGAATTCGTGAGCAACTGAGAAGGTGAAGGTGAGCCGAAATTGGTTGATGAGGATACTGACGAAGATTCTGGTGTCCGTGCAAAGACAGATCGGGACCGCAAACGGGAGACACTGGGATGCAAGAACGGTTTCGCAATTTTTGAAGAAGATGCAATTGGACGCGATGCAATCCTTGGTAGTGGTGATTGCCGACTAGTAGAAGTTTCGGAATTTGTATCAAATAGTTGTACTTGTGGCTAAACCCTTTCTCGTTCAGTTCAATGCAAGTGTGACAGAAATGAGACCTACATACCAGATGGTCTTCTTCTTCTACCACCAGCTTGGATATGTGCACATTTTCATCGTATCCCTCGTCGTCCGTCGACTCATCTTGACCCAAGACCTCTCTCAACCTGTCGCTATAGTTTGACGCAGTAGCCGCAGCATCGACGCCGGCAAACACTGCGCCGCTGTCCAATGCGAACCCGGCTCTTTCTCCCTCTTCATCACTATCCATGATTTCTTCCATACGAGAAGAATAATCCTTGGATGAGAAACTATCCTCGATTCCCAGGGCGCGGATATCATCATGCTCGGGATCGCCTTCGTCCGAATCGGAAAAGTGCAGCTGGCGTGTATCACTAGAGTAGGTAACGGACACGCTCTTGTCGCTCGAAACCATGTGTAAACTTTCAAACACACCAGTAATTGATCATGCCGACTATGTCAGATGAACAGCGTCACGGATCGGCGTACATGTTTGTATCCGGAAGCCTATGCCAAATATGGACTGGGCATGGTTCAAACCTGGGTCCAGCCAGCGAGAATAAAGTAGACGGCACGGATTGAATATAACAATATACGATAGCATTATGACAGAGGAAAGGAAAACCAAACCCAAACCGGAACCAAGAAGCAAGACAAACACAACGCCGTACTAACTCACAATCCGTCTTTCTCTTTTAGCACCGGGACCAAATCTCTCCTGGAACCCAATCAACTCCTCCATTAACTCCTCCATCATCTTCATTGTTGACAATGGTTTTCCTTTATCGTTCTTCCACAATATTGAGGCAGCCCTCACGGTCACCGGAACAACCAGTGGGTCCTGCTCAGACTCTCCAGCTTTACCCTGAGCCTCATTTGGAATCTGCAGTGAAGATCCATCTATAACAACCATGTCATCACCAATTCCGCTGTTGTCCTTCCCTGATATGTCCAATTCAAATTTCAGCACCTTTTCCAATGCTTCCTTCCGCCGTTCACGATCTAGCGCGTTGGCCTGTTCTCGGCCCACCCATTCTACTAATGCCCGAACCCGCTTGTTCATATCCCCAACACTCATGCGCTTGCTGGGCCATTTAACTTTGACCCCGCGTTCCATTGTCCGCTCCATGCTCTCTCCTCTCCCACTGAACGTTCCGGTACCTGATTGGATTTCTAGTGGTTGTGGAACGTTAGTGGGTAGCATCTCTTCGAGGTGCGCCAGGTAGTCAGGAAGGCCCCAAGATGTAAACAGAGGCTGCTGCGAAACAACATAAATATGGGAATTCCGGTACGTCCGTGCCGATTCCAGAGCAGAATTGCCCTGGCCGGTAGTGCTGTGAGATTGGCCTCTCCGCAAACCTAGTTCTTGGTTCATGCTGCTATTGCCATGAGACGTGGGATGGGAAACGGGAGGCCGTCTGGCAGCACTAGAACCCTTAGAACGACTATTGCCGCCTTGGCGTTTCGTCGTGGTGGTGGTGGCAGGCTGGACTGCTGGAAGAAATGTCACGTGAGTGAAGCAGACGGAATGGCGCCTTGCTCACATTCGTCCCCGTCAAGGGGCGCAGGGGGAATAGCAATACCGGAGACAGGGGCAGCTCTACGCCCAAACCGTTTTCCCGTGTTGTTTGCCAGTTTTTTTGGATGTAAAGGGGCAGGAAGTTTAGGGGGAGGGGAAGGGATACGCGGAATAGATGGAGGCTGCTGATCAGAGGCGCTGGAAGATGATCTAGTGCGCTTCTTGCTTGGCCTGGGGGAGTATGAACCAATGTACAGTGTTACCCAACAGGAACTGAGCTTACGCATCGTCATCTGTTCTTTTCCGTTTCTTTCTGTTATGAGAACCAATCTCAGACTCGGGTTCTGGGTCAGGATTGGGAGCAGCGAGTGGTTGCTGTTGCTGAATGACGTTTTCCTGAGCAGCAGCAGCCTCCGCAGCAGTAGCCTCGATGATCTCTTTCAGGCTTTCGTCAAAATTTGCATCTCGACTGTTCATGGTGTTTCGTCTCTTGGAAGGCTGCTTCAGGAGATGGGTAGGAGAGTGAGAGCGGGATGCGCGTGAGGCAGCGGTAGCAGGGGCGACGGTAGACGTATGCCGCGCTTTCTTTGCCAATCGCCTGGATGGGTATGAGAGAGAAGACTTGGAAGGAGGGAGGATAAAGCAGCGCACTTGAAGAGCTCGCCGTGGAGCTCAGGGCGACACAGTTCGCAATAGTAGTCGGCGTCGTGGACCTGATCCTCTGAATCGTAACCCATACAGAGGCCGTGTTGCCAGACCTTGCAGGTTTCGCATTGAACCATGAATTCACCAGCATCTGTCTCGTCCTCGCCTGCAGGGGAGGAGGGTGAGTGAGTGGGGCGATCAGGGCGAAGAAGAACAAACCGTTGCTGCCACAAACACAGCGAGTAATTCCCTGCTCTTCTTCGTCTGCGGGTTCTGTGGTGGTGGTGTCTTGAGGCTCGTGGAGGGTGTCTAGAGCGGTGTCGGCGCTGGAGCGTCGTTTGTCCCTGCTCTTGCGCTTGGCCTTTGGAGCGGTAGAGCTAGAGTTGGAGGCAGATGAGTGAGTGGCTGAAGCCAAATGTTTGCGATCGTCGAGATGGTCTTCCTGGTCGTGTGTGCGTTTTGTACGAGACGGGGCCGACTGGGGTGGCCTAGGAGGGTTGTCCTTATGTCGGGGGAGGTCAGAATCTGGAGACTTTGAGTTTGCAGACGGTGCTGAACGACGTCCTGAGCGGCGGATTTCGCGGGGAGACAACGGAGGACCCATGGTCATCGTCGCCGCCTGCGCCATGGCCGAGAGGAAGCCGTCTGCTACATCATGTGACCATCCCGTCGCGTCTCCGGCAATCACAACGCACGGACCAGAATCGTACGCCGACGATCACGTGTCACTAATTACATCACGTGTTCTTGTTGACCTCGTGACTCGGCTCGGCTGGTTTTTGTTATGGCCCCCCTCGCCACACTCGAGTACGCCTCCAACGCTCCGGACCCCGTCGCCACAGACGGACCCCAGGCACCTGACTTCCCTCGCCTCAGCAAGCACCACCTCCTCCCAGATAACACTCCCGATTATCTCAGATTAATTCTAAATGCCAGGGTGTACGATATCCTCCAGGAAACACCCCTCATTCCTGCAACCAACCTAAGCACAAAGCTTGGCAACTCCATCTTTCTCAAACGCGAGGATCTTCACGAGGTCTTTAGCTTCAAAATCCGAGGAGCTTACAACTTTATGGCCCATCTTACTGACGAGGAACGCTGGAAAGGCGTCGTCACTTGCAGCGCCGGTCAGTGTGCGTGCTTAATCTTATCTATAGCCTAAATCCCAATCTTCCCTTACAGGAAATCATGCCCAGGGCGTCGCTCTCTCCGGTTCCCGTTTAGGTATCCCATGTACTATCGTCATGCCCAAGGCCACTCCTTCCATCAAAGTCCGCAATGTCGCCCGTCTGGGTGCAAAAGTTGTCCTACACGGCGACAATTTCGACGAAGCAAAAGCAGAGTGTGCTCGTCTTGCCCAGATCCATGGACTTGCCTTTGTCCCTCCCTACGATGATCCCCTCGTCATCGCCGGCCAGGGAACAGTGGGCTCGGAAATACTCAAGCAGGCTCCTCACTCTGACCAAATCGACGCCATATTTGCCGCTGTTGGCGGTGGCGGTCTTGTTGCAGGTATTGCCGAGTACGTCAAGCGTATCGGCAGCCCACACACCAAAGTCATCGGCGTCGAAACCCTCGATGGTGACGCCATGGCTCGCAGCATTGTAAGCGGTGTGCGTGTGACGCTCCCCGAAGTTGGTCCCTTCAGTGATGGTACCGCTGTCAAAATTGTGGGCACTGAAACCTTCAGAATCTGCAAGCAACTTTTGGATGAAATCGTTCTCGTGGACAACGATGAGATCTGTGCCTCTATCAAGGATATCTTTGAAGGTAGTTCTTTCAGTCAGAAACAGAGAACCAGATGGATTTTTTTACGTTAGATACCCGTTCTGTCACCGAACCAGCCGGGGCGCTCGCCCTCGCTGGACTCAAGCGATACATCATCAAAAATAACCTCATCGGTGCTCATAAAAAATTTGTAGTCGTTGTCAGTGGAGCAAATATGAACTTTGATCGCCTTCGTTTCGTCGCAGAACGCGCCGAATTAGGCGAAGGTCGCGAAGCACTTCTCAGTGTTGACATCCCTGAAAGACCAGGAAGGTAAGTCTCCTCTCCCAGAGATAACCATGTTTCTCAACTTCAGTCTTTTCTCTCTGCTTGCAGTTTCATCGCCCTGCACTCAGTCATCCATCCCCGCGAAGTTACAGAATTCGTTTATCGGTATAATCTTTCTGGAGATGGAGATCGTGCTCACGTGTTCTTGTCCTTCAAACTTGACACCTCTGACCGGCCCACCGAAGTTCATCAGGTTCTCTCGTCTCTTGCAACCGAAGACATGCATGGCTTTGATATCAGTGATGATGAACTGGCAAAGAGCCATGCGCGGTACATGATTGGTGGTTGCCATGCGGTCCCTCATGAGCGTATCTTCAGATTCGGTATGATACGTCTACGTTCGTCCGCAAATTTAACTTGACAGGATACATAGCTTTTCCTGAAAGACCGGGTGCCCTGCGCAAGTTTCTGACAGGCTTACATCAAGGGTGGAATATATCTTTATTCCACTACCGTAATCATGGAGGAGGTGGGTTCTGGTCAGTCAGTTTTGCCAGTCGAATTTTCTGATGCATCCTTACAGATCTTGGCAAGATACTTGCGGGTATTCAGGTCCCGGTGACCGACTACGAGGACTTTGATGCTTATCTACAAAAACTCGGTTATCCCTATGTAGAAGAGACAAACAACCCTGTTTACCTTCGCTATCTTCGTGGATGAAACATCACACTATGCCATACTAAATAAAATGTCACTTTGTAATTACAGAACTATTTACCCAAAAACCATTCCTTTCCAAAACAACCAATAAATACAAGACATTACAACAAAGAGACAGGGCAGACATAGACCTATGGGTAAAATTCCCGTATCATAAATTCCTGAAAGTTTCACTCTGAGGTCGCAAATTGGACCTTCCACCAACCCGAGTCGGCATCGAAAACTCCGAGACTCTGTGTCTGGGCTGCGACATTGTTTCGACAGCTTTGATAGCAAGTGCCGTAGAAAGTCCACGATTGCCAATGCAGATACCCGATGCCCCGAACTTGTATATCCACCCAATTTCCCACCCCCCATCTTCGCATTGCAAAGCTAGAAGTTTCCGGAGATCAACTTCGTCTCGAATTCCGACAAAATCGCAAGTTAGTATACGCATTGAGAGTGCCGAGGAGTCACCCTCAGCCCCGATACGTTCTTGGATCCGCTCTTTGAGCAAAGGTTTGAGTAGTGCATGGAGGTCTGGATCTCCTGATCTGGAGAGAAGCCGACTGATGAAATAGAGGAAACACTCTGGCGTCTCATAGTAACGAGTACCCTCCAAGTAAGCACGGTTCATGAGAACCTCGCGTATCCACTCTTGAGTCTGTTGAAGCTGGGACGCACGACCGTAGGTGTAAAATAGATATAAAACATTGACGCATATGACAGGGTCGAGCCGTGGTCGACGATGATCAAAGTAGGTCTGTGGGATACGTCAATACAGGAACCCGCGACGGTCGTTGGTTTCAAAGTCAACGTGACGTATACTCACTTGAATGATGCCGTCAGCACTGACATATCCCAGCATCTCGTCCATGACCGAGTGGACAATATCTTTATCATATTTCAGTACAGTCAGACCAAGGGATGTGGTATCGAGATCGGAAGGGAACTCTTCTGTAGTTAATTGACCCTTTCCTAGATGGAACCAAACCGAAAGGAGGAAGTTACGTTTGATCAGTCCATATGGTTTTCAATGGCCATCAAGTGCCTAATGTCAGATATGTCATACCTTTGAAGAAGTTCCAGGTTCTGGGCCATTCAATGAGGTCAACTAGTTCTCTAATCATCAACATAAGACTAAATATAGTTAAACTGGATTAATGGGACATTTACTTCTGGCCAGTAGTCTCGAGGATCAAAAGCGAAGCAAAGTTTTCTTCGACCACGACTGACGCCTGGGTGGGTGTCGCCTTCGTTACAGATTGGAAATTTCTTGCATTATGTCTGAGGAACTCGCGTCCACGCTGAATGGGATTCCCAACAAGATTTCGAAGCGCGCGCCTAACTGTCGGTTCCTTCTTGAACACGATTCCACAAAAACCAAGCGAACGTGCAGAAAAGACGTTCTCAAATTTATCGTCCACAAATATTGTCTGTTGAGGAAGCAGACCAGTAGCACTGATAACGTAACGATAAAAGCCTAAATGAGGCTTGCGTTCTCCGGCAGCGCCGGACGTGAAAACCGCATCGAATATTGACCAATCAGCAGTCTTGGTTCTCAAGACTTCCCAATCGGGAAGAGAGATGTTGGACATGGCATAGATTCGCAAACCACCATTAGACTGGGCTTTGAGTTTACGAATGAGGTGGATGAGGCCATGATTTGCCTGGAGAGAATTACGTGCATCCTGGAAAGCTCGGCGAACTTCCTCTACGGACACATCAAATTCTGATGAGACGGTGGCGTAACAGTCGGCTTCACTAAGCCGCCCACATTCATAGTCGAACCAAGTCGGAGAGTTGAGTATTGACCGTAGAGTCCGTGGAGATATTGTAGTAGTAGTATTTGCAGACCATTTGAAGAGAACGTCACCAAGATCAAATATGATCCCTGTATACGATGCGAGCGAATGGAACATTGGAAATAGGGGAACCAGAGTCGTTTGATTTGCCAGGAACTGTTCCATTTTATACAGAGAGGCGGCTCGGTTAGGCAGAAAAGTCGCGTGCCTAGGTCGACCGGATTCGGTTCAAAGAACCAAATTGCCTAGACCCTGATTTTTCTCCACTGCACAGGGTGACATAATTGTCATGGTGAAATCTTCAGCCATGGCGCGAGAGATGGCTGGAAAATTCACGATCGAGATCCGACCAAGGTACGCATATAATGGAGCCGGTCTCCGGCCTTGGTTCCGGATCTATATTGTGCTTCTCAAAAAAAAAGCTAAAAGCTGACGTTAGTCACCCGGCATCTTCCTTCAAGGAGAGATCAAGATGCAAATATAAACAACTGGTAGGTCTTATCTTATCTTCATGCCTATATCAGTATCTTGAGTTCGGATTGTTACCCTATTCCGGGTCCTTAATGAATGCTGAATTTAAACGAACCATTTGATTGTCTGATGCGACATCATATATGACTCGTAAAAACTTCTCTGGAAATGAAACTCCAGGGAAGAAAATGATTCCCGTGGCAACGAGATCATGTGCATGAGCATCTCGCAATAATTTTGACCCTATACTGAGACATTGTTCCATGACAATCGACAACAATTACTACTACAAGGATTGCTTTCAAATCCTAATTAGCATCCTAATTAACTCCTTTGTCGGAATGATCGTGCATTCGATGAACATAGAATTCTGAGGAACACAAAGCACATCCGAGAATTTATGATTCCCGTAGCGTGGCAACACTGGTATCACCATATCGCGTCTAGCAAGCTTCGCCCAAACTCTCCCCCTCTGGCCACATGCCGTTGGTAGATACACCCCCAATGTTGGGCCCTGTTTAGGCCCTCTGCACTCTCACTGGGACCAGGAGATCTCAAGATGTTAAATAGTGTGAGACCTGGCTGCCAAAGCTCAGGACCCTGATCCCACTTCGAAGATACCGGATGGCTTACCGTAGGCGATCCGAGGACTCGGCAGGGCACCAAATTTTGGATGTTAGGTCTTCAGTTAGGTCTTCTAAATGCCGTGAAACCCCAGATGACCTTTTGCGTTGTATTAATAGGCAAATCAAAGCCATATTCACTTCCGAATACACCTCATGGTAAACATGAGGGGATAAGTTCAGATTGTCACCAGAAAGTCAACCCATGTGAACATTTATCTACTGACTTGCATCCGATGCTGATTTTACATTTGCGTCCTCCAGCATTGAGATGTTGACTTTAGGCAGTCTCCTTTGCCCTTCTATAGATAGACAGATCAAAGAGTCACTTGCCATATCTGA
>Ga0153944_1000682_pt1 | contig 14554 bp, 17 predicted proteins | sample TSNJ028MetaG_FD_104703 | JGI IMG/M metagenome (GOLD analysis project Ga0153944, IMG submission 104703) | Attine ant fungus gardens microbial communities from New Jersey, USA - TSNJ028 MetaG | ecosystem: Host-associated > Fungi > Mycelium > Unclassified | place: USA: New Jersey, Wharton State... | reverse complement strand
GAAATCAAGCTTCATATGCGCGATCTCAATAACCTCAAGCAACAAGCTACAACAATTGCACGTCTCCAGAAGGAGGCAGAAAAGGCTCGGCATGAGGCGACTTCGATAGAAAACGAGCTCATAAATACTGGGTCAAGCAGGACAGCTGATGATGTACAACAAGAGCTAGATGAACTTTCGGGCGCATTGTATGTTCCTTCCAATGATGATCATCTGAGAAACAACTCTTTTGCTCCACATCTAGCCGAACGATTGAACGCGAGAAGCAGAATATTACTCTAGAGAGAGATCGACAGAACGTGACAATCAGAAGTCTGGAGGATAACTTGCACGAGATGGAAAAACAGGAATTGGGACTCTTAAATAGGCTGCGCGGGAAGGAGGTTCTAGATGAGAACATTGCCAAAATGAGAAAGGAGGTGACTTCTTTCACAGAACTTATCAAGGTTAGTGTTGAACGAGGTATCATGACATATCATTATTTTGTTTCACATTGGCTTTATCTATCACCAGGATCTTGACAATCAAATCAATGAAGGAGAGACCCCGATAGAGGCATTGAACGCCTCATTTCAAGATGTCCAACTAGAGTTAAACAGCAAAATCAACCAAATCTCGGCACAAATACAGGAACTGAATACCAGCAACAATAAACTCAATCACATTCATAAGGGTGTAGAACGGTAGAATGTCCGCTTTCCCAATCACCGCATCTCACGATAGAATTCTTTTGACAGGTACATCAAAGAACGACGCGCCCAAGAACTCAAGACCACTTCGGAGCGAGTCGAGCAACTGGATTCAGAGTTGAAAGACCTTAATAAGCGGCTCAATGGCATCCGTGAAGTCATGGCTAATATCCAAAAGGAGATCAACGAGAGTGGTGCTTCGGTAGCAAACCTCAGGGATAATATTCGTGCAAGAAGGCTTGTGAAACAAATTAATGAAGTGCAGACAGAGATAGATTCCCATGATATGGAAGAGATGGCTAAGGCTCGGAGGAATTTCGACGAGAAGTACAAGCTTGCAAAGGAGAAAGAGGATAATCTACGTGTTGAGGTATGGATTAATTCGCCCGATGGTTTGCCGATCTTTTATCCCTTCCCTCTACATCCTATGTCGTTACAGTATGGCCGTGTCCGTGGAGAGCTTGATACCTTAGAACAGCAAGTCGACAAATATCATTCGGATCTCAAGAGAAACTTCAAAGACATCAATAAACGGTATACAGATCAGCTTGTCAAAGTCAAGGTAGCTAATCCAATTTAATTCTACCTTGCAGTGTGACTTGAATTTTTTTCAGGTGTCGGACATGGCTAATAGTGACTTGGAGAAGTATGCCAAGGCCCTTGATAAGTTAGTACGACAACTTGAGCATTAGGTCTTTGCTTACACACATTCTAGTGCAATCATGAAGTATCATACGCTCAAAATGGAAGAAGTGAACGACATTATGAAGCACCTTTGGAACAAGACTTACCAAGGAACAGGTGAGTCCTTGAAGATGAACCAATTTTCCGTGCACCAAAACTTTGCCAGACATTGATGGAATCATGATCAAGTCGGATGTAGAGGGAGGTGCCAATAAGCGTTCTTACAACTATAGGGTGCATCTTGTTTTGTTGCACTGGTTCTTATTTTCCTGACATAAGTTTCTAGGTGGTGATGACTAAAGATCAAGTGGAAATGGATATGCGCGGACGTTGTTCTGCAGGCCAAAAAATGCTGGCTTCGATAATCATACGCCTTGCACTGTCAGATTCATTTGGTCAAAACTGCGGCATTCTTGCTTTGGATGAACCTACCAATGCGTTGGACACCGAGAATATTGACGCTTTGGCTGCAAGCCTTATAGAGTGGGTCAAGGTCTGTTACATACGTAACCGACTGACATCATCACCAAAGTATTATCAACGAACGTCGAACTCATTCGAATTTCCAGCTCATCATTATCACTCATGACGAAGGTTTCTTGCAGAAGCTTGGTCAGGCAGATGTGATGGAATATTACCAGTACGCCCATTTGTTGTTACTACCTTGCATCGGTCACTCATGATCCTTGACTAGACGGGTATCAAGAGATGCTCGGCAAAAGTCAGCAATCGAGCGCCACAGATGCAGATAAAATCTCTTTCCATGGCTCTCGGGGGTTTCCGACTTCGCCCTGAACTCCCTAACACGCCCCTGCAACATGGAAATGCACTAAATGTAGTCTTGACGAACTTCTAGCCCACAGCAATTTACTTGTCCGTGCCGGGTGGTTCGGAAGCACCACGTAAAAATATATATATGTGGTGCGAATCTAATGACAAACTTCGGAAGAAGCTTCTTTCCTTGTGTTTTTGAGGCACAAACTTATCGGTTTGAATCTCATAGTGCGTCCATATGGTCCAACTTTCCAATTGTTCTAAGTCGAGGAACATTTGAAATGCGGCAAAACCTGACATCTGATCACGGACTTTGCATGGCTTATTTTAAAGGCAATTGTGAAGTAGATGTGATTCACTACGTTTCCAATGGTCGTTCTGCAACAGCTCAAAGACCAGCTCTGTGATCTCTCTCCTCTGGATCGAGACCTCTTTTTTCGTTTTGGAATAGGGGAATCTCAGACCTCGCCATTCTCCTGCATTCACCATGCATTCGAGTACCATGCACTTCGTCAGCCGAACGCTTTAGCCGTGGTGAATTTTGAAGAGAATATTACCTATGGCGAGTTAGACCGCCAGGCGAACTGTCTAGCAACCCAACTTCGTAGTCTTGGAGTTCAGGCAGACTTTCGAGTCCCCATACTGATCGAACGTTCAATTTGGATGGTGGTTGCCATCCTTGGTACCCTTAAAGCTGGCGCTGCCTACGTACCCCTAGATGGGAACATTGTATCTGATGTTACGCTGGCGCACGCGCTCAATGAATCAAACTCCAAACTCGTTCTGACTTTGTCCCAGTTTACGGCAAGGATCGCCGATGAGACAAAGATCATTATCAGAGTTGACGATGCTATCTGCACTTATCCTTCCAACCACTGTGTCAAACCTGATGATGATGCCACTACCAATGGAGGTGCCTATGTGATTTATACCAGCGGTAAATATGATACTTATATTAAATCTAATTATCCGAGCGGTATCTTCTTTCATAGGTACAACAGGGGTACCCAAGGGTGTAGATGTCAGTCACCAAAATATCACAAATTGTAAGCATATGCTCTCCAAGTCCAATTTCCTAGTTCTGGTTAAGTTTTTATTGTAGTACTATGTCTTCATCCTGGCAACCTGCACATGGGACCTGGGGTTCGTGTCTCCCAGCTTATGAACATCTCGTTCGACATGGCTACTTGGGTAAGTGTTTCTTTCAATACGGTTTTTCTCTTGTTCAGATTGACGAGATTTTCCAAAGGAGATCTTAGGAAGCACGAGTAATGGGAGTACACTATATCTCCGCGGTAAAACCTCAAAGCAATGGCGGTCAGTGATGAAACTTGTCGACGTCGTCATCGCAACCCCGTCCATGTTAATGCCTCATGATCCTGCTGATTATCCTAACATAAAGACCGTGGCCGTTGCTGGCGAGCCTTGCCCCAAGAGTAAGTGTTCATGCAAATTTTGTCCTTGCCTCTCTTGACAATCGACTCTTCAGGCCTTGCTGACTCATGGGCCACTAAAGTCCAATTCTATCATTGCTGTGGGCCAACAGAGGTGATCAGAAAGCACGATCCAAAATATTATTCCACCACTTATGATGTGTCAATAGGTCACTGTCGTTAATACGATGCAGCTGCATTCCACAGAGCACTCGCTTAACATCGGAAAACCAGTACCCAATACCAATGTCTATATTCTGGATCCTGATACGTCTAAACCTCTACCTATTGGTTCTACAGGGCTGATGTGGGCTGGAGGTGCATGTGTGTCGCGTGGCTATGTGAACCTGCCAAAAAAGACTGCTGAATCTTATAAACCCGACCCATTTTCTGGTAGATACCAGTGCGTTTCCAGAAGAACTCATGTGACACTTCTTTCATCTTGATGTCGTGTACCAGAACCATGTTCAACACCGGAGACCTTGGGTAGGCATTCTTCCACTATCCTAAAAATCTTCGAAATCAATAGCCAACAGGCGCTGGAATGAGGATGGAACTCTTGAGATTCTTGGCCGGTTGGACAACCAAGTCAAAGTCCAAGTACTCAATAACAATCATAAAATAAAATTGATACTCATTGTAGGGACAGGGATTTCGTGTAGAGCTGGATGGAATCGCTCGCGCTATGGAAGTGAGTGTCTTACTAGCATCTTTTGCAACTGTCTTATTTTATCCCGAAGACTTTCCCAGGCGTTCGATCAGCCATTGCTCTTCTGATCAATAGTGAACTTTGGGGATTTGTCACTCCAGCTATCGCCAGGACAGAAGATATCCAGACTGTGATATCCAAAATCCAGCCTTCGTATGCTGTGCCAACCAAGATTCTACATCTGGATGACTTTCCAAAGACAACGTGAGTCTCTTTTACTCGACTGCTTCGTCGAGCCTGAATATACTGCAGTAACGGCAAAACTGATAAGCGGAAATTACAACAGCTTGCAATCGAATTCTTGCACGCTCAAAGTGATTCTGACATTCTAGAAGTACCGTCCAGAAAAAAATCCTCCATCTCTGCGGCATCTACCCCTTCTGAACTCAGAAGCCCACCACCTGCATATGTTTTGGATCGGGAATTGAAGAAAAATAGCCAAGTCTCTTTGTCTGCTATCAAGGCTGGAACTGATCGTTTCTCCACCACGAAAGAAGAACTAGCGTGGACTGGGTATGAGGATGATGTCATACCAACACAGAAACAAGGAAGACGTATCCGTCATCTTCGTCACAAATTCTTTACCCTATACAGGCGTTTGTTCGGCATCGTTTTCACAATTAACATGGCTATTTTCATATGGCTATGTTCGGCAAGTGCTGATGCACAGAGAATCGGAGAAATCATTATCGTTAACTTTTTCTGTGCCATCCTTATGCGACAAGACTATGTGATTAATGCAATATTTAACACCTGCTGCGTAATTCCTCGATCGTAAGTCGTCGTTCTTCTATCAGTCACTTTCTCTTCATTTGATTGTAGGTGGCCACTTGGAATCCGTCGCGTGTGTGCTAGTGTCTATCATATAGGCGGTTTACACTCCGGCTTTGCTGTTTCTGGAGTGATTTGGCTCGTTCTTTTTGTTGGTCAAGCGACGAAGCAGCTATTGAATCGTGACAAAGTAAGGATTGTGAAGAAATTCAGTGTCTATTGATAGTTAAAATCTTCAGGTTTCTGTCCCGACTCTTGTCTTGACATATATAATCCTCTTCTTCCTCATAGGTATTGTCATTCTCGCATATCCCACTTTCAGATCCAAGCAACATAACAAGTTTGAAATGGCTCACCGATTCCTTGGTTGGAGTGCCATCGCAATGTTTTGGTGCCAGGTATGACAAACCATTGTCCGTTATAAACTAAACTCGATTAACATGGACACAGTTCTTGTTATTGACAAACGACTATAAAGAGGAGAAGGCCTTGGGGAAGGCCCTCGTTCATGACATCTATTTCTGGTTACTTTGTATACTCACCTGTGAGCATGTTCTGACGGTCTTGAGTTTACACTTACCTGACCATTTTAGGTTCAATTATCCTACCCTGGATTCGCCTCAGGGAAGTATCCGTTCGAAGTGAAGTGCTTTCGAGGCATGCTGTGCGGATTCATTTTGACCACTGTAAGTGAACTGTGTGATCTTCGATGCTCCCTGCTTATCCCATTGTTTGAACATGCTAGGTACTCCGATTCCTGGGAGTTTCATTCGTATATCTGATAACCCTTTATTCGAGTGGCATGGATTTGCCACAGTGACAAAGCCTGGTAACAAGGGGTTTTCCTTAGTGGTTAGTAGGGCTGGAGATTGGACGGCAAAACAGATCGACAATCCACCGTCAATCCTTTGGGTTAGAGGTGCTCCAACATTTGGAGTGCTTCGTATTGTCCCTCTCTTCCGCCGTCTAGTATTCGTTGCAACAGGCTCTGGAATTGGGCCATGTGCGCCCTGTATTCTTGAACAAAGGGTACCTATCAAGCTCTTATGGACGTCGCCAAATGTTCGCGAAACGTTCGGTGATGAATTTGTGGATTCCATACTGAAGAAATCGCCAGGAGCTGTCATTTATGGTCAGTCTCCTGTATCGCTGACCAATGTATCTCCACTCATCTCGATAAAAATTTAGACACACGCAGTCATGGCAAACCAGACATGGTCAAATTAACGTATCGTTTTGTCAAGGAATTTGAAGCTGAAGCTGTGTGCATTATTTCAAACCAAAAGCTGACGGAGAAAGTGGTGTATGGCATGAGGAGTCGAGGTATTCCAGCATATGGGGCGATCTGGGACTCTTGATGACAGGGGAAGATAATCACGTACCAATATGTCCATCCGACTAGCCTGTGTTCACCTCCAGACGAGGCGGCTTCATTTCTTCGAGTCATCCTTGTTGACTCAACTTGCTTTCTTCCTGTTTTATTCTCTTCTAACATACTGTAACGGTAGCTAGATTGTGTGTACTGTTAAAATTGTCAATGATTTCTCTCAATTCTCATCTCAAGAGTCAGCCTCAACCTTTGCGCAAAATCTCAAGGCTGCAAAGATTGGTCGATTAATCATCTATCGATTACACAACAAAATTGATAGTTTTTTTTTCGGTCCCTGATCATATATCTTGTGTCAGGTTTAGCCTTCTGTATCATGACATACAAGTCTGAGATGCGATCAAGTACAACCAACCTGTCGCTGGTGATTAGTGGACACGGTCAAAGGGCCCTGTCAACGAATCAATGAACCGATAGTGCTATTCCATCTATGGTCATACGTGGGCAAGATCTGACGTCATCGTGTCATGGTTATTGGTACAGGTTGAATGAACACTTTCCCAATTAAAGTCGAATCCCAGGAGAACACCAACTCGACGTTCTTCTCCAGTTTTGACTAAGCTGTTGTGGGTTCTGACCTCAATCCTGCGCATAATCTGCCGAGAAAACCTCAAGACCGAATAGCTGAACATAGTGATGCAAATCAAACCAAGATTTCCAGCTATGTTGTACACGTGAATAGATTAGGCTTTAGGTTTTGACTAGAGATTTTCATGGCACGGCCTCTGCCTCCACACTTCACGCTTGCATACAAGCAGGTTGGAAGTCGAGACGTACTCTTTGATATCTACCTTCCCGAGATTCCTTCGTCAGAAGGCAATGGAACAGTACCAGTACCTGCCGTTGTCTACTTTCATGGGGGAGGTTTGACTGTGGGGAACAGGGAAAGCTGGTTTCCCTTCTGGCTGCACAGTAGGAGAAAGTCAATTAATAACGGCTTATTGCGAATTCAGATGCTCTCCAGGTAGAACAGTAGAATTGGGCTTCGCTTTTTTGAGCGCAGACTATCAACTCCTTCCTCCAGCAACAGGCCACGATATCGTTTCTGACGTTCAAGATTTGTTATCTTTCTTGGGTGGTCAGGGTGTTACCTTTCCAGCGTTCACGGCAGAAGCGCAGAGGCAGGTCAGCTGCAAGATTAACACTGATGCCTTGGTACTCGCGGGATCCAGTGCTGGCGGTCTATGCGCTTATCTCGGGGCTGGTGCGCATCCAAGACCGAGAGCTTTGCTGTCGCTGTATGGGATGGGTGGTGACTTTCTAGTAAGGGGAAGCATGCAAAGGTACTCGATGTTTTCTTATCATGTATACAGACGCCCTACTGGTTGGAACCGAAACGGGACATTTTCATCCCCGGTAGAGAGATCCTAGATCCAAGAGAATTTGAGGATTTCATTTACCCCTCGCACTCGTCAACTGTGACAGACTCGCCACTCAAGTACCACCCTGATGATCATCTGACCCCTGGTCTTCCTGCTAACCCCCGAATGTACCTTGCACGGCTGTACTGCCAACTCGGCACTTATCTGGATTACTATACAGGCGAGCACGACCCCAGTCTAAGTCAGAATTTCATGCAGCAGAGACAGGGGGTACTAGTGACACCCGAGGAATATATTGGCGACGCACAGTTAAGGACCATACCGGAGGATTGGGGAGGGCCACTGATTCCGGCACGTCATCGATTCCTCTTTCCTCAGTTGTCTGTCACATCAGAGTGGCCTGAAGTGTTCTTGATCCACGGTACAGAAGACTATCATGTTCATTGCCATGAATCAGAACACTTGAAGAAACTATTGGAAAAGGCCAAGGTAGAGGTGACACTGAAGGTGGTCGAGGGCAAAGGTCACTCATTTGATTATGATCCATCAGCAGAAGAAGAGTGCAGTGGCCTATTCAAGGAAGTTAGCAAATTTTTGCAGAGGGTTTTGAGTGTGACTTCCCATTGATAGATACTCAGTCGATGCGAGTGCTGTTCACGACCCATCCAAAAATACATAACTTGAAGACCCCTGAGTACAACGAAAAGATACCACTTGAAATTTTTACTTGATTCTTGTACAGCAGCAAGAACTCCAGAGCCAGTTACTATACCTTCTCAAAGTGGGATCACTTAATTTATAATTATGAAAGAGAATGGAATCTGGGGTATCTAGAATGTATGTAGAGGCCCAAGATCGTGTGGGGACAACCTCAGAATTGTAGAAATTGTAGATCGAAGATTGATCGAAGCTTGTTGAGTGGGTTTTATGACTGATAAAATGTAAATTACATAAGTGACCCTGATCATTCGTATGGACATCCCCAAGCATGGGATGGTTGAACTCATACCTCACCCCACAGCACGATCACAAGCACGAATTGTACAGGCCATCACTGCTGGATCGACTGTGATATCAGTTCCTGGTTTCGTATTTGCCTTGCTCGATGTGGAAAAGGGACAGAGGTGTGATGCTTGTTTTCGTAAGAATAGGCAATTGAAGAAATGCTCTGGGTGTGCCTCTTATTATTACTGCAATGCCGAGTGTCAGAGTCTCGCGTCCGATGGAATCAGCTTCCGAAATTGATGGTCGTCTTTCACAGGTCAGTTGATGCATTGGAACACAGAGCACAAACGTATTTGTAGGATTTACAACAGAATGAATGCGCTGGTTGGTTCTCGCCAACTACCTCAGCATGAACGCATGGATGTCTTGCTCTTGGCGCACTTTCTTGCACGAAGCTCTTCCAGAGGATCAGTGGACACCACAGTTCTTGACGAAGACGATCCTGTCTCGACGTTTCTCTTACTTCTTCCTGGACCAGCCGATCCACTGCAAATTGAGGAAGTGATACCAAAAGCTCTAAACCATCAGAAGGAGCTGACGAGAAAAATATATTCCCGCTTCCACAACAATAACTTCACTGTCCACTCTCACATGACCACTATTGGCCATGGTGTGTTTCCGTTAGCAAGTCGACTGTTCAATCATTCGTGTATTCCAAATGCTGCCCCGAGGTATATTTTGGAACCTGCGAAGCCTCCTCTGATGGAAATTGTTGCTCTACGCGATATAGACAAGGGTGAGGAGGTGGGATGGAAGAGAATTTTTGTCCCATCAAGTAACTGATTGTCATTGTCTTACAGGTTTGTATACCATATCTGGATCCTGGGCTCACGCAATCAAGACATCAAGTATTTCAATACACTTATGGGTTCATTTGCGAGTGTGATTCCTGTACTATGCTACGACAGCTGGGCGAACCACCCGAGCCACCTCAGTCCCCAGATGGGATAGAAAATATTCATATGGCCCTGCGTCAATACGTTGGAATAGACAAGACATTGATATTGACACCATCACTCCCGATGCCTTCCCTGGCTGATCTCCCACGTGAACTACACTGCATCTTGCATGAATCTTATATGGAGCAGCTCTCTGATCGATTTGGAAAAGCTTCACATGAAGGAAAATATAATATCGCTATTGAAAGCGGGGCCACACTTCTGGCTCTATACCTGTTAGTCTATCCCAAAAATTACCCTCAGATCGGTATATCTTCACCGCTCGCTACTAAACTACATAAACTAACTAAGTAACGCGCAATCAGGATTACACCTTTTGGAGTTAGCGAAGACAAGGTGGAATGGCTCTGTGGGTTCTGGAATTTTGCCTCTGCCAACAGAGGTGGAGGTAATTCAAGTAATAGTCACTCATGCTCGTGAAGTTTTGACAATTTATGGAATTGAGGGGGATGAGGGAGGACCCTTGGATGAGTTACAAAGCCTAGAGAATATGTTACTGGAAGAGGAGTGAATCGGCTGGTGTCATTCCCGCCCGGGAAATTTAAAATGACAAGGTCTATCCTTTGTAATCGGATGTAACATAATTGGGGTTTGTCGGTGTTTTCTGCCCAGTTTTGGGATGCAATTGTCGAAAACAGGAACGCAGGGACTGTGTAAAAGATTCTAAAAGCTGAAGTAATTTTCTGTGCTCCTTGGGGCCTAGTGTTTACTAGGCAGAAGTCGAACCTCAGAGTTTTGCCAAGTGACTTCGAAAAATATACTTCAGAACTTCAAAGCGGTTGCGCTACTGTATAATTATGGAATTTTCAGAAGCCAGCGGTCTTGCAGGTGCATAGTAGTGTCGAAGGGTGCAACTCGAGACCGGTTTCGGGATTTCTTCAATAGCCGGGACCACAGTTAGTTTGATTTTTGTCTTCATTTCATCACGAAAATTTTCCTATTAGTCATCGCAACAATTTTTTAGCCATATATAACTGTACTCACCATTCTGCTGAAGTTCGACTCACTTCGTTCGGACTTCAGGTGTGTATCTGATAGATTTTATCATTAATATATTGACTCACTTCGTTCGGACTTCAGGCACTTGCCTGTTAATTGTTGAGCTTCAACTGCGCACTATCTTTATTGCCCTGCCTCCTCTGAGAAGTAGTCCAGGTCAAGTCTTGGTGGCATCCTTTTCCCAGACTGGACTGAGTTGTGTGGAAATAAATGAGTGCAAGAAGTGAACCTCCAAAAAGTTCTCCAATCCAGGAACTGATAGATTTCAGACCTGGTCTTGAAATTGGGCGTGAAACTAGGTCCTTTGTAAGCCTGGCTCGTTGACAGAAATCTTATGAGTATGCACTCGTCAACCATTACGAGAACAACAAGAATTACATACACTAGTCTAGTTTAGCTACGGCTCGAGCGTTTGTGGTGGCTTGTAAAAGCCTTATATCTCTTCCTCGCCTAGGAGTTCTCCTGACCCTATCTCGCCTTTGACGAGGGCTGAGTGGCTTGAGATGCCATCGTTCCCTCGTCTCCTTGAAACTCGTCGCCTCCCCAATCGTCTGCGCTCTTTTCATCTCTCCCCTTCTCTTGCTGAGGACAACCCCAGAACTAACAAATTGTCCGTTCCTCTCCGCGGTTCCACTCTGATCAAAATCGCTGTCCTTGCATCGCTTTTTTTCGTCATATCGATTTTGTGCGCATTTCTTGGAGTAGACATGGAGGATTTTAATTTCAAGACAGCCCTCGATGAGGCTGCAATTGCTTCCCCGGGGGTATGCTTCGTGCTCTCTCTTTGCAGGCTTATTCATATACACATATACTAGATTGTGTTGACTGGAGAGAGCATAGATATTGACGTTGATGAACCCTCGATCACAATACGATGGTCTATCCTAGCCTGTGGTCCAGAATATGTGCTACCTGAATCCTCAGGGATTCACGGAAGTGACAACTGTGGACTTGCTTCTTTTCCTATCCTTATTTTTGTTGACAAGTGAGTATATTTTGACTAGTAGGTTTCGTGGAATTCAAGCCTAAGCAGCTCCGACATACCTGCCGCGACATATAATCCAGCCACTATCCCTATCAACAAAGTGACTGGCCATCGTCATAAGTGAGTCGATGACGATTTTTAGAGTCTTTGTTGCTGATGAGTTTTATCCCTTCAGTATCCAGAATCTTGTGCAGTTCGACAGTGATCATGTTCTTGATGTACACGATGCCCGCCTATATCCTTTTGATACTTACTTCCTGACCAGTACTCTCCGAGCTGTCACTTTTTCGAACAGGAGCCTACCGATTCAAAAGCTTATTACTGTTGATGTCATGTCCAGTTTCAACATATGGACCACTGACATGGAGAGCTTTTCCAAAGCCAATGACGGGACTGTTCTCCCAAGCAGAGACATGGATATGCATGTTTGGCGACCTGGCTCGGCGCGTTTATTTGCGTTGTTCCTTTTCACCATCAGCTGGCTTCTCACCCACATCGCCGTTGGACATGTTGTACTGGCACGACAAATCTCTGGAAGAAGGCCTGTTTTAAAACACCTTGTCTGTACAGGAGCAATTCTGATATCCATTCGTCAACTCAGAAATAGTATGCCGGATGCTCCAGGTCTTGACGGTCAGTCAGATACTATGCCTGAGCTGTTGGCTTACATGAAACCATGAGTAGGTGTTCTTATTGGTAGGTCAATGGGACTTATGTTCAGGAATTTCTTCATGAAACGCCTCGGCAGATGAAATCGGGTATTTTCCTCAGATGATCATATCAAGCATTGCAGCGACTGTTTTGCTTCTCATACTCGCAGTTCGTGAGTTGGACATTATTGGGTTCCATGCAGAAGTTGGGCAGAAACGTGACACCTATTCGTCTTCGGCGTATACCCATCCCCCGTTCAGAGACCGCTCACATCCCGCACGCATGTTTACTGGCCTCGGTAGAGGTAGCCCTTTTCCTTTTCGTACATCGTCTGATTGGTACCTGCCACCACCACGAACACCAAACCCTGAATCAACACCTGCGGAAGTCGCAGACTGGGAGAGACGTAGAATGGGTAGGCATCTCGCCGGTCACTTCGTGTTCCCTCCTATTACAGCCCAACGATCACAAACATCGAGTCAGTCCACCGCAACGCCCTTCCACAGAAAAGCTATAACAATGAGCAGGATTATGGAAGCCGGATAAGTTTCTTAGTGTAACCGATTAGCACGCTTGGAACATCTTCAATTTGTTCATATCTTACTCAGGTAGCAAGCTGCTGAGGCTTAGTGAGATCCAGGTTTGACCTCATGTCAGTTGGAGTCAGTTCCAGACCAGATGATAATCTGGCGCTATGTGCATCGGAGTCTTGTAGATTCGAGAATAGATGATGTTGAAGTTGTGCGAAGGAAAAGCCGAGTAGATGTCGCTGCCTCGCTCGCTACCTGTTTGACCTTCACTTATTTGGTACACCTCAATGTGAGACACATTTGAAATCAAACAGTAAGCTTTTTCAAAGCTCCAGACCAAGTTCACTATTGAGTCCAGAAACTGACTTGTAAGTCAGACATTATCTAACAAGGTTCTCCTGATGGGTTAGGAGATCAATGTCGTGATGATGATTCAAACCACATTCATACTTACAGGATCTCAGGGGGTTCAGTGAAAAAAGTCGTTCGCCCCAGCAACTCCCGCACCCACACATCTCGTAAAAACCAACCGATATGACCGACCGCACATCCAACAAGATCGGCCACAACAGCTTTCCAAGTGCCATTGAGTATCCAGGAGAAAGCAACGAGAGCCACTGGTAGATAAGGGGCATTGATTGTGAAAAGGCCAAAAAACGAAATTGGAGTGGTTGGGTGGCGCCTTGACCAGATGTATATGGGAACGAAAGCGAGAGAAGAAGAAAGGAATGGGACGTTAACAAGTGGGGATACGGCCTAAAGAGGGAATGAAGTGAGGGATGTAGCTTGAAGAAGGCTGCGTACCAATAGCATGACTGAAGACGTAAGAAGGAGCCACAAGTAATCTGCTTTTTTGTTTGGAAACGATGATTCTTCCAGCATTCTGCTATACCGCATACTGTTTGCTCGTTGAGTAGAACTGGATTCGATTGTATGGATAAGAGCGCACAAGAAGAAGAGATGAAAAAGAAAATCGAGTGATATTGAGCCAAAGTAAAAGAATGTGGTTATAGCTCGCCATAGCTGATGGAATTGAGCTTTGAAGGAGAAGAGATATGTCATTTACATACTTGGCCATTGGCAAATGTGCTGTTCCAGTTGAAGTAAAGTTGTAGGGGCGTGACGAGTTGACATTGCTGAGGGAAAAAGTTGTACAACCGGAGGATGAGATGACCGAGAGGCACATACCACAGCCAGACTGATGAAAAGGGAAAGCGCAAACCAACCGCGAGTAATTGGGGGAATTTGTGTTATCCAGGCTTCTAAGCCGACAGGCATGTAAGAGCTAATGGGTGGGGATAAAAGTGGTTTGAAAAGGATATTGCAGGAAAAAAGTATGCGCCGACAGGAGTCGAACCCACACTCGCTCTCACACTGCACACATGGGAGTATGCTTGATCAGGGCCCTCAACCAGCCTACAACATGACCAAGCAAGCAGGATAACCACTTCACCATTGACACGCTGTAAACTTTTCTGCTCAAACTAATTATTTACTACACATTCATCTATTTATAACGTAAAGACTCCGTGAAATCCCTACTTTTCATAATGTGGGATGTCATAAGTACTAAAGTAGTTCTGTGTTGCTCGCCTCGAAAATAACATTCAACTTTTACTGAGTCTTGCAAGTGTTTGCCGCTTCTTCACGAGTGAG
>Ga0153944_1000665_pt1 | contig 14811 bp, 14 predicted proteins | sample TSNJ028MetaG_FD_104703 | JGI IMG/M metagenome (GOLD analysis project Ga0153944, IMG submission 104703) | Attine ant fungus gardens microbial communities from New Jersey, USA - TSNJ028 MetaG | ecosystem: Host-associated > Fungi > Mycelium > Unclassified | place: USA: New Jersey, Wharton State... | reverse complement strand
GATATGCTCCTGGCCAATAAATTCTTCCAGGCTCCGAGGCCGGAGCCTGGCCGCCAGGGGAGCTTCCTTTTTTAATATTTCTTGTCTTTGATAATCCATTAAATCCAACGCGCCACCTCCGATGCACCCAAACTATTACTTATCCCCATAATATCGGCTGAGGGCATAAAGATAGTCCGACATCCGGTTAATATATTGCCGGACGGCGCGGCATATTTTCCGCTCCTCATTAAGCCCCGTCATGACACGCTCAGCCCTTCGGGCAATGGCTCTCGCGATGTGGATATGAGCGGATAATTCGTTTTCTCCCGGTAGCACAAAGGAAAATTCCTTTGGCAGGAATTGGGAAAGCCTGTCTGTTTCCTTTTCGAGCTTGAGGACTTCAGCTTCATTAAGGAGATATTTTTCATTTCCGCTGTCCTCGCAATGCGCCATTACCGTCATCAGGCTTTTTTGTATTTCTTCAATAAATTGTTTGTCGAACTGTTTGCCGTCTCCCTCAGGCAGCTTTGTTTTTACGAGACCCAGGTAGGAGGACAGTTCGTCCAAGGTCCCTGTCAGACAGATACGCTTATCGTTTTTTGAAACTCTTTCGCCGCTTAATAGAGAAGTCATTCCTTCGTCTCCGGCCTTTGTATATAGCTTCATTATGTTCTTCGCTCCTTTGTGGCGCAGCTGTATAAAACTTAGAAAACCGGTCTATCATTATAAAAATAACATACAAAACAGGAGTGAATCTTATGACCACAAGTGTTTCAAAGGATTTATGTATCGGCTGCGGCCTATGTCCAAGCATAGCCCCGGAGGTATACAAAATGGATGACGACGGTCTTGCCGCCGCTATCCGGGAGGAAGTGCCCGAAAGCAATGAGGATAAGGCCCAGGAGGCGGCGGAAAGCTGTCCGGTGGACGCGATCGACACAGATTAAATTCTGTAATTGCGGGCGTATCTGCGATCCCCGCGCCATTCGCCGTCATTGCGGGCCTGACCCGCAATCCTCCTCCTTAATCCGCCATTGTCGACGTACACGCAATCCCTAACCTGGATAAACCGGTGTAGGGGCGGCATCCTTGCCGCCCGCCCACAGACAACGGGCGGCAGAATGCCGCCCCTACAAATTGGTTATTCCGTCTGGCAAAAACCTTTTATCTGTAGAGAGGGGATTGCGGGTCGAGCCCGCAATGACAGAATTGGGGTGATTGCGGGTCAAGCCTACAATGACAGAATTGGAGGGATTGCGGGTCGAGCCCGCAATGACGGCACTTATGCCATATCGGCTTTATAATAATTTATCAGGCAGCCCTCCACAAGTATACGCCGCTCGCTGTCTGTAAGACTGCCAAGGGATATGCTTATAGGCTTGGCTTCGCCGCCTATAACGTATCCCGTTATTTTTTCAGCTTTTTCTATGACATGGGTCTTTATATTCGGTATAAAAATATAATCATCAAGCACGAATTTGTCTGAATCCTCCGTAACAAAGGGAAGCATACCCCAATTTATCAGGTTGGAGCGGTAGCGCTTAGTGGCGTATTCCCTCGCGAGATTGGCGGAGGCTCCCAGAACTCTTTGACAGGAGGCTGCCTGTTCACGGGCGGAGCCGTCTCCGGGCTTATGAGCATAGATAGCGCTGCCAATGCCTATATTGTTAAGGGTTATTCCTTTGCAGCCTTCTATATTGTTGATGCTTTCAAGTATTCTATCCAAATCTGCCGGCATGCCGTTTCTTCGCCCTTCCTCCAAGGCTTGCACCTCCTTGGCTTTACCAACATAAGCCGGATCCTTGCGGCTTAAGGTGAACTCCGCCAGACGCAGTGGGTTGGAGCGGTAGGAAGAGGTTTCACCGGAGGGTATAAGCTCATCGGTAGTAGTTACCGGGTCAGTGATATAGCTTACCACCTTTAGCAGAATATTTTCAGGCAAGGCGGGAATCTCCGGCCAATCCTTTATATTGGGGCCGAATAAAAGAGGCTCTTCGGCATTAGGTCTGCCGGTTCCGTCATATACACGGTTCTCATAAATGCTCTTGTCAAAATAATATTTTGGCGTTGAGCATACCATATCCAAATCTGTGGCGGCGGTAAGCCTGCCGCCGTTTATGGCTGTGGCGGCAATTGAGCGGGCGTCCATGAGCGCCACGGAAGAAATCTGACCTTCACCGGGCTTGGAGCCTTCCCGGTTTGGGAAGTTTCTGGTAGCGTGACGTATGGAAAGCTCTCCGTTGGCGGGAGTATCCCCAGCGCCAAAGCATGGCCCACAGAAGGCGGAGCGCACTATGACTCCCGCGCTCATCAGCTTCGCCACCGAACCGTTTTTAACAAGCTCAAGGTAAGCGGGCTGACTGCCGGGATATACGCTCATCCTGAAGGTTCCGTTGCCCGCGGAATGTCCGTCAAGCATGTCCGCGACGGCGGCAATACTATCAAATGTGCCGCCGGCGCAGCCAGCCACTATTCCCTGATCTACATATATTTCACCCTTATGGTATTTAGACGCCAGCTTCATAGAAAGCCCTGGCATTCCTAACGCGTTAAGGCATTCCTTTTCTACCTTGGCTAAAATATCCGCGCCGTTTTCCTTCAGCTCACGTATGGTATATGTATTGCTGGGATGGAAGGGCAGAGCTATCGTAGGCTCTACCTTTGACAAGTCTACATATATCATGCCGTCATAGTAGGCTAACCCGGCCGGTTCCAAATCCTTATAGGCGTTTTCCCTGCCGTGTATACGGTAATAATCCTTAATCGTACTGTCGGTTTTCCAAATGGAGCTCAAGCAAGCTGTTTCCGTAGTCATAACGTCGATGCCATTACGGTATTCCGCCGGGAGGCAGTCTATTCCGTCTCCTACAAACTCCATAACCTTGTTTTTGACATAGCCATTTTCATAAATGGCGCCGATAATTGATAAGGCAATATCCATGGGCCCGACGCCGTTTTGGGGCTTTCCGGTCAGATATACCGCTATTACGCCGGGATACTGAAGGTCATAAGTTCTTCCTACCAGCTGCTTGGCCAGCTCGCCGCCGCCTTCTCCTACGGCCATAGTGCCCAAGGCGCCGTAACGGGTGTGGCTGTCGGAGCCTAATATCATTCTTCCGACGCCCGACATCATCTCCCGGTTATAGGAATGTATCACCGCCATATGGGGAGGCACATAAACACCGCCGTACTTCTTGGCTGCGGAAAGGGCGAACATGTGGTCGTCCTCATTAATAGTGCCGCCAACAGCGCATAAGCTGTTATGGCAGTTGGTCAAAACATAAGGCATGGGGAATTTTTCCATTCCGCTGGCTCTGGCGGTTTGGATGATGCTTACATAAGTAATATCGTGGGAGGTCAATGAATCAAATGTGATTCGTAATTCTTTATCGGTTCCGCTGTTGTGAGATTGTAGTATCCCATAGGTCATTGTACCCTTGCGAGCCGTATCTCTGTCTGCTTCACTGCCGGTTTTTTGCCTTAACATTGCCTTAGCATCATTATCGTCGGGTATTATATCGCTTCCGTTTAAGAGATATACTCCTGCGTCATAAAGACGTATCATTATTTGTATCCTCCTTAATCATTAGTTGCTTTTTAAGATAATATCAAAAAAAGAAGACTGTAGCAAATCACCACAGTCTAATCTTTTTGGAAATTTCAATTTTCGGCTTATCGTTAGCAGCTGTTCTCTTCGCCCTTGTCAATCTCCGAGCGTATGCCGCTCCGAGGATTGGGCCTTAGTGGAGGCGCGAAGATATCCGTGGGGAAATCCAGCGAGTCAAAATAGTCGCATGGATTTATGGGGCTGTATTCGCATTCTTCCGGTATATAGAATCCGCTGGATTCTATGGAGAGGTCAACTATGCGGAAGAGCTTGATTATTGAGAACAACCCGATAGTAACATCTATCCTGCTTGCGTCGTCATCATTACGGTTGCAGCCGCAGAAATTTATTTCCGCCGATAGCGCAACCGCTTTGGCTTCTACCTCAACATAAGGTCCTGATTGGATTGATTCATTGTTGAACAGATCGGTAGAAATAGTAATATCGGAGCTATCGGAGCCGAAAAGAGTGCTTTTCCTGTTGAAGAAGGAATTTGTCTTGATACGGCTCGGGCTTATAGGCGTTCCGTCACTTTCATAGAAGGTAAGATAGTATTCAAATACGTATTTCAGGTTAATATCCCAGTAGCCTTTTCTGAAAGCACAGGGCTTTTTATTAACGATTGTTACAGTTTTTACTTTTAGATCCTCTATGCTCACCGTAGCCGCTCTTTCCGGCGGGATCAGCACATCCCCTTCCAAAAATTCAACGCCGCCTATTTCAACATCCTCCGCAGCCCTGGGGGGGCCTAGTATATCAGCGGTAAGACAATCCTGCTGCCTACAGGAATCGTATATCTTTAGTGCAATGATACTGTCATTTTTGCGTTTTCCGGACTCTCCGCAGCCGCCGCTGTCTTGCAATTCATTGTTGCCTAATTCAAAAGCTGCCATTCTATACATATCCTCCTTAAAAATATTTTTGATTTAATGCGCGTATAGCGCATGGACTTTACCTCTCCTATCCTTATCATATGTACAACTTATAATATTGGTGACGGTCAAAATTACATCGCCAGCAAGCGCAGCAGCGACTTTTTTATAATTGAGTACAATATAAGGTTTATTTTTTCCGTAAATTCATTAAGGCGAAAATGTAAATAGCCTTCCCAGTTCATTTCCCTGTTTTCCTCTAAAAATTCGTTGAGTTCTTTTATAAGCGTTTCACGCTTATCGGCAAAAACCATTTCTTGTATGCGCTTTTTAAGATGAGGGGAGCTTGCAAGCGCAGGGTTTTGTTTAAGAAGATGGTTTTCCATCAGACCGGCCAATCTTTGAGGGGTTTCCTTTGGAGACTCCATCGAAATGGCGTGGCCGGTATTTGTTTTTTCAACCATTAATACGTTTAGTTCTTTCAATTCCTTTTCCAGCTCGATTCCATAGCTGCGGGTAAAAATAGTGAATTTATCCATGAGACGCACTCCTCATATTCAGGCCATATAAGATAATATATGCATCCCTCTTGACCACTTTGCTTTGTCTATATAAAATGAGTTAATATATGGAAGAAAAATATAGGAGTTGATAGCTTTGAAATACCAGGCATATATTTTTGACTATGATTACACCTTGGGGGATTGCACTCAGGCAATTGTGGAAAGCGCCAATTACGCGCTGGGCCGATTGGGTCTTGCGCCTGCCGGTACAGAAGCGATTCGCAGAACCGTTGGGCACACTCTGCAGGATTCATTTTCGATACTGACCGGAAAATCTGCCCGAAGCGACGAAAGCTTGAAATACGAAAAATATTTTATTGAGAAAGCCGACATATTAGAGGCAAGGAAGGGAGAGCTGCTTCCGGATACACTTCCGGTGCTGCGGCGCTTAAAATCCGATGGAATAAAAACCGGCATAGTATCCACTAAGCAACGGGAAAGGCTCATTCAAATAATGGAAGCTTTTAAAATGACAGATTTGATAGATGTGATCGTAGGCGGCGACGAGGTGAAGCTCTCCAAGCCGGATCCGGAAGGCTTGCTGGTCGCTGTTGATTTATTGCGGGCGCCCAGGTCCAAGGCCTTATATATAGGTGATACGATAATAGACGCGAAGACTGCTCATGCCGCCGGAATAGATTTTGCCGCCGTAACAACAGGCACAACAAAAAGGCAGGAGTTTAAAGCTTATCCTCATTTAAAAATAATGAATAATTTAGGGGAATTACTGTGAAGTATCACAGTAATTCCCCTGGTTTATTTTTTATAAGCTGTCCCCAAAATCCTTCCGGAACTTAGCTACAAGCTTCTCCTGCCAATCAGACACGGGAGCCAGACGGCCCACAAAGAAGCGAAGTATCTTTGGCTCATCGGTAAATACCAAGCCTTCAACCAGCTCACGGTTTTCATACAGCCAGACAATACGGTCTATGGCGTACTTAACCTGAGAAAGAGTGAATACCCGGCGCGGCATAGCCAGACGCAAAAGCTCCATCTCGGCCAGCCTTTCGCTGCCGTCAGGGTTGCGTTGTTCCGACATGGTTCCTCTTTCCATGCCCCGTATACCGCCGGCAATGTATGCGGCGCTGGCCAGCGCTCCTGAGGGATATTGCTCCTGAGGAATGTGAGACAGGAATCTGGTGGCGTCAAGATGACATCCAAGCCCTCCCGGCGGCGTTACGACAGGAACACCGTGCTTCATAAGCTCATTACACATATATTCAATAAACTGAGGTCCCTGGTTAATAACCTCCTCGTCCATGGTTTCATCCAAGCCAACCGCTATGGCCTCCATTTCCCGAACGGACATGCCGCCGTAGGTCAGGAAGCCTTCATACAGAGGAACCAGCTCCCGCAGCTTGAGATAAATCTCTTCACTGCCGGTGCAAATGCCGCCGCCGCGGGCGAAGCCCAGCTTTCTGGCTGAAAAATATATCACGTCGAAAAGCTCCGAAATATTCTTTACTATTTCACGTATGCTCATATCCTTGCATTCTTCTTCTCTCTTCTTAATGAAGTAAAGATTATCCTGCAAAAGGCTTGCGTCCAGTATGTACATCAAGCCGTATTCGTCGCAAACCTTCTTTACATCTCTCATGTTTTGCAGGGAGATAGGTTGGCCGCCGATAAGATTTGTTCCGGCTTCTATCCTGACAAATGGGATTTTCTCAGGTCCATATTTTTTTATTACGCCTTGCAGCTTATCAATATCAACATTTCCTTTAAATGGTAAGTCGCTTACTGTTAACAGTCCGTCGTCGGAAAATACCTCCTCAACAATGCCGCCGTTTTGTGTAATATGAGCTTTGACAGTGGTGAAGTGATAATTCATGGGTACTACGTCCCCTTCTTTTACCAAAGCTACACTGAGGATATTTTCAGCTGCTCGTCCCTGATGGGCGGGCAGAAAATATTCTTTGCCGAAAATTTCCGTAATCTTATCCTTAAGACGGGTAAACGTAGCTGAGCCGGCATAGCTGTCGTCCGCTACATGCATAGCGGCCTGCTGGCGGTCGCTCATTGCGTTTACGCCGCTGTCCGTAAGCATGTCCAAAAAAACGTCGCAGTTGTTCAGCAAAAATGTGTTATTACCGGCCCCGGTAATACACTCCTGTCTTTTTTCCACCGGCAGAAGGTTAAGCTTCTGCACGATACGCACCTTGTGCATCTCCAAAGGAACCTTTTCGTTTGTCCAGAACTTTAAATCAGACATTTTATTACCTCCTTGTAATTGTTTACGCCGGAACAAATCGCGCTGTGCGCGAATGGTTTTCCGTAATTTTCTAAGAAATAAAAAACGCCCTGATTGGCTTAACGCTCAAATCAGGACGGTTAATACCGTGATACCACCTAAATTCACCGGCATCTCACGATGACGGCCTTCGCAAGTGCGCTGTAAAAAACTGCACTCAACGCTGTAACGGACGTTACCCCGGCACAAGCCTAGTATCGTATACACGATAGTTCAGCCGGCAGCTGTTTAAGATGTATTCCGAATACCGCTGCCTGCCCCTCTCACCAACCGGGTACTCTCTTTAGGCGCATTGTATACGTACTTGTTCTTAGTCATTGCTTTTGTCTATCTAATGTTATGATAACAATTATATTCGAGTTTTGTTTTTTGTCAATAGACTACAATGAAGAAGGTTTCCACATCTCTTCTGCGCTGCCATAATACTACCGCCAAGCAAAAGCTCGCTGCTTTTGAAGCGGCTGTCAGAAAGAGAAGGAGAATGACAGAAAAAAGCCACCTAAATTATAGGTGGCTTTAATAAGCGTTGATTTAGATAACGCTTACATTTACAGCACGCAGCTTGCGTCTGTCTTTGGGGTCTGGCTCTGTATCAAAGCTTACCTTTTGGCCTTCATTAAGGGTTTTATAGCCGTTTGACTGTATAGCGGAAAAATGTACAAATACATCCTCACCGCCGTTGTCATCGGAAATAAATCCAAAGCCTTTGTCAGAGTTAAACCATTTTACTGTACCGTTGTTCATTAGGTACCTCCTTAAAAAATAATTGTTATCCCAATATATAAATAAAAAGCTCCCAACCGCTGTCAGATGTAGGCTACTGACTAACGAACTTGGAAGGCAGATAATCATACATGCGAAATACTTGTTTAGTATAAAGCGTATTTTTAATAAAGTCAAGGAAATCAACTCCGCAGATTGCAAATAATTTAAATAAATAATTTAAAGGCAATTTAGGCAATTTTGTCTAAAGGATATGGATAGTTCCACGGAATTATCCATTATTTATATAATTTATTGGAGTTTGTCTAAAAAACCAATATATTTTTTCATATTGCCTAAATATTGGTTGCTTTTTGCGCTTTGCTAAATAATTAGCAAGTTCTCAAGGATTGACCATTGAAAGGATAAACTATTGATAAGATAATAACGATGAACAAAACAAAGTTGCCTACAAAAAAAGGAGGAGCTTGTGCTCTTTTGTATTAAACCTACATAGAGAGGAGAACAGAATATGAAATTGATGGAAAAAGTAGCGGTAATTCCGGGTGGTACGGCAGGTATCGGCTTGGCGATTGCCAAGGGCTATGTTAAAGAGGGAGCCTCGGTTATTGTTGCCGGCCGTAATGAAGCTCGTGCGAAGGATGCGGAAGCGCAGCTAAAGGAGCTGGGAAACAAAGGATATTCCGCCATCTGCGACATTACCGACGAAGCACAGGTCAACGCTCTGATGGAGCAAGTAAAAGAAAAAATGGGACGGATCGATATCATGGTCAACAGCGCGGGCGTTTTTCCCGCAGCGCCGTTTTTAAAGATGACGTCAAAAGAGTGGAAGGAAAATATGGACATCAACCTGCATGGTCCATTTTACTGCGCTAGAGCAGTAGCGCCTATGATGGCTGAGCAGAAGTGGGGGAGGATTATCTTTATCACTTCAGCCCAGGGCTTGAGGGGTATTCCGCTGATGTCTCACTATACCGCCGCCAAGGGTGGTATCATCGCGTTCACCCGCTGCATTGCCTCCGAGCTTGGGCCTTATAACATTACCGTCAATACTATTGCAGCCGGTCTAACGCTTACAGGGCCGGTCACCGGAGGCCTTCATTCCGATGAAGAGCTTAACTTCCTTGCCACCTTGATGCCCAATAAGCGCTTGGGCGTGGCTGAGGATTACGTGGGATACGCTGTTCTCCTGGCGTCGGACGAGGGTTCTCATATAACGGCCAATACCTTGGCTATTGATGGCGGTATGACCCAGGCCCAGGCCGTGACGGAAGGCCTGTACGAATAATAAATCGGAACGAAAATTGAAAGGAGACAAACTAATGGCTAATACTTACGATGTTGTAATTGCCGGCGCAGGTCATAACGGGCTGACCGTAGGTTGTTATCTGGCTAAGGCAGGACTCAGCGTCTGCATGATCGAGCAAAGCGATAAGGTGGGCGGAGCAGTCATTTCCAGGGAGTTGATTCCGGGCTTTATCAGTGACCCATGCTCCACCCAGCATCATATTGCTCAATTTAGTCCCACCCTCGTCAATGACGAGCTGGGTTTAAAGTCTAAATACGGTTTGAAGTATATCTATCCCGAAGTTCAGGAGAGTATTATTTTCAGCGACAACACCACCTTCAATATCTATCTTGGCGTTGACGAGACTTGCCAGGAGATCGCCAAAAAGTTTTCGCAGAAGGACGCGGACGCTTACCGGCGCTTTTACAACTGGGCAAGCTTCGGCGTGGAGACTATAGTGGCAGGCTTCTTTAATCCGGCTCCAGCCTATGGTTTATACGCGTCCATGATGGACAGCAGTGAAGAAAGCCGCGAGCTTTTGCGGGCCGGCCGTATGAGCTGTTTGGATATGCTCAATGAGTGGTTCGACAGCGATAAGCTAAAGATAGGCATGCTTCGCTGGATGTCCGAGATAATGGTTAACCCTAAAACCGCGGGTACGGGCGTAACTGCTTTTACTTTTATCGGTCTGGCCCACAGGCTTCCCGGATGCGGTATGCCTGTCGGGGGTTCCGGGCGGCTCAGCGAGTGTATGGAGTCTTTCTTGAAGGACAACGGCGCTACTATCATGGTGAATAGCAAGGTCAAGGAGTTTATCGTCCAGGGTGACGGGTGCAAGGGTGTCAGACTGGAAAGCGGCGAAGAGATCATGGCGAAAAAGATGTGTGTGGCCGACCTTCACATTAAACAGGTCTTCCCTAACATGGTTTCCGGTGCAGACCTGCCGGTCGGCTTTAGCAATAAGGTGCAGCGGCTGCGTCACGCTTCCTACATGGCCTTCCAGCAGAGCGTGGCTCTCAAGGAGGCTCCTAAATACACCTGTGATGATCCCGCTCCAAATCAGGCGTTCTTTGTTGAATTTGCTCCCGACAATATGCTGGACTTCTGCCGTCTTTTCGATAATCTGGAATATGGAATTCCCGGCATTGCCCCTCTTGTTTCTGTTCCAACCCTTTTTGACAGCACCCGGGCGCCGGAGGGCAAGCATATCATGTATCTCTATGAATATGCCCCCTACAATTTAAGAGACGGAGGTCCCGGACGTTGGGACGAGATCAAGGAGCAATTTGCCGACGAGATTTATGACTACGTAAGTAAATATTGCACCAATATGTCCCGCGAAAACATCATTGGCAGATGGATCATGTCCCCCACGGATTTGGAAAGGATCAACCCTGCTATGATTAACGGCGATATTGGGCATATCGGCAGCTATGCGGAGCAAATGATGGGCGACCGTCCGTTGCCTTACTACAACTATAAGACTCCTGTAGATAATTTAATGATGTGCGGCCCAAGCACACATCCCGGCTGCGGTGTCACTTGCGGCGGCAGAGCCGCGGCAACGGCCATACTGGAAGAAATGGGAAAAGACATCTCAGATATCGTTTGAGAACATAGCGGTTGTAAGAGGGAGGGGCGGCTGCATGGCAGCCCCTCTTAGGAATTGTCGGAAAATAAGTTGGGCAAATTTTCGAAAATGTCCAAGTTATTTTCCGACAGTTCCTTACTTTCTAAGGAGGTAGCGGGCATGAAAATGTATTCTAAAGACAATCAATGTATGGTGGATGTAAGGAAGCTGGAGAAAAAGGGCGACGACCTTGTGATGAACTGCAAGCTAATGGGCGCTTACTCCATGCCGATCTATCTTAGGCCGGACGAACTGCGGGCGGCCCTTAAGCTGTTGTCCTGGGATGTCTTAAGCTATATGCCCCAGATGCTGGTCCGCGGCACAGAGGCGGAAGAAGCGGTGAATGATATTATTAATAACCTTGGAGACACGGTGATTGATTACATTGGAAGAGCCTTTGGCACCGAGGTTGAGGAACAGGCGCGCAAGATTGGTAAAATTATGTCGGATACGACAGTTGACGCTCTTAAACTGGTTATTGAGCAAATCGCGTCGGAAGATTAACGTACTTAACGTATTTAACGGAGGCTTGGTAAATCAAGATGCGGAGAGCGATATATTTTGAATGCGTTAATTGAAAAAGTAAACGATTATATCAGCATATTCTCCGACCACCAGTTTAGGGAAACAAAGGTTGGAGAGGTGTTGGACGATGTGGCGGCAACGCGCGGAAAGATGCTTCGTCCACGGGTTTTGCTTCTGGCTGGAGCCTATGGGCCCAGGTTTGAGACCGCTAAGGAACGCCTGCTCAAGCTGGCCGCGATGGTTGAGCTTACGCACATGGCCTCACTGATCCACGACGACATCGTGGATGACGCGCCGTTTCGGAGGAGCAAGCCCACGCTTCAAATGAAATACGGCAAGGATCAGGCTGTATATGCGGGTGACTTTCTGATGAGCCATGTCAGCTATTTCGCTTTGAAAGAGAAAATGATTCGGTCAGGTCTTGTTCTGGCTAAAACGGTAGAGGAGATGTGCGCGGGTGAGATCGGGCAAGCTGAATGCCGTTACCGTGAAAATATTACAGAGCAGGAATATATGCGGAACATCCACGGAAAAACAGCGGCGCTGTTTATGGCGGCCTGCCGGATTGGCGCAACGGAAAGCGGATGCACGAAGGCGGTCATCCATAAGCTGGAGCAGTTTGGCGAGTATCTGGGAATCATGTTTCAACTAAGGGACGACCTGCTGGATTTTACCTCCGATGTACAGTCCATAGGCAAGGAGGCCCATAAGGATTTTCGGGATGGTATTTATACTATGCCGGTTATCTGCGCTCTGCGCCATCCCAGGGGGCCAAAAGAATTGCTTCCGGTCATGCGCTCCAATGCGGCAGAGGCGCTCACAGATGAGCAGATACTGAAAATGAGACGTCTTGTTGCCGAGCTTGACGGTGTTAAGGCGACCAGACAGGAAATCAGGATATATCAAAAGCGGGCGGAGGATATTATTCTAAAATCACTTCCGCGCGGTGAGAACTCCTCGCTCCTGCTGGAAATGCTTCATGATTTGAGATTTTAGAATAATGAATGGAGGACATGCGCATGGGCGAAGAAAAATATGATGTAATCATTGTTGGCGGCGGCTTGGCCGGCCTGACGGCTGCTTACGTGCTGGCAAGCGCCGGCCTTGAGGTTATTATCATTGAACGCGGCGGTTATTGCGGAGCCAAGAACATGACTGGCGGCCGCTTGTACGGTCACAGTATGGAGAAGGTCATTCCGGGTTTCGCGAAGGACGCTCCCATTGAGCGCGTAATCACCAAGGAACGGCTTGCCTTGCTGACGGCTGACGGAGCCTTAACCATCGACTATGCTTCTGATAAACTGAACGCGGCTCCCTCTTACTCCGTCATCCGGGCCCGTTTTGACCAATGGCTGGCCGAAAAGGCGGAAGCGGCCGGCGCTATGGTCGTTACAGGTATCTATGTTGACGATTTGGTGGTGAATGAGGGAAAGGTTTGCGGAATAGTCGCTGATGGGGAGGAAATGTACTCAGACCTGGTTCTTCTGGCTGATGGCGTCAACTCTCTGCTTGGTCAGAAGCTTGGATTAAAGCCCGAGTTGACTTCTAGTCAGGTGGCGGTGGGCGTGAAAGAGGTGATCGCCCTGGACGAGAAGGTCATCAACGAACGCTTCGGCGTGGACGGCGATAAAGGCGTAGCTATGATGACACTTGGTCATATTACCGGAGGCAGCGTTGGAGGAGGATTTCTGTACACAAACAAGGATTCCGTTTCCATCGGTGTTGTGGCTACGGTAAGTGATATCGGTTATTCCGAGGTTTCTGTCCCTGATATGGTGGACCGTTTCAAAGAGCACCCTGCAATCAAGCCTTTGCTTGCTGGTGGTACCCCCGTTGAGTACTCCGCTCATCTTGTACCCGAGGGCGGTTATGACATGATTCCTGATTTGTACGGCGACGGCGTCCTGTTGGCCGGTGACGCGGCCGGTTTTGTCATCAATCTGGGTTACACGGTGCGAGGTATGGATTTTGCTGTTGAATCCGGCCGTTTAGCAGCGGAGACCATCTTGAAGGCCAAGGGAACAGGTGATTTTTCGGCCGAGACTCTCTCCTCCTACAAGGGGGCGTTGGAGAATAGCTTCATTTTTAAGGAGATGATGAAATACAGGAATCTACCGGCGATTATGGAATCCAGCCACAGCCTGTACGAGGATTATCCGCCCATACTGGACGATTTTATGTCTAGCCTATACGTGGTTGACGGCAGCAATCCTACCGGTATCATCAACAAGCTCACGAAAGCTGTCAAGCCGGTTGGTCTTGTTAATCTAGCCAATTATGGCGTGAAAATGATGGGGGCGATGTAAATGGCAAAAATGTCTATTGATGATAAGCTAGGTCTGAATAAGTTTAACATTGACGAATCCAAGAGCCATATTGAGATTGACGAGGATTTTACTGACGAAGCGGAAATCAACAAGCTGCTGCTGGGCTGCCCCGCCCATCTCTACGAGCTCACACCCGAGGGCAAGCTTACCTTCAACTATGAAGGTTGCTTGGAGTGCGGCACTTGCCGTGTTTTGAGCAGCGGGAAGGTGGTTAAGAGCTGGAGCTATCCTGAGAGCGGCTTTGGCATAGAGTACCGCAGGAGCTGATATCGGCATGCGGGAAACACACGATGTGGGGGCGCTATGAAAACTATTCGGTTATGGACTAAAAACGCGCGAGCCGTCGCATTGTATCAAAGCGTATTCCCGGCAATCGCAGCGGTCTTTCTGTCAGCCGCTCAAAAACGGTTTTCTTTCCTGTTTTCCTACCTTGCGATCATTGGAGTTTTGCTTGCTCACTTAAGCTTAAATCTATTTGACGATTGGTTTGACTACCGCCGTCAGAATTTTCCTAGAGCGGGAAAATGTGAATATTTAAAATCGGGGCAGGCGACAACCGGCCAACTGTTGATGGTTGCGTTAATGTTAGGGGGAATTGCCGGTATCTGCGGAGCTGTCATACTATTCTACAGAGGGCTGTCTGTTTTTTGGATCGCTCTTGCCGCTGCAATTCTCGGTATCTTTTATTCGGCGCCGCCACTTCGGTTAAGCTACCACGGTATGGGTGAGCTGACTGTCGGAATCGTATTTGGGCCCTTGCTTGCCGCCGGCGTGAGCATTGCTTGCAGCGGTGCAATACGTCCCGGTGTGGTTTTGCAGGGAATAATGACGGGTCTGCTTACCTGCAATATCCTATACACACATTCCATTATGGATGAAGGCAGCGACCGGGCCGCGGGAAAAATTACCCTTTCGGCAATTCTAAAATCCAAGAATTCCAAGCTGACCTGTTCCGTCATGTTTGGTTTTGTGCCTTATCTTCTGACAATCTTTGGAATTCTTACGGACAGGTTGCCAATATTTTATTTTTTAGTGTTTCTTTG
>Ga0153944_1000664_pt1 | contig 14815 bp, 20 predicted proteins | sample TSNJ028MetaG_FD_104703 | JGI IMG/M metagenome (GOLD analysis project Ga0153944, IMG submission 104703) | Attine ant fungus gardens microbial communities from New Jersey, USA - TSNJ028 MetaG | ecosystem: Host-associated > Fungi > Mycelium > Unclassified | place: USA: New Jersey, Wharton State... | reverse complement strand
AGGGAAGGCGGAAATTTTCCTTTCTGTGACCAGTTCTCTGCCGAAGAGGTTGACAACATGGAAGCTATCATAGTGGGCTGGGCGTACCTGCTTTAATGGCTTCTTTCAGTTTTTCGATCGAGGCTTGGAGATCAGGATGGAATGATGCCTAGAGGGATAGCTGTATTTGAGTTGACTGGGATAGGGCTTAGGAAAGAGAATACCTGGTCTATCATCTTTCTCTTCTTTCCATTCTCTACGACTGTAACATACCGCTTCCGTTTCTGGCCAACATGTTCGTCGCTCTCTTCGTGTTTGATAAACGAGGCATTCTCTTCGGAGCCCGAGCCAGTATGACCAGGAACGGCCGTGGAGAATTCGTGGGCGGAATTTGGCTGAGCTGTGGAGGCATTGATAGCAGTTGCGAGGGAAACCATCTTCCTCAATTTAGGTTTCTTTGGTGTTCTGTAAGTGAGCGTTAGAATGAGATTGAGGGAATAGTTACTGATATACTTGTCTTTAAGCAGTGCAATCTCGCCACTGGAGACGTAGAATCCCTGCTGCTTCGTTTGTGCGAAAAATGTGCGCTCATCAATTGCAAGCTCTGAATCGTCGATAAAGGGGTCATTGACATCGTAGTAATCCGAGGCAGGATTCTTCTAAGGACAGGGTGAGGTCATTATCCGAGGTAGAAAAAAGCAATGCACACCCGCCGCTTCTTCTTCTTTCCTCCGTCAGTTTCTGGCTCCTGCTCACTCTCACTGAGTGGATGTTTGACCCTGGGAGGCGGAGTTGGCGCGCGTTGGCCGGTGTCTTTTGCCATTTTAGACACATCAACCTGATAATTCTCGGGGCCTCCAAGTTTGATCTGCAATCTGATGGTCGTTAACGGCAGAGGCGGCTGCAGAGGTGGCGGTGAAGGGGACGGCGAACGGGGCTTCTTTGATCGAGGCTTGGCTGTGGACGCAGGTTTCAACGGCGGCGCAGACGCGGAGACGGCCGGAGCAAGAGCCGGATCTCCGGGAACGGCGGCCACGGCCGCAGAGGCCGGGGGGAGGAAGGAAGCGGGATGGACGAGAATCTCTGCCTCTGCCTTGGGTTCGCTCGTCGTAGATGGTCCGTGCGTTTCTGCGATCAGGATGCTCTCCTTCTCACTGTCCTCCTCCTCCTCCTCCTCCTCCTCCTCCTCCTCGCTCCCTTCGTCTTCGTCCTCCACGTCATCGTCATCGTCATCAGCTGCAGCAGCCATCCCAGCTTCAGCTTCACTTTCCTCGTCGTCAGACACGTCGATGACTGGGACAGGCTCTGGGTTCATGAGAGCAGCGAGTGAGGAATGGCGAGTAGGGGCTGCAGAAGAGACGGAGGTAGAGGCGGGGAAGGGGCGGGGGAGGTCGGGGGTGAGGGAGTTGAGCATGTGGACATCGGCAGGCATAAAGTAGAATGCTTTCTTTTCCAACTCGCATCTCTCTCGTATTTCACTTTTTGCCTCCCTATCGGAGCCGCGAGACACCATTTTTGCCGCTTCCTATTGGTTCGGCATTTGCCATCCTCCGCTGTGCCACTGCCACTGTGCACAGTTCCCTCCATAATTGGCCTCTCCCTGTCCTCTTTTTCCTGTCATCTCTGCTGTTTCTATACCTATGTCTGTGCTCGTTCTGGAGCTCTCTCTCTGCCCGTCTCTCCTGCACATTATTTGGTAATTTTTCAGGAATACATTGTAACCTCACATCACCAGAAATATACCTATCACAAATCCACCAAACACAACCGCACTCCCAACCCTCTCTACACTTCTCATAGCATCATTACGTATACCTCCTTTGCTCGTACTCCTAAACCTCCCCCTATCCTTCTCAGAATGTCCATTACTTGTCTCCAACACTTGCAAATCCACTGTTGCCGTGTTGTGCATCTTTGTCCATGCTGAAGTCGTGAATGTGCTTGATGCTTGGCCTAGGGCTGCAAGTTCATCCTCAGTGTTCAAGAATACAAGTGCAAATCCAGGTGCTTTGATTGTAATAATGCAAGTGGCTGCATTCACATCTGAGGTAGACGGTGAACAGGGGATATCGACCACATCCAGCACTCCTTGGAGGCGGCCATCGACTTGGAATTTGTTGCCAAAAGTCTAATAACGTCAGACTTTATAAGGCGAACAAAACAGGAATAAACAGACCTGCCCTGCCCATGTAATGTTATTCTTGCTACTCACGCTCTTTGCCTCCAAGTACTTCACCTTCACGTTTCCTCCCACCCCTACTATCCCAGCTGGAATATTTAAACTAACCTTCAAATCACTTGGTTCTCTCGTTCCTTCCAAATCATCCACATAATTAAACAATGCTACTTTGCTCACCACCCCATTCTCGTAAATCCCATATGCAGGGGTAAACTCACTCCCAATTGCTGAAGTGAGATCAATCACTTGCGAAGTATTACTTTTCCCAAGCGTCTCCGCTAGGACAAGAACGGAGTAGTATATCGCTCCAACTGTCCATTGATGAAACGTTGATTCGTTTGTCGGAGGTGCTTGTAACAAAAGGGAGGGCTGGTCACTAAGAACTCTTTGGACGACAAAACAAGAGTTTACCTGTGAACGGATTATAATAAACATTCTGACCACCAATATGCACCAACGCGTTTGAAAAATTCGCATACGCCATTTGCAGTCCATAATCCAACCCCCACAATGCCCCTCCAAAACTGTCCGATATCCCAGGAAACCCACCACATGAAGCCGAGTTTGTTTCAAACATCATAAACTGTTTATTCATCTGCTGCACCATCATCGTTGAATCAAGATATGGCTGAACTAGATTCACAACACCCTGGTGTGTGAGATAAGATTGAAAGTTTTTCTGAGGATCTTGGATTGCTCCTGTACCGAAAGCAGCACGACAGTTATTGTTCGGGTAACTTGAAAAGCTATCAATTATAGAACTCTAATGGGAAGAGAACCAGCTCACTGCTCGACGCTCAAAGCATACAAATACTCCGCATAGTCATTCACGAATCCCGTTTCCCAAACCATTTCTGGCGTCCAATCCGCCGATGCCAAGCTTGGACCGACCAGCATCCCATTGACTCTCTGAACCTTCTGATTCTCTTTCAACGCTTGAATCATCTCACCAAACTCGGTATGATAATCTTTGGGCGAATAGGATTCAAGTCTGTGGCCATGTCGTGCATAAAGATCGGGTTCGTTGCCGACTTGCATACCGATAAGTTTACCACCTAGGATAAATTGGGCTTGTTCGGCAATTTGGAGACGCCAGTTTGTGTCGTTGAATGGGATACCTGAATTTGAATATGATCAAATGATGTTTTTTTTCTTCTATCAAGAAAAAGACGTACCGATGAACCAACCGACATTAACGAATTGTGAAATATTCGCAGCAATGTAGAACAAATCAGTCGTATACAACACAGCCGGAGTCAAAGTCTCAGGTAACAAAATAACCCAGTCAACTTGAATAATGAAAGGTAAATTGAAGTCTCTCTTACAGTTTGCGTGAGACTCGTTTTCTCCTTCGCGATCGCCCTTCCGTTATCGAGTTGGTCGACGAAAACAGCAGAGTCTTGTGTGTTTCCTCCGATGCGAATCATGACTTGCCCAGCTCGTTCTTGTAAATTTGCAATGAGATTTAAAAAAGGTACTTGAATCAATGACCTATCATCAAAAAAAATATGATGAATTAACGATGTTAGAAGAGGGGGGGAGAGAAACTCACGAATTTTTCCCCAAAACCTGATTCACAACCGACATTTCAATTGAAAATCCAAAAAAACTCGCTCCGCCCCAATGTGGAATAGATAATCCAACAACATCCTTTGCATCTCCTACCAAATTCAAAGAAAATGTCCTGTTGAATGCAGTAGGTATAGGAGGAGGCTCGAGCTGCGTTTCGTCATAGGCTGCTGAAGTAGGTGTGGGGATTATTGAATTATCCTTGGTACGAGATTGTTGGCCAAACGGAATTTGATTATAGACTGTTATAGAGGCTTGGACTGATTTTGTAATGATAGAGGCGAGGTAAAGAGAATGGATGAGGAATATGAAGGCCTGCATTTTTGAGGCAGAGAAGATTAGTGGTTAATACCCTCGACCGAACCTTCTGAAAGAAAAAAAAGAATTCGAATAGAAAAGAGAGCGACAATGATTCCAAAAGGAGCGTCTAGAGAGGACAAACGGCCAAGTGAGTTCCTTCACGTCTGAGTCGGCACTTCCAAGGTTCCAGGCGAAGGAGGATGACTCGAAACAAAAAAAGAGAGGGTCTCAAGACACGTCTTCTCAATTCAGATTCAACCCAGGTAATGTTCATTCCTCATTACGAGACAAACCGCACTAAAAATCATGGACGTCCCTGTCAACGATGATGTAAAAAGAGACCGAAACTTCAACGTACTTCTGATCGCCACACATGACGAAGTAGATGGACATGAAGGTGAAGAGGTCGGTCGGATGACAGAACATATGTTCTAAGCTTCACCTCTGCTCTTCGTTTTGGCGTTCTTCCATATATTGTGTCAAGCAATTCTGCAGCATGGCAGAAGGACAGTAAGCGCTTTCAAGTTCCCTGACAGAGATATAAATTTTAGAGCGAAACCTCGACACCACAGAACCCGAAAGTGTTGTACCAGATTTCTACTAGGGTAAAGAAAAGAGTCACACTTGCCCATGAGGTGTCACGAGTCCTTGAGTACAACTGCTAAATTTGAAAACAGGGGCGAATTCCAGTGTTAAAAAAATGGATAAAAAAAGCAAGTCCTTCATCCAAGTCTTCCATTTCCATCATTGTCTTTGACACGGTGTGACACGGTATGTTTGACAAGGGGGCGGTCCTTGCATGGAATGATGGCCTTTACTATACTATTGATGAGTGGACCTACAAGAAGTAACCATCATCATAATCAAACTTTCTCACATCAACTACCATGATAGGATAATAATGAAACACCCCAGAACCCCCCCAAAATTGAACACAATATGATGTTCTTTTAATATTGATCTTGTGCTAACCAACCCCTCGACACTTATCCTCCTTTTGGCTGCCTTGTTCAAGCAGTTGTCAGAAGATCTTCATCATCTGATCGGTATGATCCATTACTATCATCACCCACTCAGATCAGATAGCCTTTTCCATTCATCATCTTTTTTCGCGTTCCCAGGAGGAGGTATGATACATGTGACAGTCTCCTGTAACCTTCTAGACCATCTACCTGTCCGTGTATATCGTAGTCCCAACCTTTCAAACGCTAGCTCAGCTTTAGTCGAGCGCCATTTTCTTGATGTTCGTGTCTGGCCAGCAGGAATAACCTCGATCTAAGTTAGCAATGTTGTCAGGATCAAACCTCACGTGTTCACTTTGTCTGGTCATCTTGATTTCTCATCCAAGAATTAGCAAGCAAGGGTATAATTATACAGCCAGGCAATGTAAAACAAGGTACCAACTTGAAGCATGCAGGACTTTTCAAATTATATAGACTTCCAAGAAATTTTGAGAAGAATGAACAGGCCAACACGGAATAAATCAATACTTGTAAACAGCCTTGATCTCAACTTCAAACACCTTCGCAATCTTACTCCTCTGAATCTTCTGCGCAGCTGTGACTAAACCACTTTCCGGGGTCCACTCATCCGGTGTCAACACGACAGCCTCCAAAAGTTCCATCAGCTTAAACCCATTCTTCTTACCAACCGCGTTGCACGCTTTCAAAACATGCTCTCTGACGCTTGACTCCCGACACAGTTCCTCTAAACTCTGCGAAGAGTCGGTATTGAGACTATGACGTAAGTTAGCCTCGTGAGGAATGATGATAGCCATAGGTTGGTTAGCGTCTTGAGAAGCGTAAACGCAAATATTGGCAACGAGGGAACAGCTTTTGTAGGTAGATTCAAGTCGTTCAAGGGCGATGTACTAGAGCAGAAAGCAAATATTCAAAGTCCATCTTAAGCTACAGACGTGCATAACTCACCTCTCCAGATTGAAGTTTGATAAGATTTTTGAGACTAAGCGTGAGAGAAATAAGGTCTTGCAGACTCGAACAAAAATGTGGCCCACCGATCAATTACCGACAACGTTCCATCGAGATTCCACTGTCCAATATCACCCGTCCTCAGCCATCCATCTTTCGTAAACACGCTCTCGTCATTGTTAAGATCAGGTCGCTTATAATAACCTGTCATCACTGAGGAACCACGAATACACACTTCACCTTGAGGTGGGTTGTTTGTTGACAAGTAACCAGCATCAGGGACGTCGAGAAGTTTGATTTCAGTTGAAGGTACCGGCAAGCCGGCGACACCATATTGCATCAACTCAGGAGGGAGAATTGAGCACATGCCACATGTCTCAGTCATGCCGTAACCTAAAAAGTAAATCTTATGAGCCAAGAGTCTCTTTTACGAGATAGACAATGGGAAACGCGCCTGAAAGGATGTCAACCAGTACAGTGCTCAAGAACTCTTGGGTCTCACGACTGAGAGCAGCACCACCGGAAAGGGCGATACGTAAGTGGCCGCCCGTAGCAGAACGAACGCTGCCCAAGATATAATCTGCGACAGTGGAGAGGACAGGAATTTTCCTCTTCTTTGCTTCCAAAGCACAATAGAAAATCGTTTGTTGAATAATACCGCTACTTTGCACTTTGGCAGTGATACCCTTCCTGATATTTTCCCAGACGGCTGGGACACCAGTCATGATTGTCGGTTGGCAGGTGGCAAGATCACCCTTACAGTTGCGCACAGAAGCATCTGTGAGGGTTTTAACACGACCGTAGCACGTGGGCATGCCAACAAAGACCGTGATGAGTTCAACTATGTACTCCAAAACATGAGCAAGGGGGAGGTACGCCAAGTATCTGTCTTCTGGGCTGATATGGTGTCCAAAAAGTTTGACTACACCTCCAACGGAAGCAACGAGGTTGGCGTGGGTAATGACGACGCCTTTTGGAGGCCCAGTACTACCGCTGGTATACATAATACATGCAACACTATCGGGCTTGGGACGCCTAGCCTCAAGTGCGTCTGTCGGCTTGTCCTTGCCGAGTTCACGTAGTTGCCCAATACTATAGACTTTGACATCGCTCTGTGCTGCACCAAGGGATTCAAGAACATTGGAAGGAGGTTCACCATCGTAAATTACATATTTGATTGAGGGTGTCTTCGGTAGAACCCGAGTGACCACAGGGAGGAGTTCTGCATTGGTAAAGACACCAACACAGTTGGGCTCATTGAAAGAGTGGGCAAGACCATCTTCACCTAGGGTATCATAGGCGGTGGCAATGGTAATTGATATTGAAGCGCAGCTGTGAGCTATGAGCTGCCAATTGGGACTGTAGCATTATGAAGTCAGTAAGACCACTGGCGGTGGTCGATGGAACCTACCTCGTCTGAGAATAAATATTGAAAACATCATCAACACCGACACCGAGTACCAGAAGACCACGTCCAATCTCGGAAACAATCTTCTCGGCATCGAGGAAAGAGTGGAACTGGTAGGGACTGAGCTCGAAATATTTCCACTTCTTCTTCTCTACTATTTCCCTGCCATCCTTCTTCTTGATGACCTCTTTCTCTTCTTCATGCATACAAATGACATCTCTCCAACCGTAGGCATCACGAGAACCATGAGTGCGCACGGCATATGCAAAGAGGTCAAATACGGTGTTGATACCCTCTGCTGGCCGCATCGTAAGGGCGTCTCTCGAAATAGCACACCGACGAGCGGCGCCTTCGCCCTGAGATGCCTGTGATATTTCGATGGAGCCCTGACCATAAAAGTCTGGTCTGTTGGTACGAGACATGGTTTAGGTCCAGAAGCAACTTGGACATTTAGTATAATATAGTCTGCTTAGTAAGCCATGATCCAAATTAAACTGTAGTCAGTGTGTCAGAAGCTGGTTCTCTGTCAATTGCAACGGAAATCAAAAATAAGTTGCGTTTCATGTAATTCAGATGTTTCGCCTTACCATATGAGATGGAGACAAATATAAGCAGTTGAGTTCTATGCAGTCGGAACGAGGTGCTAGTCCATTGGATGATTCTCGAGTATTAACACATCTGTACGATACCAGTACCGTTCACAACATCTCTTTAGCAGAAATTGGTTTCGCTCGTAACAATAATGTCAGTGATAAACTATGCTGGACGTAAACATGACATTAGAAGAAGAGATTATTGAGTTTGTGGGGATTAGTCCCATTGAAAGTGTCAGAACATGTCTTGGGATTATAAAGTTTGTTGGGTCGGACTCTTGGATCAAATAGGAAAGAGCTTTCACTAGCTAAATGTTCAAATGATAATATAAAGAAGAGTAGGAACTAGGTGAGGGTGAGCAGGGTTTAGTAGCTTCTGAATATCTACATCATAGTGGCAGCATAGAGACGTGATGATCTTACCCCAGATCACAGGGCAAATAGTTTTCGGAGTAGATTCTGTATTTGGAATTATTTGGGGGGAAGAGGAGAAACTAGCTATAGCAGGTTGATTGTGCATGGCCATGAAGAGGTTATGAGATATTGTTTTGGAAGCAGAAAGTGCGAGGAATCTAGATGGTGGTAGCTGTTAGAGACATATCTCATCAAATTTTTCTCTGCCCCCTTTCCTCTTATTTAAGTAGACACCCTGTGTACTACAATGGGCTGCCACCGCACCCCGTGTAACAAATTGCTGAATTTTTTTAAAAAACCACCATCTATATTCTCATACAGAAATTTTCATTACCTTCACACATTTTCCATAATGTCGCCTCTCGAAAATGTCACAATCACGTTTGATGTTAATCACGCTTGATGCTATCACTTACTAGATTCTGGCATTGCAGTGATGACACCATTCCACTCAATGGTAGACAAGATGATGTAGCGCAAGGTCAGGAAACAGGCTATGTATTACTGTGTGATTTGACATCTCAATGCAGATAACGGCTTGATATCAGAATCCCCGCCGCGTAAACAGATAGTGTGACAGAGGTAAGTTCTTGAGTATACCTCCAGTCGGCCACCTGATAATTTTCTTATCCGATCATCTTTGGAATCTTCTAGATCCCAGAGGATGATCTATTTATTAAGATGTGAAAACCGGCTTCCCACTACGACCTTGTTTACAAAGTTCTTTGTATTACGATGAGCGAATCCCTTCCACCATTGCCAGTTATTACCGATCGAGACATGGTCCTATCTGTCTATTCTGCAGATGACGATTATGTGCTAGATCCCTCGGGAAGTGAGGATATCAAAGGACCAAAGCGGTTGGCTCAGCTTGGTAAACGCATTGTGGATCAGGCAATCGCATTTCATTATTTTAATAAGACAAATCCTGTCCTCTCTGCGCGAGACATTGATGTAAGACGATCAACCCCCTTGTCTACACCTAACTAAAAAAATTTATAGCATCACAGAGAGGTCAACACTCCCAATTATGTTACTTTACTGCAGCAGTATGATCTTAGGAGCAAAATTAGAGGTTCGCAGCGATACGCTATGCACATAGAGACGCCAGAAGTATGAATTCTTTGTTAGAAAATCTAGGATGATGGTTTTAATATGTTCATAGGGCGCGCAAGAGTTTTTTGAGAGGTATCTAGCAGCCACTTTCCTCTTGTATGGGATGGATAGTGTTCAAGAGTGGGTCTCTCAGACAATAGACCCAGGTTCTGAGACTCCACACCAGCCGACAGTCAAAGTCCATTCCAGTCCATCTACCAGATTTGGGCACGCGCAACAACCGATGCCGCCACCAGGCGCCCCTCCAGTCCAACCTCCCCCTCCATCTTATTATTCTCCAGGACATGCAGGGGCTCCACCACTGCAACCATCTTCTGCTTCTTCCAATGTTCAAATTTTATCCCAATTCAATATGACAGCTCAGAAAAACCATTATATGGTCACTTATCCTGCTCGAAGTGAAGGTCCTTCCCACAGTCCCACATGGTATGTCGAATGCTGTCGTAAGTTAGGACTCTGTTTATGTTCTAATGCTTATATCTGACGAACATCAAGTGAATGGTGAGGTCCGTGGTCAAGGAAGTGGTCAGAACCAAAAGCAGGCGAAAGAAATAGCAGCTCGTCAGGCTTGGGTGAGTATGGGATGGGATCGCGGTAAGTGCTAATTCCAAACCTATCTTGTCAGTTGCTCAACCTCGTCCAAATTCCAAGGCTAGTGAGAGCTCATGAGAGTCGTGCTCTCCATTGGCAGACAAACAGCAGATCGAAGTTTCATAGTTCATGCACAATACCTTGGAGATATGTCTGAAAACAATCCATTAGGTTGGGTAATGTGTTCCCGAATGTACTAGGAGATGAGAAGGCTACAATTATAAGATCACTCGTTCGTCCTGCTCAGGTTCTGCTGTTGTGAAAGTATTGGTACAGACTTTGCTGCTGCTCTCAGGCATCTCGCTATCATGAGCTGAGCTATTTGCTGGGTCCATTGTCGTAATGTTTACATCTATAAATAATTATGTAAGGCATAAATGCAGTCAAGGCCGATCAGAAGTACAAGTATTAAGAGCTACAAATGAGAAGACGATGAATGCAGTGGTAAAAACTTTTGATCTATACCTGACTGACAGGTTCATACCCACCCCTTCTCGCACTCGAGCTACCACCAATCCCAAGAGCAATGGTCAGTCCGTTTCTCCCATCCCTCTTCCTACTCTCCCCAACGTTGCCGTTCACATTATCTTCCTTCTCAGTTCTCCTCTTTTTCGCTTCTCTAAATCCTTCCAACGGTACATCATACAATTGTTCATACTCCACACCCAACTCTTTCCCTTTCGTCCAGAAATCCTTACAGTTCCCAACAAATCCAAGATCAAAAGGGTTTGATGCTTTCCCAGCTCGCGCAAGTCCGTTTACGGCCTTCCCTTTTGTGAACCTGTCAAATCCAAGGAGGTTCATCAAAAAACTAGAACCACACCCGCCACATGATTTATGTCGGTGTTGATGAGCATGCGCAGGTGATCCTGATGAAGCATCTCTAACAAGAGCTGCATCTTCCGTATCCAATTCAGCAGTAGGCGCAACGCCGGTACCACCATGTCGGTGTCGGTGACCCATCTGTCCGGCGTAGCTCGCCCCACCACGACCACCCATGTACCCGTATCGTCCAAGGTTGGATACTTCAAGTGTAGTCATTTGTCGCGCAATCTGCCAAAACTGTGATGCGAGGAGAACGATTGTCCATGTAAGCTGAAGGGAAGCCCAAGCCGATACGGAAACAAGGAAAGTATCGTAGGATGTGAGGTAGCAGAGATCGGTAGGAAGTATACAGGAAGGAGAGTCTTGGGATATATCTCCCACTGTGACACCGGAGAAGACTGGAATGGGGGATGAGACTGATTGAAGGTTGGGAAATCAAAGCTTACATTTGTAAGTGAGGTAATCGAAGATGACGATCCCAACAACGAGCGCGAGGACAAAAAGAACGAATTGACGGTGATTATTCGCGCCAACTATTGCGTCTTAGAGATATTTGCGCATTGTGGAATAGCTGACCACCTACCACAATTCCAGACCCAAGGACAGTGATGGTCGCTTCGAGCAATACATTTATCACATACTCGACAATGTTTCGAGCGAAGCGGTTTCCTGGCCATACACTGAATGCAGAATGTCTGGCCATTCAATCGTCCTTCAGAAGCAAGGTCCTCAATGATCTATACCGTATACCTAAGCTTTTCTAGAAATACAATCCAATCGTTGAAACGTACTGATCTAAGTTCATCTTCACTAGTTGGCTTCGGACAGGTTCCGGGGTCCAAGGTTACGGAGCGGAAGAAATTGTAAGTGCAGAATCCGACAGCGAGAGCGAACAACAGATTGAGTATCGAATGATCCTGTGTTTCTTTTTAAGGCATTAAAAGGTACAAACGAAGCTTAAGTCATGCTCACGATTGATGAGGCGGGTAACCCAGCAGAAAACCACCCAAATGATTGAACCGAAGATGATTCCAGCAAAATACGGTGTCTGATTCACGTTGTCTGTATAAGAGGGTTTATTCAAGAGGACACGTGTAACAATCTGGAAGCAGTTAATGAGTGAAAATAAGGAGGAAATGACCTTGGACACCCTTACATGATGCATGGCAAAAAATTCGGCGAAACCAAGCAATAGACCAGTATACCATGGTAAAATTGACATGGTTTTGAACATCAAGAAGAAAAAGAATACGGGTAACAGAAAGATTGCAAGTTTTGTGTTGCGCTAGGGACTTATCAGCTCGAGAACACGATCTATATGGAGTAGTGACATACATCACGAAAAGGTTTCCCTCTCTTGATCCCATACTCATTCATACCAACTTCCTGTAATGCGCTTCTCCAGGCACCAATGCTTTTCAGCTCAATTGCCATATCTCGTGGCGTTCTGTCTTCTCCATCCCTTGCCATAATATCCGCATCTTTTTCGATCAAGCGACGAATACACATCCTATTTCCACGCACTACCGCCCAGTGTAAAGGTGACAGACCTACGTCGTCCTTCAAGTTTGGATTGGCACCATGCTTGAGCAGGAGCTCCACTGACAAAGCGTCACCCTGATACGCAGCCCACATGAGTGAAGTGTGACCTTGTGCATCCCTCGAGTCTACATTTATCGGCTGGTGCAACAAGTACAGTAATGGCATGATTGACGATGAGTGAGTGACCAGGTGAAGGGAATTGTAACCTTGTGAATCAGTGATCGTGGGGTCGGCGCCATGAGCGATGAGAAGGTGAATGATGTATAGGTATCCATTTCTTGCAGCCCACTGCATTGGCGTAGCAACGAGGTCACCACCTATGGCGTCAACTTCAGCACCTTGTTCCAGTAGATACCGGCATGCAGCAATGTGAGCATTTATGGCCGCCCAATGAAGAGATGTAATATTCTGATCGTCACGGTCTGTTACCTTGGCTCGTCCCGATTCAACAAGTTGTCGGATGAGGTCAACATCCCCGCGCTGTGCTGCAACAAAAATATTGGTCTGTAGAAGATGACTATGAGCATATCACCACTTGACATAAAGTTAGTGGTTTTTGACCTCCGAATCCGGCTTCGCCTCCTGTGCTTGTGAAAAAGACATGCCGGTAGCGCTGACAGACTCTGTGGTTACAACAAACGTCGATGGCTCAGCCTTTTGGATAATATTGACGGTTGGATCGTCCATGAATGAGTGTAGAGAGAATATCGAGGAGATGAAGGCTGTGCTGCTGTGCTATTACATCAGCCATATGATTGACTGTTCTTAACCCACGCGTACTCAGTCTAACGATTATTCTTGACGGCTGTACCAAATTCTCCTTCTAAACATTTTCCTCTTAGGGGCATATGGTTGTCAGGCAACTTACATCAGGAGCCTTCCTATTCGTATTACTGCTTGAAGACATACTTCTGACGCCTAAGTCATAACATGGGTATGTTTGCCTCTTCTTCTCCATAAGTCCACTTGTTATCTACCCTCTGTCGAGTGTTTGGGTGATGATTAGACGTGCTCGAAGCCATACTTCTCTCAGTAGGATTTCTTCTGCAAGTATCAAATATCAAATGGAACTGAGATTTGCACGACAGCCTCCTAAAAAAAAAGAATCAGTACTCAAGACAACATTCTTCCCAGACCGGACATTTACTGTTTCGACCTTTGACAATGAAATCTAGTTCTCTATCCTTCTTTTCACAGGCTGTCCTTGTCATGAGTAATATCTTGACATGTGAATTCACTGAACTAGCGAATCTTACGAGTAATAATGAAGACCACGTTTCGCGCAGCACCACACCCACATTACGACCTGTCCCACATCGCGACCCGTTGCAAGGGTAGCGACTCAGATGAAACTCACGTCATCCTACTCCTCTTTATCGACGTAGCTGCTATCTGTTTAACCAAACCATTACTTCTATAGATCCCTGGATTCTATCATGCTATTCAGTCATGGTTAGCATAGTCTGGTAGTTTCCTGTTCATATTTTCTACTGATGTTCTCAAACAAGAGTGGCCTATACAACTAGAAAACAGTGTTCCCAAGACCACTGATAGATTGCCCACTGTCAGCTCCAGCTTTGGAATATTCAATCATATCTCAGACATTTTTTTACAACTAGTCATACACTGTCCTGAAATGTGACTACTGAATAGAATAACAAGTTAATTGTTCAAGAAAAACTGCATAAACAGCTGGACCCATGTTACTAAGTAGCTTTGCTGACATTACTCTTTTGGTACAGTGGTAAACCAAACATGATATTTTCACTGGTCCATGGCACAACTGTAACATACATTATGAGCCAAAGAAGAAACAATAAAGGGACTGTAATAAAAAAAGAAATAAGGTGTCCATGAGAAAAACTAAATCAATGGAACAAAACTGAGATAATAGAATAGGACAAAGGACATAACAATATGTCATGACTTGGCAAAACAGCTAAGTCATTATTTACTTTACTTTACTACACAAGAAAGGAGTATGGGAAAGTATCACATAATATATCACAGGTCATAGGTCAGGGTGACATCACATGATAGAGTCACATGATGAGTATGGGAAAGTAGTACACAGACCACATAGTAGGTATATAAGTAGTGTATATAAGGGAACTACACTAAGTTACACTCCTGATGCACTAGTGATAGCCTACCAGAGTGACCCTGCACTAATTAAATAATAATTACATAACATTTAATTAGTTGCCTACTTCTATATTCCTGACCCTAATTCTCAGGACGTTCTATAGCTAGAGAGACTTATATATATAGAGTAGAGTACCCTTCTAGGAGCCTTATCCTATTCTCTGAGGATTCTCCTGGAAGGTGAGTTGTAACATACTCTGGAGTGTATTTATAAACTGAGAATTCT
>Ga0153944_1000661_pt1 | contig 14839 bp, 14 predicted proteins | sample TSNJ028MetaG_FD_104703 | JGI IMG/M metagenome (GOLD analysis project Ga0153944, IMG submission 104703) | Attine ant fungus gardens microbial communities from New Jersey, USA - TSNJ028 MetaG | ecosystem: Host-associated > Fungi > Mycelium > Unclassified | place: USA: New Jersey, Wharton State... | reverse complement strand
TTCTATGCCAGTGAGCAGAGCTGCGGGAGGGTACCCAGCATTGTGGATACGGTTATCAATGCTTCGGGTGCCGGGGACGCGTTTTTGGCAGGCGTTGTCTATGCCCATCTCAACCGCTTTAATATTAAGCACGCGGCTCAGATTGGGAGCGCGGCCTCCAAGATCAGTTTATCCTCCCCTGAGACAGTCAACAAAGATATGTCCGGTGATCTTGTAAACAGTGTACTGATAAAGGCATTTTAAGTTAGACTATTTGATTATCATAGCACAGGATCATTCATTAGGTCCTGTGCTTTTTATATATGCCGCGGTTAAACCGCTGAAATTATCCGATATATGGTGGAACAGAAGGTGAATATTATTCTTGCCGCAACGCTTTTCTTATTAGTTGAAGATGAGAGGGAGAAATTTGAGTACTTATATGCTCGATATAAAAATCTTCTATTGCATAAGGCTTATGAAATCCTTAGAGATCCTATGTTGGCGGAGGATGCGGTGAGCGAATCCTTTATTCGCATTTTCAAAAATTTACATAAAATATCTGATCCTGAATCCGGCCGGGCCGCTGCGTTTGTTGTGACCGTCACAAAAAACGTGGCGCTGTCCCTTTTTAGAAAAGAGAAGGGACAGTCCGCAGAAGAGTTTGATGATACCCTCCAGGACCAATTCGATCTGGAGTCCTATATAGATTCCCAGGTTGGCGCTGAGGCGATTATTCGGGTAGTTGACCAGTTGGGAGAGGATTTAAAGAGTGTATTTTTGCTCAAATATGCCTATGATATGACTCACCGGGAGATTGGGAAGGCGCTTCACATCAGTGAAAATAATGTGACGGTCCGGCTTCACCGCGCCAAAAAAAGAATAGCGTCCGCTTTGGCAAAGGAGGGATTGACCTATGGACGAGAACAAGTTATATGAGAAAATAGCCTCTCAATATGTGGAGTTCTGCGGGGAGAAGCTTTTGCGTGAGGCCGCTGAAATTCCGTCACTGTCCACACCTGGGTTGGATAAAAAAGTCAGCCTGCGGATGAAAATGGGAAAATTGCGCCGAAATTTAGCGGGACTGGGAACTTTAGTAGCTACATTGCTCTTGTTATTGTTGTTGCCGCGTATGCTGCAAATATTTGGTGGAAATGAATTTATGGCAGAACCGTCGAGTGGCGTGATGGAAGAATCATCCGCTGGCGGCATAATGACACCGGCTTTATCACCAGTCGAAGAGGAAGGTGGCAATCAAGTAGAGATAGAAGCACTGCCCTTAAACGTCACGTTGCCACATAATTTTGATGTGGTGGAGGTGGAGGTGGATCAAGGGCAGACCATCTATCATTTGGCAGAGACCTCCATGGACCATGTAGTATTAACCCTGAGGGAAACGGATGAAAAGCCAGAATTGGAGGAGGGTTTGCAGGAGATAGTCATTAACGATAAAACCGTCTACGGAAGTGATAGAGGGGACTACAAGATATTGCTTTTTGAAAAAGAGGGTATATTGTATGAAATGACCTGCAAGCATGACATTAATACGCTGATTCAGCTAAGTTCAAGTATTCTGTAATCTAATCCGGCATAATGCCGTTGATTATTATAGCATCAAATTACATTATTGTCATGGCCTCCGGTACAGTCGGAGGCCATGATTCGTCAGTTCAGTCAAAATATGGATGGGATAACTGTGACAAATGGCTGCGATAATGATATAATATGCATGTTTGCGTTATCCATTATGCTTAATACCTGCCGCCGTATGGAATATGTAATTGGGTCATTATTCCTGCTCCCGACAAGGCAGTGGCAAGCATACACGGTAGGTAGGTGTGTTATGAAATTTTGCAGATGAAGTATAATTGTCAGCAGACATGACCACAAATAATTGACGGCATAACCTTTATGGCTATACCGTCAGCTTCTATAACGCCCCATCTTAAGGCGCATGTTCTATGCAGCTTTACTGCTCTTTAAAGGTGCCGCAAATAGTATCTGCTTGGGTTGCCGCATAGGAAGGGCCGATTTTGATATCATTAGCGAAGCAACATTCATCTTCATTATAGACACAGTTCTTAACGTCGCATCTGACATCCTGTAAATGCTCGGTATGATTTCCAAAGAGAGAAGGCATAATTCTTTCCTCCAAACAATCAAGTCCATTATCCTGCAAGCTATCGCAAGACTATATTAGTATTTACTCAAGTAAAAAAAATATACAGACACAGAAAGGATGTGTGGATTTGGCAATATACGCAATGGCCGATCTCCACCTGTCTCTAGCAACCGATAAATCTATGGACATTTTTCCCGGTTGGAGCTGTTATGAGGAAAAAATTGCAAAAAATTGCGGCACCGTCCTTCGGGATGACGATACCTTGGTTATTCCGGGCGATTTGTCCTGGGCCATGACATTGCCGGAGGCGTTGGAGGATTTTAAATTTATCCACAAGCTGCCCGGCAGCAAGATCATTCTAAAGGGGAATCACGATTATTTTTGGACCACCCGGGCAAAGATGGAGAAGTTTTTTCTGGAGAATGGCCTGGCGGGCATCTCAATTCTGCACAACAACGCCATTGCCTGTCAAAACTATGCTATGTGCGGTACCCGGGGATGGGTCAATGATGGCAGTCAGCCCGCGGATCAAAGGGTGATTTTGCGGGAGGCCGGGAGACTGCAAACCTCCATCAATGAGGCCAAAAAGCTGAGGCTTCCCATTCTCTGCTTTCTTCACTACCCGCCGGTGTATGGGGAAACGCGGTGCGATGAGATATTACAGGTCCTCTTGGACAATAGAATAGAGCGCTGTTACTATGGGCATATCCATGGAGCGGGCCACCGCAAGGCGGTTCAAGGGGATTATATGGGGATTGATTTCCGGTTGGTTTCCGCCGATTATCTTGACTTTATCCCTCAAAAAGTAGTATAGTATAAAAGCGCGTATTTATATTGTTCTCCATTTGTTTTTTCAAGGAGAATTTGGTTTTATCTTGTATTGTTTTTTGAAAATATTTGTTTGCGTACAGTGAATATGTTATAATTTGTTAATATATTTATGCTATAATGAGTTGTTAATATAAAGCCGACTAATTGTATCGGTTCTATATATAAGGAAATGAGTTTAACAGGGGAGGACGTCGAGTATGAGCTTGACCTCGGCAAAGAAAATTGAAACAAACAAATATGAACTTGAGGTTTCTGTTGGTGAAAATGATTTTAACCAAGCTATTGAGCGGGTTTACCGCAAGGCTGTAAAAAATATACAGATTCCCGGATTTCGTAAAGGTAAGACACCTCGCCCTATTATTGAAAGGATGTACGGCAAGGAATTTTTTTGGGAAGACGCTGTGAATGAGTTGTATCCCAAATTCTATCAGGAGGCTGTTATTGAGGCTGGGATTGAACCTGTGGACCGTGCCGATGTGGAGATCACCGACGTGGACGGCCAGGGTTTTACCTTTGTTGCAAAGGTCACCGTAAAGCCGGAGGTGGAAGTAGGCCAGTACAAGGGCCTGAAGGCTGAGAAGGTTGACGCCAAGGCCGGCGACGCTGAGGTGGATGCGGAAATCAGCCGTTTGCGGGAGAGAAACGCGAGAATGGTGCCTGTTGAGGGCCGCAACGCGGAGAATGGAGATACCGCAAATATCGATTTCGAGGGGTTTAAGGATGGCGTTGCCTTTGACGGCGGCCAGGGCGCCGGCTTTGACCTCAGCCTGGGCTCCGGCCAATTTATCCCCGGCTTTGAGGAGCAGGTTGTGGGCCGCGCCGTGGGGGATGAGTTTGATATTAATGTCACCTTTCCTGAGGATTATCAGGTGGAGGATTTGAAAGGCCAGCCGGTGGTTTTTAAGGTCAAGGTCAATGGCCTGACCCAGAAGGAGCTGCCTGAGCTGGATGATGAGTTTGCCAAGGACGTCAGTGAATTTGATACCTTGGAGGAGCTTAAATCCGATATATTAAAGAAACTTCAGGAGCAATTGGACTCAACCGCCCAGCAGGATTTTGAAGACGCCTTGATCACCCAGGTAATCGACGGCATGTCCGGCGATATTCCTGAGGTCATGTATGAAAGCCGTATTGACAATATGGTCCATGATTTTGGTCACCGCTTGGAGCATCAGGGGATGAATCTGGACCTGTACCTCCAGTATACCAATATGGAAATGGAGTCCTTCCGCAAGACATTCCGGGAGCAGGCTGAGCGTCAGACCAAGATTCGCCTGGCCTTGGAGAAGATCGCCGAGCTTGAGAATATTACTCCCTCCGAGGAGGACCTGGAGGAAGAGTATAAAAAGATGGCGGAAGGGTATAATCTAAACGTTGATGAGGTCAAGAACTATATTCCGGCCCAGGATTTAATGAAGGATATCGCTGTCAATAAGGCCATCGACTTGGTTCGCGACAGCGCGGAGGTGGATTTGATTTCTCCTGAGGAAGCTGAAGCGAGGATGAAGGCTGAAGCTGAAAAGGCCGGGACGGATGCCGCGAAAGATGAGGCGGAGGAAAAGAAACCTGCGGCCAAAAAAACGTCTGCGAAAAAGGCCTCTGAAACCGGCGCAAAGAAGGCGGCAGGCAAGGCAAAAAAGGCTGCTGAGGAAACAACTAGTGCGGATGAGGCGGGGCAATAATTCAGTAAATGTTCTGCGGCTGGCTGTTTGAACTGGCCGCATAAGGCTAAATCCGCATATTTCTGACATATAATATGGAGGTGTATAATATGGCGCTGGTGCCAACTGTAATAGAACAAACTAACAGGGGGGAGCGGGCATATGATATTTATTCCCGCCTGCTTAACGACCGAATTATTATGCTCACCGACGAAATCAACGATGTGACGGCCAGCCTGGTGGTGTCCCAGCTTATCTTCTTGGAGGGACAGGACAATGAAAAGGATGTCAATCTGTACATCAGCAGCCCAGGCGGCTCAGTGACGGCCGGCATGGCGATCTACGACACCATGAGGTATATTAAATGCGATGTCTCCACCATCGGCATCGGCATGTGCGCCTCCATGGGAGCATTTTTATTGGCGGCGGGAACTAAAGGCAAGAGGATTGCGTTGCCCAACTGTGAAATAATGATCCACCAGCCCTCCGGCGGCGCCCAAGGGCAGGCGTCCGACATTCAGATCCACGCTGAGCACATTATTAAAACAAAATCAAAGATGAACAAAATGCTTGCCGAAATGACTGGCCAGCCGTTGGAGGTCATCCAACGCGACACGGAAAGAGATAACTTTATGTCTGCACAGGAAGCTTTGGACTACGGCCTGATTGATAAAATAATTACTACACGCTAAGGTTGATGCTTATATGATTAAAGATATGGATAACAGGACCGTGTACTGTTCCTTTTGCGGCAAATCCCAGGACGAGACCAAGTGCATGATTCAGGGCTCTGGAGCATACATCTGTGATGAATGCGTGGAGTTGTGCAAGAATATTGTGTTGGAGGAAGCCATGTTTTCCCGGAAATCCGGGGGCAAGGAAATGACTGATATCAATATTCCCAAGCCAAATGAAATCAAAAAGACGCTGGATGAATATGTGGTGGGCCAGGATGAGGCCAAGGTGACCCTTTCGGTGGCGGTTTATAACCACTATAAGCGTATCTTTTTTTCAGGTTCAGTTGGGAATGTTGAAATTCAAAAAAGCAATGTGCTTCTTTTAGGCCCCACCGGTGTGGGCAAGACCATGTTGGCCTCCACTTTGGCCAAGGTTCTCAATGTGCCTTTTGCCATTGCCGACGCGACCACTCTAACCGAAGCCGGTTATGTGGGTGAGGATGTAGAAAATATCCTGCTTCGGCTGATTCAAGCGGCGGATTACGATGTGGAAAAAGCCCAGCGGGGCATTATATATATTGATGAAATTGACAAGATCACCCGGAAGTCGGAGAATGTATCCATTACCCGGGATGTTAGCGGTGAGGGTGTTCAGCAAGCCCTGTTGAAGATTCTGGAGGGCACTGTGTCCAATGTGCCTCCCCAGGGAGGCAGAAAGCATCCCCAGCAGGAATTTATCCAGATCGATACCTCCAATATCCTATTTATCTGCGGCGGCGCTTTTGATGGAATTGAGAAGATCATTGAGAGCCGTGTGGGCAAATCCTCCTTGGGCTTCAATGCGGAGCTAAAAAAATCCAATCAGGAAAAAGAAGAGCTTTTGAAGGAGATCATTCCCCATGACCTGGTGAGGTTTGGCATCATCCCGGAACTGGTGGGCCGCATTCCTGTGGTGACTACCTTGCGTTCTCTGGATAAAGACGCTTTAGTAAAGATTCTTACTGAACCCAAAAATGCCATTATAAAACAGTATATTGCCCTGTTTGAGATGGATAACGTGAAGCTGTCCTTTGAACAGAGCGCTCTGGAAGCTATAGCGGAAAAGGCCATTGAAAGAAGGATCGGCGCCCGTGGATTGCGGTCTATAATAGAAGAGGTGCTGTCCGACCTGATGTTTACGGTTCCCAGTGACCACACTGTGGAATCGCTGGTAATCACCAGGGACTTTGTGGATGGCATGGGCCATGTAAAAATGGTTCGCAATGCCGACCGGAAGCCTCAAAAGATATCCGTCACCAACCGCAATTTAAAAAGTGGCAAAAAATCCAGTTCTTTTTAGCCTTTGATAGTGTATGAAACCCATAAAGGAAGCACTGTTTTGTCGGTGCTTCCTTACTTATTATTGATTGGCAATATTGCATCCAATATTGCCTGTTCCCCTTAATCTTGCAAAAAGCAGACTATTTTAGTATAATCTTAATGAACTTGCTGTGGCGTGAGGATGGATGCTTTGCACAAGTTTATTACATACGTGAAAAAGGTGGGCGCAAAACAACGCTCTACCGCGGAGGTATTGAAATGAACAAGCTCAATGAAGATATATTTGAAAATACAAGGACAACTCTGCCCCTCATGGCTCTCCGGGGATTGGTGGCTTTTCCCAATACGGTGATTCACTTTGACGTACAGCGGGACAAGTCTAGGGTAGCCCTTGAGAAAGCCATGAAGGGTGGGCAGGAGCTGTTTCTGGTGGCTCAGCGCGACCTGCGGATTGAGGATCCGGAGGCGGCGGATTTATACACTGTGGGTGTAATTGCCAGAGTCCGGCAGACACTAAAGGTTGCACCCAATGTGGTCCGCATTCTGGTGGAGGGTGTGGGCCGGGGCCGGCTCATTGAGCTCCGCCATAAAAAAGAGTATTCTGAGGCTGAGATTGAAATGGTTTCTCTGGATGCCATCAGCTCCGAGACGGAGCGGGAAACGGCGGAGGCGTTGGTCAGGATTGTTAAGGAGCTTTTTGATGAATACGTCTATCTTTCACCCACGATGCCTAAGGAACTGATCCTCAATGTTATGGCCGCCGAAGATCCCATTTACTTGGTGGAGTATATTGCTAGCAACTTAATGCTGCCCCTTGCGGACAAGCAGGCTCTCCTGGAGGAGGATAATCCTATTCAGCGCTTGACCATGCTCAGTGGAGTGATGGAAAAGGAAAACAGGATTTTAATGATTGAGAATGAGCTCAACGAAAAGGTTCGGGAATCCATGGACCGGAATCAGCGGGATTACTACCTTAGGGAACAGATGCGCGTGATCTCACAGGAGTTAGGCGACGATGTACATAGTGAGCTTGCCACATTTAACGACAAACTGGCTGAGCTGGCCAAGCGGGAAGTGGACGAGGTGGTACTAAAAAAGCTCAGCGAGGAGATTGATAAGCTGGGCAAGTTGCCGACTGGTTCTCAGGAAGCGGCGGTGATCCGGCAGTTTTTGGACACCTGCTTTGCACTGCCCTTTGGGGTTTATACCAAAGACAAGCTTAATATTCAGGCCACAGAGCGGCTGTTGAACAAAGAGCATTACGGCCTTAAGAAGGTCAAGGAAAGGATTTTAGAGCTATTGGCCGTCCGCCAATTGGCACCGGACATCAAGGGTCAGATCATATGCCTGGTGGGCCCTCCCGGCGTAGGCAAAACTAGCATTGCTAAATCTATTGCCACTTCTATGGGCCGCAATTATGCGCGCCTTTCTCTGGGCGGCGTCAAGGATGAATCCGATATCCGGGGCCACCGAAAGACTTATGTGGGCGCTATGCCGGGCCGAATTATAGGCGCGCTAAAACAGGCCCAATCGTCCAATCCCTTGATTCTGTTGGATGAGGTTGACAAGTTGGGCAATGATTTTAGGGGAGACCCTGCGTCGGCCTTGCTGGAGGTGCTGGACCCTGAACAGAATAGGGCTTTTGTGGATCACTATGTGGAGGTGCCCTTCGATCTAAGTAAAGTGCTGTTTATCACCACTGCCAATTCCATGTCTTCCATTCCGGCTCCCTTGTTGGACCGGATGGAGGTCATCGACCTGTCCTCCTATACCAGGGAGGAGAAATTCCAGATCGCTAAGCGGCATCTGGTGCCCAAGCAGCTCAAACAGCACGGGCTGAGCGCAAAAGTGTGCAGGATTACCGATACTGCAATCTATGGCTTAATTGATTTTTACACCCGCGAAGCGGGCGTCCGCAAACTGGAGCGCTCTATTGCTTCCCTTTGCCGCAAGGCGGCCAAAAGGATTATAGCGGGCGAATGCCAGACTGTATCCATCAAGGGTAAGGATTTGGAGATTTTTTTAGGTAGCAGGCGTTTTAGGCCGGAAAAGATTAAAAGCCGCAATGAGATTGGGGTAGTTAACGGATTGGCCTGGACTTCTGTAGGCGGCGAATTGATGCCCATTGAGGTGAATATACTAGGCGGTACGGGCAAAATAGAAATGACGGGCTCACTGGGCCAAGTGATCAAGGAATCCGCTCTGATTGCGATCAGCTATGTTCGCAGTAAAGCTGTGGAGTATGGCATTGATCCGGAATTTTATAAGAAATGCGATATCCATATTCACGCCCCCGAGGGCGCTGTGCCCAAGGATGGGCCCTCTGCCGGCGTCACCATGGTGACGGCGTTGGTTTCCGCATTGAACAATTATCCGGTTCGATACAATGTGGCCATGACGGGCGAGGTGACCCTGCGGGGAAGGGTGCTCCCAATAGGGGGATTGCGGGAAAAATCTATGGCGGCCTACAGGGCCGGCGTTTCCACCGTATTGATCCCTGAGGATAATATGGGGGATTTGGAGGATGTAGACGACATTGTAAAGGAGCATGTGTGCTTTGTCCCAGCAGACCGGATGGATACGGTGCTCAAGACGGCCCTGTTGGATTTCCCAAAGAAATCTTATGAGGTGAAGCGGGGAGAAATTGAGGTCCCGGTGACCCTGCCTGTGGAAAAGGGCGGACTTGGGCGCATTCAGCAATAAACCTTTAGTCAGGAGGGACTGTTATGCCGTTGCCGTTTACCCATGTCAGCTTTGAGGCGGCCTATGGGGTTGCCTCCCAGCTTCCAGCCACAGACCACCACATGGAAGTGGCCTTTGCCGGCCGGTCCAATGTAGGGAAATCGTCGCTGCTCAATAAACTGTTTAACCGCAAATCCCTCGCGAGAGTGAGCAGCGTCCCGGGAAAGACAGCCACCATTAATTTTTACAGGATGGCGGGAGATGTGCGTCTGGTGGACCTGCCTGGATACGGATATGCCAGGGTTTCCAAAAATGAAAAAAGGCGGTATTCTGATCTAATTGGGGGATATTTTGAGCAAGACAGGAATATTGTATTGATAGTACTGTTAATTGATTCCCGTCACGCTCCCTCGAAGGACGACATAAATATGATTGAATTTCTGGTGGAGGCGGAGTACCCCTTTCTCATTGCCTTTACTAAGTCCGACAAGCTTTCCAACCGGCAGATTAAAGAGAGGATGGAAGGATTTAAGGAGGAGATTCCCTATTTTGAGGACATCGTGACGGTCACCACTTCCGCGGAGACGGGGGCAGGGATTGAGCGGCTAAAGGAACTCATTTCTGATGTCACCGGCTATACGGACTAGGGTGAGTGAGGATCAATGATCGACTATTGATCACCGATCACCGGAAGGATTGAGACATATGTTTGCAGCGAACTGTCTTGATGTCAACGATAATGGCCATCTGACTATTGGTGGAGCGGATACCTTGGCCTTAGCGCAGCAATATGGGACGCCCTTGTATGTAATGGATGAGGCTGAAATCCGCCGGGCTTGCCGGAGCTATCGCCAATCCATTACAGATTATTATGGAAGTAATGGCATGGTGGTGTATGCTGGAAAGGCGCTGTTGTGTAAAGAAATCTGCCGCGTTATAGCCCAGGAGGATATTGGGCTTGACGTTGTCAGCGGCGGTGAACTGTTCACCGCGCTGGAGGCTGGATTCCCCATGGATAGGGTTGTGTTTCACGGCAACAACAAAACGGTTGAGGAATTGACAATGGCGGTCCGAAACGGCGTAGGCCGCATTGTTGTGGATAATCTGTGTGAGTTGGAACTGTTGGCCGCTTTGGCGGCCTCGGCTAAGCGGCAGATGGATATTTTACTCCGGGTAAAACCGGGCATTGATGCCCACACCCATAACTTTGTGCGTACCGGCCAGATTGACTCTAAATTTGGATTGGCTTTGGAGACCGGAGAGGCTTTTGAGGCGGTGCGGGCGGCGCTTGAGCATGAATATCTGAGCCTACAGGGGATACACTGTCACATTGGCAGCCAGATTTTCGACATTGATCCCTTTGAACATGCGGCCCAGGTTATGATGGATTTTGTGGGGCAAGTCAAGCGGGGGCTGGATTATGAGCTCCGGGAGCTTAATTTGGGCGGCGGCTTTGGAATCAGGTATGTGGACCAGGACGATCCCGTACCTTATGGCAGCTATATGAGAAGGGTGTCGGCGGCCGTCAAAGCAGCCGCTGATAAAAATGGAGTGGCTTTGCCTAAGGTGATGATTGAACCGGGAAGGTCCATCGTGGGATCAGCGGGAATTACGCTGTACACGGTGGGCTGTATCAAAGATATTCCGGGGGTACGGAAATACGTATCGGTAGATGGGGGCATGACCGACAATCCCCGGTACGCTCTCTATCACTCCGAGTATGAGGCGGTGATTGCTAACCGGGCCGCTGAACAAAAGGATCATCGGGTCACGGTGGCGGGAAAATGCTGTGAAAGCGGGGACCTGATTGGGGAGAATATGTTGTTGCAAACGCCCCAGGTGGGGGATGTTTTGGCTGTGTTGTCCACAGGCGCTTATAACTTTTCTATGGCATCCAATTACAACCGCCTGCTGCGTCCGGCGATGGTGATGGTGAATGAAGGGAAGGCCAGATTGATTGTGCGGCGGCAGGCTTATGAGGATTTGGTGGCCCACGATTTATGACGTTAAAGCGGTTTTAGGAAAAAAGGGAATACCGATACCTCTTTGACAGCGTACTATTAAAGATATACTTCTCCCATTCATTTTCTCCCGATCATCTCTAAAACCGCTTTAGAATATTTACTTTTTTGTTTTAGTGTGTTAAAATAACAGGGAGTTTGAAAGGGGGCGTCATGTTGAACAGCAGATTGGATGGAGAGCGTTTTGATTTGATGCTGGAAGCCATTTTATCGCTGAAAAACAAAGAGGAGTGCTCCAATTTCCTGATTGATTTATGTACCATTCCGGAGCTGCAGGCTATGGTTCAGCGTTTGCAGGTAGCTAAGATGCTGCATGAGAAGAAGGTGTACAGTGAGATTGCCAAAGAAACGGGTGCCAGTACGGCCACTATCAGCCGTGTCAACCGGGCGTTAAACTATGGCAATGACGGCTATATCACCATTTTAGAGAGGCTGGGCGCCGAGATCGATGAAAAGCTATAACGCTTTTGCCCAATTTTATGATTTATTAACTCAGGATGTTGATTATGCCAATCGGGCGGCGTATTTTCATTCCCTCATTGACCGGTATGGCAATGGGGGAAATTTACTGCTTGATCTGGCTTGTGGAACAGGCAGCTTGTCCCTGTGCTTGGAAAAGCTGGGGTATAATGTTATTGGAGTGGATGGCTCACCCGCTATGCTGGGCATGGCGGTATCTAAAAAGGCGGCTGATTCGGAGATACTGTATTTATGCCAGGAGATGGACAGGCTGGATCTTTACGGCTCCATTGATGTGGCGGTCTGCGCTTTGGACAGCCTCAACCATGTGATGGAAATGTCCCAATTGAGAGACGTTTTTAAGCGGGTATCCCTGTTTCTCAATCCCGGTGGAGTATTCATCTTTGATGTGAACACCGAATATAAGCATAAGGAGATATTGGGGAACAATACTTTTATCTATGATTTAGATGAGGTGTACTGCGTGTGGCAGAATATATATGATGCCGCGGAAATGACCACCACCATTGAGCTGGATTTCTTTCAGCCGGATGATGAGGGTGCCTATTGGCGTTCCGCGGAATCCTTTCAGGAGAGGGTATATACCCATGAGCAGTTAAGCGCCTTGGCCCAGGAAACTGACTTTGAAATTGCTGCCGTATATGACGGGGATGAAGTGGACGGTTTTATTAAGGAATCCGATACGAATCTCAATTCCAATCCCAATCCCAACCCCCAGCGGCTTATATATGTACTTGTTAACCATAAAGGAGGCCAGAAAACATGGCAACCATAGCAAAAGCCATCTCCCGTGACGGCAGCGTCATGGTGATGGCTATAGACGCAACCACCATTGCCGCCCAGGCGGCAACCATACACAATACCTCGCCGGTTATTACCGCCGCCCTGGGACGGTTGCTGGCGGCCGCGTCCCTGATGGGTTCCACCCTGAAAGGGGACCGGGAAACCTTGACGGTTCGCTTTCAGGGAGATGGCCCTTCAGGAGTGCTGATTGCGGTGGCCGACAGCCTTGGCAATGTGAAGGGATATGTCTCCAACCCCTATGTGGATTTGCCTCTAAACGTCTACGGCAAGCTGGATGTGGCGGGAGCGGTGGGCAAGCGGGGCACCTTGTCCGTTATCAAGGATTTGGGCTTAAAGGAGCCGTTGGCAGGCCAGGTGGAGATTGTATCGGGGGAAATTGCCGAGGACATCACCAGCTACTTTGCCCACAGTGAGCAGATTCCTACAGCGTGTGCCTTGGGTGTGCTGGTAAATACCGACTGCACTGTCTGGACGGCGGGAGGCTTTATTGCCCAGCTACTGCCTGGGGCGGATGCCGATAGCATCGCTAAACTGGAACAGAATATAGAGAAGTTGGATGCGGTCAGCAATATGCTCAAGGACGGCCTGTCCGCCAAGGACATCTGCCTCAAGGTGCTGGATGGCTGTGAGCCGGAAATGATGGACGAGTTTCCGGTGGAATACCGATGCGATTGTTCCCAGGAACGGGTGGAAAGGGCGTTGGTCAGCCTGGGCCGGGATGAGCTTAAGCAGATGGCGGATGAAGAGGAGTGTTCTGAGATTGTATGTGATTTCTGCAAGAAAAAATATGACTTTCATCAGGATCAATTAATTAGATTGTATAACCGGGCAACCCGCCCGTGATGGTGGGTATTAACGCAGTTTTAATAATGGTTGAAAACGTGAGGTGGCGGAGTAGCTTCTGAGCAACAAACACTCATGGTATTGTTCTCCCTCTTTTATAAAACTGCTCAAGCAAGGAAGGAATGACGACATGCTGGAATTTGAGGAGCTTCGCCAAGCGCTGACGGCACTTTCCCCAAAGCTGGATGAACTGAAGATAGCTTTGGGATATGATAAGCTGGAAACCGAGTTGAGTACTCTGGAGGAGCAAGCGGCCCAACCGGAGTTTTGGGACGATATGCCGGTCTCTCAAAAGATTTTGCAGCGCACCAAGGAAATCAAGGATAAAATGGGGGCCTACGACGGCCTCAAGATGGCCTATTCCGATGCGGAAGCAATGATTGAGATCGCCTTAGAGGAAAAGGATGAATCCCTCTTAGACGAGACTCGCCAGGCGGTGGAGGCTGTCGCCGCCGGTTTGGAGACGCAAACCTTAGCCACGTTGCTGACCGGGGAATATGACGCCAACAACGCCATCCTCACCTTTCACGCCGGCGCTGGGGGAACTGAGGCGCAGGATTGGGCGGCTATGCTGTACCGGATGTATACCCGGTGGACCGACCGCCATGGGTACAAATATAAGGTTTTGGATTATTTGGACGGGGATGAGGCGGGGATCAAGAGCGCCTCCATCCTCATAGAGGGCCTCAACGCATACGGCTACTTGAAGGTGGAATCCGGGGTGCACCGTTTAGTGCGGATATCTCCCTTTGATTCATCCGGGCGGCGGCACACCTCCTTTGCCTCTCTGGAGGTGATGCCGGAGATCACCGATGACAGTGAGATTGAGATCAAAAGCGAGGACCTGCGGATTGACACCTACCGTTCCGGCGGCGCGGGTGGGCAGCACGTCAACAAGACGGAGTCGGCTATTAGAATAACCCACCTTCCCACAGGTATTGTATGCACCTGTCAGAATGAACGGAGCCAGCATCAGAACCGTGAGGTTGCCATGAAAATGCTCAAGGCGAAGCTGGCGGAGATCAAGGAGCGGGAGCATTTGGAAAGGATTGATGATATCAAGGGGGTCCAGCGTGAAATTGCCTGGGGCTCCCAGATTAGGTCCTATGTATTTATGCCCTATACCATGGCCAAGGATCACCGAACCAATCACGAAAGCGGCAATATTGGCGCTGTGATGGATGGAGACTTGGACGGATTTATCAATGCCTATTTGCGGGCAAAAAGCAATGGCGAATTGCAGTAATAGGTCATGACAGGAGGAATTGAGAGATGATTCGCAGGAAAGACGAGTACGCGGTGGAGCGGCGGCCTGTTGGCGGCGGCATCGGCGATATTGAATTCCGCCACAAATTCAATTTGGAGGAAACATTGGGCAAATGCCGCATTTGCGCCGAACTGGTGATTCAGCCGGGGCAG
>Ga0153944_1000659_pt1 | contig 14850 bp, 15 predicted proteins | sample TSNJ028MetaG_FD_104703 | JGI IMG/M metagenome (GOLD analysis project Ga0153944, IMG submission 104703) | Attine ant fungus gardens microbial communities from New Jersey, USA - TSNJ028 MetaG | ecosystem: Host-associated > Fungi > Mycelium > Unclassified | place: USA: New Jersey, Wharton State... | reverse complement strand
TGACTCATCGGCACCTCCACCTTCTCGCCCTCTACTTTCATCCAACAGACTGTATATCGAGAGCAAGCCAACCGAGGTCGAAGGCTCTCAAAACTCACAAAATCATTCTTATCCACAGCCTCCCTTTTCTTTCGCCCTTGCTCAACCTCACTCTTCTTCTGGCCAATCACTGGCCAACTCCAATCCACAGGGGCAGTACGCACTTTTTCCTTACTCGTCTCTCACGTATCCGGCCTATGGACAGCAACATACCCAGCAGACGATTCAAGACACAGATGCTCGTCCTAGACCCAAACGCCAGCGACTGAAGTACCAACTTGATGTTGGTGCGTATGGAATCCCGAAACGCTGTCGGGCTGCATCCTCGTCCAGGCGGCACCATTCTCCAGCTGAGGACGTACGTCTCTCTGTGAAAGTAGGGGAGGATGCCTATTTTGTCAGAGACAATGCTATGGGCGTCGCTGATGGCGTAGGGGGATGGTCAAAATCTCACTTGACACAAGCCTCCTCGACACCCTTTGCCTTGTTCGCTAGGAGGCTCATGCACTATTGCTCTGCAGAAGTTGAGTCCTGTTTGACACATTCCGAGAAGTCTGCAGCAACAAAACCCTATGCGTCTGCACTACGACAAGGATCCGGATCTCCTCTTCCACCCACACGACCTCAATTTTCTTTCACACACCAACTAAGACCTCAACCCTCTCCTGCTACTTCTGCGTGGAAATCTTCCCTGTCGTCATCTCTTCCTGCTTCCTTTACCTTCCACAGCGTTTTCAATCATGCTGTATCATCGCCACCTTCGCAAAATAATCACAATAGTCATTTCACATCCACCTATTCCTCCAAGGAGTATCCGGCAGCGGAGAGGGGAGACGAATGTTTTGGTACGGAGCAAGATCTAGAAGATTCACTGGAAGAACTAAGCGAGGGGATCGACGTTCTCCAAATCCTTGAAAGGGCGTACGACAAGACTCTCAAAGCACACGTTGTTTCTGGTTTTGAGCCATTGAATCCACGAGTCTCATCCGCACCCTTGTTGTGTGCCGATGCAATCGTATCTGCAGCCTCACTGTCAGAATCTTCTACATCTATAACTTCTGAGTCACAGGGGAGCCGGGAACCAAAATCTCTCCTAGAAGGATCGTCGACTGCTTTACTGGCCGTATTAGATCATCCACCACGTGCGAAGCACGTCGTATCAATTACGACTCCAGCGCCCATATCTGCTTCTTCATCCGCTATACCGACGAACTCAAGTTCATCCACTCCATCTCAAACAAATAAATCATCTTCATATCCGTTCTCTGCCCCCGTTGCCTCTGCCACCACTACTAATAATACAATCAAAACGTTGTCGAGTTCTCTACAAGAAACTAGAATTGCGCAAACCCCCCTGAAGGCGAGTACAGCCCCCTTGGGGTCGCGATCGACCTCGATAAAGTCATTCACTTCATCGAGCGGAATCAGTACTGCCGCATCTGAGTCATCAGCACCTGGAATTGAATGTGAGGCTATCGAGGAACCTAGTAAACAAGGAGATTATGATGCAGTGATGAAGATTGCACATGTGGGTGATTGTATGGGAATGCTTGTGCGTGGTGAAGAGATTGTATGGAGGAGTGAGGAAATGTGGTGGAGCGTAAGCTCTTATATCCTTGCTTATAGTTAATCACTCTGACTAATTATGTCTTTGCAGTTCAATACTCCAGTCCAACTTGGACCCTCAACCCGGTCGACGGTGACACCCAGGAATTCAGCAATGGTGATCACAATCCCTGTCAAGGCAGATGATATACTGATTTTGGCGAGTGATGGATTGAGCGACAATTTGTGGGATGAAGATGTACTAGATGAAGTCGTGAGAGTTTTTTGGATTCTGCTCCTGTTGGTGGCAGTGGTACATCAGAGTCAAATATGGTAGTCTCAAACGACTCGAGATACTCGTCAACTGAAGACAATGCCTCCTCTTCTTCTCACAGCAGCAGTGACAGCAAGTTGACAACGACGACGATGCTCAAGCGCAAGACGTTAGCTGGGATGTTATCTGAAGCATTGTGTTCCCGTGCAAAACATGTTAGTGAACACAAGGCTTTCTATCATTCTCCCGCTGCCACTTCATCATTGGAAGACATTGATACTGAGGTAGATGAGGTACCGTTTGCGCGGAGAGCGAGAGAAGTTGGGAAGAGGTTCACCGGAGGGAAGAAGGATGATATTTCGGTTGTTGTTGCTGTCATTTCACCCAAAATTAAATGAGAGAGGTCTCTCTCTCTCTTTCTTGCTTTTTGATTTTGATTTTGGCTACTCTCATCATTTTGCATATAATTTGAGGGTCATTCCTCCCCCATGTACGAAAATGTATTTTTAATTGTATAGTTCTTAGTGTTTAGACCAATGTCGTAGTCTGTTTTTATATGACGAGGTTTTCATCCCTCTACTAATTTTCTCAAACCATAGTAAAAATCAATCTCAAGTCCATTGTCACATACTCATACAATCTATAATCTCAAGTCCATTGTCACATACTCATACAATCTATAATCTAATGCTATTGGATACTTCTTTTCTACGCTGACTTGGCAGCTACAAATCTCCTACCTGCGATTTATATGGAAACTGGCATTTCCTTTCCTTTCATAATGCTCATGGACAGGAGCCTGAATTCAGTATGTCAGAACATCAGGGCAGTGTTGAGAAATCATTGATCTAAAGGCGTGAGTCTCCCTTCAAAGGATGATCCAACAGTGCTTTTTATAACGGATGCAGAGAGTTGTAACCGGAGATCATGTCAGCTGAAAGGAAGCGGCCGAGCTAGTGGTTGTTCCCACACTTCACCGTGTGTTGATGTCTAGATGCTGTATATCAAGTTCACATTCACGAGGTAGGAGCGTCTGTGTCTTGTTCTTATCCATTTGATATACACCCCACACTCACGATTTCTACCTACTCTATCCAAAAGCTGAAACAATGGAAAAAGCTACTATGGTACGAGTCATCTGAGTCCGTGGTGAGCGGTGCATTGTAATCGGCTCCGTCGACCAGTTATCTCATTGCATCTCCTACAAGAATTCATTGGAGAGCTGAAGGATGAATTAAAAAGACCCCTTGTCGTCAAATATTCTGACAAGGAAGATAGTCCTCTTCAAAGTCTCGAACAAAAACTCGAGAACAATGTCAAAATAAAGCAGCATTTGAAGCTCACTGACAGTGGATTGTAAGTGGAACTTGAGCCCAGGCAGTTATCTATACTCATGTGATATAGGATATTTGAAAGGAATAGCCTAAATATTGAAATACTCGAGTATTTCCGACGGCCGAAAGTATTCAGGCCCAAGCACATCTCACAGGATGATTTGCCGTGTAAAGCTAATGTCAAATTCGATGATTTATGGGAACATCTGGTTTCCCAAGCACAGCGAGAAACCAATTGTGAGCTGATCTTTGCCTCAATCAATTTTCATTTACTTAGGACACCTCAGCGGACTTTAAGATTGAGTTCACTAATCCCATTTCAGGATTACAATTCTGGATTGTCGCCGAGGTATGCGTTTCGTGATCGTTAACACATAGATTCTTTCCTCAAATGTAATCTTAGGCCTACAACAGTGATTTATGCGCTCTACATGCACAAATCAATAGTACAATAAAAAGCTTGGAATCATTCAAACTACTTTTGAGTCGCCTTGGTCGTGCAGATGCTGGTGCTAGGATGGTGCTCGAGTTTGGCAAGGTCATCAGTGGGGTAATAAGTTATTGCCTGGCATGTACACGCATCATCTGACTTGAAACAGCTCAACTCTGTAGCTCAAATAGTGGTCAACTGCATTGACATTGTATACAAAGTTGGCCATATTCTTTTTTGACATGAATAACATGACTGATCAATTTGTAGCATTTCGAAATCCAAAAAAAATCCCATGAAGCAATGCAAGACCTTGCAAAAAGCATGAGTACCCTAGCTGGCCAGCTGGACAGGCTCAAGGACATTCTGGAATCAGACAAACTGCATTGTATCATCAGTGAATTTCCTGGAATGATGGAAGAAGTAGTGGACTTTATTGAGCAGTGGCTTGAAAGTTGGCCAGGTGGGTATTCAGTGGTGAAATAGATTTGTGACTGAGTCGTTGGTCGCAGCCAAACATATTATTGTTGTCCCTCATAAGGACAAAGCAATTGAATTATGGAAGAAACTAGATACTTTTGCAGGAAAGTTCGACAGAGATGTTCCGAAAGAGATCCAAGAAAAGCCAGGTCTAGTCTTCATGTCTGATATTCGTTGCCCAACTTGACTGATTTGTGGTTCATATTAGCCACCATGGCAAAAAAATGCGAAGACGGCCGCCGACGAGAAGGAACTAAAGGATTTAGTGAGCGCCCTTGGAGAGAATAGACTTCCCCTATGCAAACCATGTATGGAAAACACCCGCACCACCATTTTGACCAAGATTGAAAGGGAGATCAAGAGTGTCAACAGCCCCAATGTGATTTGGATAAGGGGATTTACTGGTGTTGGAAAATCAGCCTTGGCAGCTAGCATTGCCATTCGACTGCAGGAACAGCATCGACATGTAATATACTTCCGGTTCGACAGGACGCAATCTACAACGATCACAACAAAAGCCCTCTGGTGTTCTGTCACCTGTGATCTTGCCCGCCTGTACCCCTCCCTTCGAGAACACTTAACCCAAGTCAGCAGGAAGCTCATTTCATCAAACATTGATCGGCTTTTCAAATCACTCATCAAGACACCATTATCCATGCTGAATAATGTTCCACCTGAGGAACTTCCGGTGATTGTGATAGATGCATTGGATGAATGTGGTGGCCTTAGGCACGACTCCTCGGAGAAAGGGGATCATAGCGCTCTGTTACGCACGCTCCAGCATTGGGTTAAGGTAGATTACCTGAAGAGGTTCAAGTTGGTCATTACAAGCCGGAAAGAGAACCGGATCACCAAAATCTTCCCCGAGCCCATCAGTATCCATGTTAATATCCCCTCTGGTAATGATGTCAAACCGGGAGATAGTGCTTCTGAAGACATCCGTATATTCCTTGAGTCACATCTTGAAGGTATGGGATTGAGGGTCGCATTGATTGAAAAGGCGCTTGATTGCCTGGTTCCTCATGCTGCTAGTACATTTATATGGGCAACAATTATCGCCAATTTCTTCGAGTTGGATCCCGAAGGACGGTTTGCCATGCTCGAAAAGGATGATGGAAAGGGGTTGAAAGGCTTGGATTCCCTGTATTCCCTATACTCAACGATCATCAAGGAATCATTCGGACATGGCCTCATAGAGGAAGAGACCAGGGCAGTCATGTCCGTGATGAATGCAATGATTTTTGCCAAGGAACCGCTTGATGACAATGCGCTTATCATGCTTCCCAAAGTCAAGATTCCGGGTTCAGATGTGGACAGGCTGGGGCTTATTCGAAAGGGACTTGTGCCTGTCATTGACTCTGGCCCTATCCTTCATTTCCATCACCAGTCTTTCGAGGATTTTGTGTTATCCTCATTCTTTCTACAACAACATCCTGAATTTTCAGATGTTCAAGATCGAGTCTATTATGAACGCCAGCTCGCGGTGTTATGTTTGAAAACTCTGACATCATCCAAGCTCCACTTCAATATGTGCAGCTTGGGATCTTCTATCATCAAGAATATTCAGGCTACTGCGAATACCACTATTCCTCCTCTTGTTTCATATTCATGTCAATATTGGGCTGATCATCTTGTTCACACTCCGTCCGATGAAACGTTGATGGAAGCAGTGAAATTTGTGATGTATGAGAAGCTGTTGTTCTGGCTAGAGGTGATGAGCCTGTCCGGTAAGGTTTATGAAGCGTATTTGATCCTGAAAAGGGCTTTAACTTGGAAGGTATGCCTCCAATTCATTTTCTGCAATACACCTCTGATGTTAGCTGGCCAGGCACTCAACTCTCATCACAAACTGACGTTGTTCATTCGCGATGCCCTCCGATTTATTTCTGCATTTATCACCCCAATCTCTCAATCTGCGCCCCAAATCTATCTTTCTTCCCTCTCATTTGCGCCAGAACAATCTCTTGTTGCCACAAAATTCCGTTCAAGGTTTCCTAGCACTATTGTGGTCACTGAAGGGAAACCTAGTCAATGGCCAATGACGGTATTCGCTGCAGAGCACCACAAGGATCGTGTGCACCGTCTGGTCTTTTCACCTGATGAGAGCACCTTTGCTTCCATATCTAATGATGGAATTATGTGTGTCTGTGACTCTGAAACCGGTCATTGCATTTCAGGCCCATTCGAGCTGGCTCACAAGCTTGTATCTGGTGCTTGCTTCAGTCCTGATGGGAGACGTATTCTACTCAAATTCAAGTATTATGCAGTAGTCTTGGACATTGTGACTGGTGAGAAGCAGTTTTGTATCAAGGGTATGGATTTCGTCTTCATTTGTCATGACGGAAGAATTGCATCAACGCATTGGATAGGTGGAGTTCGAACTGGGATTGTCGTCAAGTTATGGGATGGTAGGAATAGTGCCCTGATATCCGAAAGGTTGTTTGGGGCGAATGGTGCCACCCTTCCCACCCAATTCTCTCTTGATGGGCGTTTTCTGGCCGTAACAAGGGAGTCTGACAGCGTTATTGAATTATGGAGTCTGGAAGATGGCAAGGATCCCCGGCGATTCTCGCATCCTCCTGGCGATCTGTTATCATTCGTCTTTTCTCCAACCAGTGACTTTTTTATGGCCGTATCTCATAAAAAGATATTTATCTTTGGAGACTGGACACACAAGAAATGATATCCTTCAGCCATGATTTCGGCCGTAGCTCACATGTTATTCATTCACCCCTCACCAATTATCTATTTGTCGAACGAAATTACACGGTGGAGATATGGGACGTCTCCATGACCAGCTCAAAACTGGTCTGGGAGGCCAAACCTCCAACCACTTCACGTATATGTAGTACTCGCCCATCACAAGACGGCCACGGGCTCTTAGTTGGATGTAGAGATGGAAATGTGAGGATGTGGGAACTGGACCTGGAGAATTTGGCGATGAATCAGGCTGACACTGTGGACACTCAAGCCGATACCAATGTGCCAAAATTTACTGGATTCTCACATTCTGGAAAGATGGTGGCTACAATATCAGAGCAATCTCATATTGAATTCTTGGATACAACTACTGGGGAAGTCGTATCGCGTACGGATAAAGATTACTATGGCACGAGGATCGTATTTTCCCCCGATGAAAATGAGGTAGCGTTTTTATCTGAATCTCTCATCATCATATGCGACACAGTGCACCCGAATAATCGCGTCTCATTCAACCCTTGGCCGAGAAAAAATGTTTGGATTAGGAAGGCTGCCTTCCAAACATGCAACGACCTGGTTATATGCGCTTCAGATGACTCAGATGGTGACTCAGCATTACTGCAAGTTCGGCGTCGGCAGGATCTCAGATGCACGTATTCTTTAGACATCAAGGGAAAATATTTGTGCCCATTCCTGGCACCCGATGGCTTGACCGTCGTCATCGTGCCTCGGTATTCCTCTGCCAAATGTTATTCATGGAATCACGACACTGCCCAGTTTCATCCTATCGACTTTGTTGACAATCCAGTGGATATTCACAGGCCTGAGTACTCACCCGATGGGAGATTCTTTGCATGCTGGTCTGGGTATGACTCTCACGTCCGAGTCTGGGATACATGAACCGGCCGACTCGTTTCCAAGTTTTCGACGTCCAAGGTGTATGCAATGGCCCTCTCACCTACTCTGGTTAAACGTTCTCCTAGCGACAGACTTGTCGCTCTTGAGCATCACTCCGAAATAGGTCTTTATGACGTCTATACCGGCCATCTGTACGCTAAGATTTTGAGTCGAAGAAACCGAGTCATGGCGTTTATACGAGATGGAACAAAGTTAGCGAGCTATTCATCTGACTTTGGCTTGAGAATATGGGACATGGCAGATCTCACAGATGAGCACTGGCATTCTGCTCATGGATATGAGCTCATGCCTTGCAACATGACAGATGGATGGGTAGTGGGTCGGGACAACGAGCGACTGTTTTGGGTCCCAGTCGAGCATAGGGAGAATCTATGCGTGCAATTGTCTAGGGTGATACCCAGGAAAAAGACAACAAGGGTGGACCTCTCTAAATCAAGGCTTGGGAGAAAGTGGACGGAATGCATCGACAAAGAGTGGTTGAGAGAAGTCGAGCGAAAGGGGAAGGAAATAGGAAACCTGTTGGAAAAAGTACGTCTTGTCCTCAGCTTAAGTAATTTGAGGTATTCAAATGGATAGGTGAACTGGAAAATAGGAGTCCCATAACCTGCTTTACTTGAACTTTTGTTCGTCTCTCTCAAAACATGTTTTTGCTTTAGCGAGGTTTAATTGTCCAGACTATTTACTATACCAAAACCTGTGTGGAAGTAATCAGAAGAATTGGTAGTTGTTACGGTTGGGAAGGAAGAAAGGCGCATATGGACAAGCGCTCTCAGCGGGTGAAACTGAGCTGTGGAGAAATCAGGAAGGGCGAACGAGATCAGATTAGTGAAGAGTCTGTTGTGAGCTTGATACAAAGCCTGCGCTCATGAGACTTAACCTCGGCGACAAAGATGACCCCGAAAACTGGAGGGCTGGGATGAACCCAGTCACAAGCACGCCCAAATTCATTCACTCAGAGTCCAAAGCTTCAGGTACAGTCTACTGGAGGAAGGTTGGCGATCTTACAAAGTTTGTGTAACGATTTATGTCCTATCGCGTCGACCATATGTTCGTTGTATGATATAGCAATTGCTCATAGCATAGGTCTTTAGCTTCGACCTGGTTATCCCAACACAGGATTTTAGGATCGTAATAGTCTTGACCTGGATATGTCTTATACTTAAGATTGACAGTTTCCAAGGCTTATTCGGCTGTCGTTCCTTGAATTCGAGTGAGCTTGACCGCCTCTCTTTCTGTGGTGTCATGTCCATGGGCGACCCTTTGGCATCTCAAGTACAGCCACCAGCCATCTTGCTCTCGTTGACCTCGTCAACCACTCTAATTCCCTTTCCGTCGTCGTCTGCCTCTCCCCACCACTCAATAATGCCGCCCCAGCCCTCGTAGAGTGGGGAACAGCTGCACGAGTCCTTGGAATCACAATGCCTCCCACGCGCAGCTCGAACAAGGCCTATCTCATCTTTCCCTTCGCCCATATAAAACCCTCCACCCTCACCCCACGATCCTCCTCTCTCCGATTCCTACTCTCTTTCCAGGTCCAATATCTCCCAACCTGACAAGGTCCCTAGCAGGGAAACAACTACAAAACAGGCCGCTCTAAGACTTCTCCACAGGCTTTCTCGTAATGCCCTGCAAGCAGCTAGGAAAGAATCAAGATTACGACCATATTCGGAGACATAGCTGATGCTCGCACCCCGTGAATGGTCAACGTTCTCGTTGGTAGTATCAATACTGATTGAATCAGGGAAATTGGATTGGTCTTTCTCGCCCTTTCTCATACCATCCGCTTGATTATGCTCAACACGCCAGGTCATTTTTCTCTTGCCGCTAACATATTCCCCAAGGAGGCCTCGACATCTGAGGTGTCAAAGAAAGTAACTTCCACTGTAGAGTAACAGAAAAAATTCTTGTTTCAACAATCTGCGGCTTTTCAACGGGAACTGTCGGCCCTCTAAAAAGGTTTCAGTAATTCCACACCGGGTCCCACCAACCACGGTGCCAAGAGTGAACTGAACGACGATGAATTGCATGAATTGAAGGAAAAGATTTAGGCTACGCAATCTGGTACCGCAGAGAGCAATAGGGAATGGAGAAGTTCCCAAGGGAGCGTTGACACCATGTACGCCCTCTCATCCTTTTTCATCGATAACTCCACTCACATACACTGTGCAGCTTGAGTAACTAACCTCAGTTCCCTGGTCCAATTCAATCATCATCATTCTCAACTCCCTCCGTTTTTCGCGACAAAACTTTCCATGATGTCAGTCACTTTGGTCTTGAGAAACGGCTAATTGAATACCTCGCGGCAGTCGGCCTGAAAGAACTCAATGCAGACAAGGAAACACGAGAAGCAGCAGCTATCACTGTAGCAGGCTAGGAACCTGCTGCCCTATTGATGCAGGTAAACCTGTCCCATAGACCCCACCTTCCAGTGAATGCTCGGTCCCTTTGTTGCGACATGACGCCATTGTTGTTAAGTGACATTGAGTTGTCTTGGAAACACCATTTGTCGGAGCACTTGCTCCGGATATTTACATATATAAATGGGAATGTAACTACAGTATAGTTAAGTCTTCTGTTCTTTCCCTCTCTTCCCCTGCGTGCAATTTATTTTGCTGTGACACCTTTCTCTCAGTCAAAGAATAGCTTGTGCTCTCGGTTGTCCATTCCAATGCAGCTCTTCTGGTGGTGTCTGTGATGAAGCTGAAATTTGTGGTCACGAAAACACTTATGTTGTATCTGGTCCCAGACTTGTTGCTCAAGCACTCCGTAAAACCTCATGCATTGGCCCTGTCATTCTTTTCGACGAGATCAACAAAGTAATTTCGATTGAGATCTTTCCGCTGCTGTTCTAGAAGTCTATGTGAGGAGAAGTGTTTGAGAGAGTATGGAAGGAGATAGGTGGAAGAAAGCGAGGATTGTCTAGGAGAGGAAGAGGTGGTGTTGATATGATAGTGAGTTAGATGGTAGTGAGAGTGGACGTCAACGTCAACAGGATACGTTTCAGGGAGGTGTTATATGGGCTGGGAGCTGGTTGTGAATTGTGAAGAGGAGTAGGAATCTCTGGACTTATGGTTTTTTTTTTGCATGTGCTTGCTTGGTCGACTTCCAAATGGTATATCTGTCGAACTGTTGATTGTTTTCATGTAGGTTATGTTGTCATTACCAAAGGAAAACTGAGACCAGTTGTTTCAATCAATGATGAAATCGTTATACAAAGTCTTCTGCTCTGCAAGCTTGTAACACCGAAGTAGCAGGTAAAACTACCACACAGTCAGTAAATGAAATTTCTTGAGTTGGGAACAAAAGTTTTTACAAGAATGGTAACCGAACAACTCGAAATCCTCAAAAGCATGTCTCCCCCTTTCCAATCTCTTTTGATTCCCTCACTTGTTGGTCCCGTTTTTTATCTGACCTGAAACATAACACTGACTTTTTTTTAAATGAACTGACGTAACCTGTTTCGATGATAGAGACCTTTCGGAGGAATTTCATAAGCATGATAATATCAGAGAACATATGGATGTTACGAAATTGAAATGGACCACTTTTTGTCGAGGTTGCAAGGCAAGGCCAGATTTCGTTATTGGATCGTAGTTGGTATTGTTGTTAGGTTGGAAAGAGTGAAGGATTTCTTTGTTGATGGTTCTTGTGTTATCATAGGAGGAGTATCTTCCTCTTTCCGTCGTTTTCCTTGTCCTAAGAGATAGAAGGTACATCATTTCCAATTCTTGTTCCAGGGGACAAGATCGATATAGTATCCATTGAATGTGGTCTAGAAATCGTACATCAAAACAGCACTGAATCTGTTTAAAAAGGGCCAGTTGTAGGTTGGTATATACTGATCCAGAAGGATTTATAGATGTACGGAGCATGAATCAAGGTGTTCTGTTCGCGTGAATGATAGCAGAGGGATAGATATAGAAAAAAATACGAGGGCATGATAATTAAGCATAAAGTTATAGGAGAGGTGCTGTTCTCTGACAAGCAGCAGACGGAACACTTTCTGGAGGAATGACAGTGTTGATGAAAGCCCATAACTCAACATACTCTGAAACGGGCCTTCGCAAATAGCTACAGACCTGCCCCGATAGTAGGGGTGCCTCTCGAATATAAATGACAGCACTATGAGCCGCGGGGGGACAATGTTTGAAAGTCTCCCAAAGGAATTCAGGGTGGAGCCTGCGTATGGGAGCAATGTAGGCATGTACAAACTCGAGCTGTGCACCATCAGGTTCAAAGAAACCACTTGCCACCCGAAGTTGTGATATCTATTCTTCCACAGCTTTGGACTTCCTTTCACGCTCCTCTATGTGGGCTTGAATCCTGGTGACTTCAAAAAACTCGGAGAAATCAGTCCAGCTAGTGTGACTGCTGCTTCCCGCACTTGGTTGTCCGCATTGAGTTCTTTGAGACAAACTGCTGTGAGGTACTCAATTGACCATTTCTTGAGTTTTTGATCAATGTCGAGTTGAGTTTGAGCTGTTGTGAGGAGTGTTTTGTCACAAATTACGGAGGAGAGAGTAGAGAATGATCACGTTGATGAGTTGGGTTGAGCTGCATAGTATATGAGTGAAGCTGTCGATGAAAAGGATGAGAGGGCATACACAGCTCTTGATGACACCGTTTTCAACACTCCCTTAGAGGTCTATGTCAGTGGCAAGGGACAAATGAGCTGGGGTGTTGAGCATAGCTAAGCGAATGGTAAAAAGGGAGGGACGGCGACAAAGACCAATCCAACTTGCTACTGTAGTCAGTATTGGTACTGACAACGAGGACACCGATGATCCAAGGGATGCGAGTATCGGTTATGTCTCCGAGCACGGTTTTAATCTTGATGTAGTCCTCTTTCCTAGCTGGCTGCGGAGGATCACGAGAAAGCCTGTTGAGAGGTCTTGGACCAACCTGCTTTGTAGTTAGGGACTTTGTCAGTGGGAGTACATTGGACTCTGAAAGAGGATAAAGAATTGGAAAGAGCTTTTAGAACGAGTGGCAGAGACCTAGAGTGATAAACAACACTCAGAATTGTGAAACGAGGCTGACTATATATTAAGAATTACCTAGAGTGATAAACAACACTGTAGGTATACTGAGTGACAAATCCTAGTCCATAATATAAATTATTCTTACCTCAGAGTCGTGAAACGAGACTGAGGTGCACAAAAAGTCAACCAATGATGAAAAATAGATTATGTAATGTGCGAGATGGAAAAAGGAACTATGTCTGAAAAAAGGCATAGCCACAACACGCCCACTCAGCAAGCAGTCATTACATAAGGCCTAGATGGCCTAGAAATGCAGGAAACTTCACTGGAGAAAGAGGCTTGGTGAGACCATCTGCAGGTTGTTCATTTGTGGGAATGTATGAAGTTGAAATACACCCTGATTCATGACGATCACAAATAAACCTATACTTTGTGTCAATATGCTGTGAGTGTTCATTGACATTTCCAGTAGTGATAAGATTGATGGTAGACTGATTGTTGGAATGGAGTGGAGTAGGTAAGGCAATAGGGATTTGAATAGAATCAAAGAAATTACAAAGCTTCTTGGCAGCTGTCATGACTTGGCTGAAATGCCTAAGTCATTTTGGCCAAGTCATGACATCACTCCCCTCTCAAGATTCCTCATCCTGAGGACTTATAGCTCATCATATGGGTCCCATAGGTTCCCTATCTCATTGTCTTCTTCTTTTGTCCACTCCCTAATTCTTGACTCTTCTTGTTCAATTTCTTCTTCTTTGATTGTCTTTATGGTTCTTCTACCTTTAGTTCATCCTCCTTTCCATCTTCTCCAATTTCTCTCAAGTCTTCCTTGTCATACCTCTTATCTGTCTACCCAAATAGCTTTCTTGCTATGAACCTTCCAGGTAATTCTCCTCTTGTGAATATTCCTTTATTCTCCTCTCTCTTTTGTCTTCTGATGTCTTCTATGTCTCTTTAATATTCTCTTTCAAAATCTTCAATCACCTCCTTTGCATTCTCTAAATTCTCCTTCCCTTCCCAAGTATCTGACTCTGCTGTAAATCCTCTCTACCATACCAAATACTTGTTTTTTCCTCTAATCCATCATTTATTGAGTATCTTCTCTACCTTCTACTCCTCTTTTCCCTCAATGACTACTGGAGCAGGTTGCTCCTTTCTCTGTCCTTCTACCTGTTCTACATATTTTTGTATTCTGCTAACATTGACTACTAGATGTATTTTTACTATACTAGATAGTTCTAACTCTACTGCATTCGATGATATAATCTTTTTGACTTTGTAAGGACCCACAAATCTTTCCATCAGCTTCTCCATTCACCTTTCCACCATCTGATACTTCAAGTCCTTGGTACTTAGCATTACTAAGTCCTCTACCCTATATTTGTCTACCTCTGTTCTCTTCCTATCTGCATATTTCTTTATCTCTTCCTGTACCTTCTCCAATGCTGCCTTTGCCTCTTTCTGGATTCCCCTCATCTTCTCCACAAATTTATGTGCCCCCTCATACTTCTCCTTCTTTCTCATCTTGAACCCCATCCTAGGATCTTGCCCATAATTTACCTTAAAAGGTTATACCTTAGTTGATGAGTATATCTTGTTATTATATGCAAATTCCACTATTCCTAGCCAATTTAGCCACTGCTCTTGTCTGTGGTTGATGATCATCCTTAAGTACTGTTCTAGCTCCTGATTGACCCTCTCTGTCTGACTATCTGTCTGAGGGTGGAATGCCATAGATATCTTACTCTCAATTCCCAATATCCCATTCAACTCTCTTATTATTTCTGCTGCAAATTGTGGTCCCCTGTCAGATATGATACTTTCAGAGAGACTGTGTAACTTTCACACATTATCTCTAAACAACCTTGCTAGCCCTTCTGCTAATGTTCTTTCTGTAGTTGGTATGAAGTGTACTATTTTTGTTAATCAGTCCACTACTACTAAGATAGAGTCATATCTGTAGCAACTTAGCCAGTGATGACTTAGCTACCCTCCAAGTCTGAGTTGACAAGGAGAACTCATTAGAGTTCTCATTCATTTACTATACACTACTTATACATCTCTCCCTTGGTCTGTGTGCCTATCTCCCACAATTACATAACCTCTCTAAAATACCCTACCATGTGACATATCACATGTTACCAACTG
>Ga0153944_1000657_pt1 | contig 14901 bp, 16 predicted proteins | sample TSNJ028MetaG_FD_104703 | JGI IMG/M metagenome (GOLD analysis project Ga0153944, IMG submission 104703) | Attine ant fungus gardens microbial communities from New Jersey, USA - TSNJ028 MetaG | ecosystem: Host-associated > Fungi > Mycelium > Unclassified | place: USA: New Jersey, Wharton State... | reverse complement strand
TGTTAGGCGAAATGCGCAGTTAGATGATACTGTTAAGCTGCTAAGCGTTACTCTTCGTGTCGGTAGATCACGGGACTTGATTGAAGATTTAGTGCAAAAGTACTGGGATTACATCACGAGGGGGACAGCGGAAGAGGGGTCCGTCATCAAGATCCATATCATTCCGAACTCCTGCAGGTGTAACGACTGTGGAAATGTGTTCGATGTGGATTTTATGGTGCTCGACAATGTCCATTGTAATGACTGCGGGAGTGAAAAATCGCAGCTGTTAACAGGCCTTGAACTGGAAATAGAAGAGGTTGCAGTAACAACTGCAATATCTGAATAAGCGAGAAAAGGGGAATTTAAATGATTAAGTTCAGTGTCTTTTATCCATACGTTGAGAACGGAAAATTTGACTTGATCTACTACCGTGATAAGCACATGAACATGGTAAAGGAGAGGCTTGGCCCGAAATGTGTCAAGGTATCAGTCGATGCAGGAATCCAGGGGCTACAGCCCAATTCACGTCCGATTTATGTAGCCGTCGGGGAAGTGTTTTTGGATATCCAGAGAGTAGAGGAGTTTTTTGAGCTCTTTGGGCCGCACGCACAGGAAATAGACGGGGATGTTCCTAATTTTACGGATGGAACGCCAGTTGCTCACTTTAGCCAGATTAAGGATTGACGAATAGAGCTGAGGAGCCTTCATGATAAAGAAAAAGTCATATATTCTGTTGCTTGTCTTGTCAGTTTTTATGGTGCAAGGAGCACTCAACGGTGTCAATCCCGCTATCGAAAGCTTTGCACAAGAATTTCCGGAACATGCTCTTTCTACGATAATGTTGATAGCAACGATTCCCTGCCTGATTGCCATACCCGGCAGTATGTTAGCGGGGAGCATGGTCGAGCATCTAAAATACAAGGGGACATTGCTTGTGGGGCTTGTTTTCTTTCTTGTTGGTGGAGTCTCACCATACTTTTTTCATCATTCTTTTTACACAGTTTTATTTTGGCGTGGTATATTTGGCTTAGGATACGGCATTCTGTACCCGATGTGCGCTTCACTGGTGGTAGCTTTTTTCCAAGGGGAAAAGCGGGCGCATGTGATGGGATTAGGCAACACATTCAATAATGTAGGATCAATTTCCTTTTCGTTATTGGGTGCGGCGTTAGCCAGCATTGCGTTACCTTACATATTTCTTGTCCATCTTATAATGTCTGTATCTCTGGTGCTCGTTTTATTTATGCCGGAGCCCACTCACACATATACGGCTCATAGCAGAAACGAACATGTACCGATGGGTAGGACTTCTGTGTTTTATCAGATCTTGATAGGCGTGGTTATGTTATTCTTCTATCCCATTTTTCTGTACATGTCTACAATCGTAACAAAAGCTGGGTTTGGCGGTGCCAAAGAAGCAAGTTTTCTTATTGCAATCGTGACGATTTGTGGTACTATTGCTGGCTTAGCATTTGGAGGCGTCTTTGCAAGGCTTGGAAAAAAAATCGTTCCCTGTAGTACATGCCTGATGGCTGTTGGGTTTGCCCTCTTAGTGTTTGCACCGACTCTGCCGTTGTTGTACGTTTCATGCATATTGTGTGGTTTTGGCTTCTATTTACTGTTCCCATACCTGTTCATGGCTATCGCACAGGTAACCTCTCCATCGCTCGTTCCTACAGCCAACGGCTACGCCGCAGCTTGGATGAAATTGTTTGTGTTTATTGCGCCATATTTCCATACGTTTCTTGGCGGATTATTTGGAATGGAAAACAATCCACGCTTTCCATTTATCCCGGCATCAATCGCATTCATGGTCATGACAATTGCATTCTTGTTCGCGAAAGAAAAGCCCCAGGATAACAATTAAAATAAACCCGGGCGTTCCAAATCCGAGATGTAACAAGCTGTGCAGTCATCCGTGCTTTTCCAGTAAAATTATCGGTGAAACTATAGGCTTTGGTATTTCGATATAATCATACATTTTTATAGAGAGTTGCAGATGAAAAAATGTTTCGATGTTGTTGAGTTCAATATTGCACAGAGACTGGATCATTTTAACACGGTACCTGACCGTATTATAGTGAATACCCAAATTCCCAGCACATTCCGAGATGTTGTGATTACACTCAATGTATGTTTTCAGAGTAATATAATAGCTGGTCCCATATTTTGCGTCATAATCACGGATTACTCCCACTGCGGGATGGCAAAGCTTCAACAAATCAGAGTGTTCGCTGCAAATTGAAATGATGTGTCGGACGGCGTAATTCTCATAATAATAGAGTCGTTCGTCGGGTTCATAATGCATTCCAAGCCGGATGGAAATCCGAGCTTGCTCGCAATAACTCTTGATATCAAAAATACTATAAAATACATTACTAAAAGCTGCATATAGAGAATTCGCTTGTAGGTATTTAAGGAGCTTTCCCTTTACAGAGACAGTGAGAGGTTCGGATCGGTTCATATTAAACAACACAAGGATGCCTTCCGCCCCCAAAACCACTTTCCTGTCAAAAGGCAGTATAGAATCCAGTTGTTGTCGAATCAATCTGAGCGGCGCGTTGCGTGTTGCGGTTTCATTAATGGAAGGCATAACCAGCAGAACCGCCATGTGAGATGAGAATTTCATCCCCAGAATATCAATTGAAGCCGCGATATTCGGCGACTGTGAAATATTGCAGACTAAGTCATTGATTAGACTTTCATATGCGTCACCAATGGAGTTGGTCAGATAAGGGTTTTTGGCAATGTAGGCACAAACGATTTTGCTAATATACTCCAAGATGTCAGCATCACTGTCTTGTAAGGGACGGCCAAGGTCATACATGCTGAATAGACCGATATACAAGCCGTTTGGACGAAGTGCAATTGTGATTTTATTTATGCCATTCGGCACGGCTGTAAATTCCACCTTGTCGCTGCTCTGAATTCGCCCAAGGTCACCGGAATTGCGCAAAGTCATCAGCATTTTTCCACATACATAGCCTTCCTCGTCAATCTCCCCCTCTAGAGTTGTTCGCAGGAGTTCATCAGAGAATGAGTGGGCAATATACCGAAAGCTACTGTTCAGGAAAGAAAGCGGGTTTCCTAGATATTTAGTAGCGGTTTTGAGCATGGTTTTGATGTCAAACCCTTTGGACAACATGTCGAGCAGGACATCCTTGAGTTCATCATAATGTTGGGTTTCTAAGATCATATCCATCATTGCAGCAGATACCTGATTTAATGTAACAGAGGAATCTTGGAGAATAATCAGGGGTACTTGGACGACCGGAATCGCAGCTATTTCAACATCTTTGATGCAGATAAAACAGGACACCGACTTATTCAGATGCTCTTGCAACTGGGAGATATATGTAATAAAAACACTATATTTGCCATTACGGGCAGGGTCGTAAGGTCTATTGGAAAATATTGGTTCGCTCTCCATGCCTGATGATTGCAGGCAGGAAAAATAGAATTTTGTCGGCGAACCAACCAGTATCGGGCTCAACTCACTGAGACCATGTAGCAGCTTTTGCGTAGTGAATTGCATGGGAAGCCTCCTATCATGTTAAGTACAGACAAAATCTCAGGCAACCATTTGTAATCAGATGATAAAGCTAAATAATTAGAAATGGTATATAATTGGCTCAGCTGCTAAAATGACAAAATCCGCTAAAACATTGGCAAATTTACTAACATAATACTTCCTGTGGATATATTTATATTATAACATTTCCAATTTTCTTCGTCAATCCTTTGCTTTAAAACAATTACCTATAAAAAAAGGTGGTATATTTTGGAAAAGAATAAAAAGAATATGATCCTTACAATCAATCCAGGCTCTACATCCACAAAGATTGCGTTGTTTGAAGAGGACAACCAGATTCTTACTGAAACCATTGTACACTCAGCAGAGGATATTGACCGATTTCCGTCCATTAATCAACAATACGATTACAGAAAGAACCTGATTACAAAAACACTGAGAGCGAATGGATACCGTTTGGAAAACATCGATGCGTTCGTGGCGCGGGGCGGCGATATGGGATCATGTGCGGCAGGCACCTATCTGGTGGAAGAATGCCTGCTTGAGTTTAACAGTATTTCGCGCCACATGGATCATGCATGTGAACTCGCGTCGCACATTGCAACCGAGTTCGCAAAAAAGCATGGTGGCGTGGCGTATATGGTCAATCCTCCAACTGTGGACGAGTTCATGGACGTTGCTCGTATCTGCGGTTTTCGAGATGTTTGGCGACGGTGCCGCACACACACACTGAACCAAAAAGAGGTGGCGATTCGGCATGCGGAATCAACGGGGAACGAATACAGTGAATTGAATCTGATTGTCTGTCATATCGGTGGTGGTGTAACGGTTACCGCCCACCGGAAGGGCCGCATGATCGATTCCAACGCCATCATGAAGGGTGATGGGCCTATGGCTCCGACAAGGTCTGGAACGATCCCGGCACAGGAACTGCTTGAAATGGCGTTTTCCGGGAAATTTACCCATCAAGAATTGTGGGACAGAGTGTCTAAGACAGGCGGCTTAATGGACCATCTGGGGACGGCTGATGCCCGTGAAATTCGTGAGCGGATTGATAATGGAGATGGTTATGCACATGTTGTGTATGATGCGATGATCTACCAAATTGCAAAATATGTAGGGAGTATGGCCGTATCACTGGAGGGAAACGTCGACAATATTTTACTGACAGGAGGGATCGCGCATGATGAGTACTTCGTAGCGGAAATAACAAGGCAGATCAAATGGATTGCCCCTATTGTGGTTTATGCCGGGGAATTTGAAATGGAAGCGCTAGCGGCGGGCGCTTTACGCGTTATGAATGGACAGGAGCAGCCCATACTTTTTGATGGAAAACCTGTCTGGGATGAGACGAAATTCCGCGATTCTGTGAGAAGAAATTCATACGATCAAGCTATATGTAGCTACGAGTCGTAACAGGGTCAGCGCAGAGGGATTGTAGTAAACACGTAACACATAAGGATGAGTTAAACAGGAGGTATTGCGGTGGAAAACTTAAAGATTCAGGAACTGTACAATAAGGGCAATCGTGCGTATTGGGCGATTGCAGACTTTACGCAGGATCAGATTGATATCATGCTTGGCAAAATGGCAAAGATCGTCCATGACCATGCCGAGGAACTTGGCCAAATGGCCTATGAGGAATGTGAAATGGGGACGGCCGATGACTATATCGGTTATATGAAGATATTCCCGTTGTGTTACTGGAGTTATATGAAGGGCAAAAAGTCCTTTGGAATGATCGACGACAACCCTCAAACTAAAATACAGACATATGGAAAAGCGATGGGTGTCGTTGCCTGCCTAACGCCTTCCACGACAAATATTTCAAATGGATTTGAAATCTCCATGAAAGCAGTTAAATCTGGAAATGCAATTATTATAGCGCCGCACCCGCGCGCGTGGAAAGCCAGCAAAAGGCTTGCTGAATATTTGCAGGTAGCGATTAAATCGGCTGGCGGACCCGATAATCTGGTGCAATCGATTGAAAACCCATCGTTGGAAGATACGACCGATCTTATGGCAATTTGTGATGTTGTCGTCGGCACGGGCGGAGCCAGCATGGTCAAGGCCGCATACTCCAGCGGAACGCCTGCGTTTGGTGTGGGACAGGGAAATGTCCCGGTCGTCGTCAGTGCAACATATCCCGCCGACGAAGTTCTAAATGTTGTCAAAACCATCCTCAGTGACCGCTACAGTGGAGGCGGGGTTGGTTGTACCTGCCCTCAAATCGTCTTTCTGCCCCGCAGCAGAAAAGATGAATTTATGAAGCTCTTCGCTGAAAACGGCGCTTATATTGTGGAGGATGGAGAGGTCATTGACCGGATTCGCGAGGTGGTGTTCCCGGACGGTGGGCGTCGAATCAACCGGGAAGTTGTAGGCCAATCTGCACAGGTGCTCGCTAAAATGTACGGGTTGACGATTCCTGAAGGGACGAACACAATCATGCTTAAACTAAAGGATGGCGTGCGCGCAGGAGAAGATGTTCTAAATCAGGAGATCATGAATCCAACCCTTCGCTACCAGTTCTATGACGATTTCGCCAAGGCTACAGAAATTGCGCGCGCCAACTTGTTCTATGAAGGGGCAGGACATTCCACACAGCTATGGTCCTACGAGCAGAAGGAGATCGACTTGTATGCCAGGCGGATTCCCGTGGTGCGGCTTCTCATCCGGCAGGGCGCGATTGGCGCCGCGAATATTACACTGCAAAATGGGATCGCGCCGTCTACCACAGTCGGCTGCGGCACTTGGGGTGGTAACAGTTTCTCGGATAATTTGGATTATACAACGTTGCAGAACCACACTCTCGTCCTTTACCCACTCAATGACGGAAGTATTCCGACTGCCGAAGAGTGTTTCGCCGATGTTGAAATATAACAAATCATGCCAATAAAATCGATTGATGTGATCCTGAATCGGGCGCGTAGTATCAAAGCTAACCGTATCGTAGCTGTTGCGGCGGCAGCCGAAGAACATACGCTGGAAGCAGTTCTGCGTGCTTATGATGAAGGAATCGCGGAGCCTTTGCTTATCGGAAATCCGGACGAGATATGCCGTGTTATTGATAGTCTCGGCCATGCGGCGGTAGACCAGCAAATTATTCCATCAAGTAGCGATGCGGAATCGGCTCAAATTGCCGTCGATTTATGCCATACAGGAAAGGCGAATCTACTCATGAAAGGCCGATTGGATTCCTCTATGTTTTTGCGACCGGTGGTGCAGAAGAACACCGGGCTAAAAAAAGGCTTGACCCTTTCCCATGTGGCATTTTTTGAGATCCCCCTTTATCATAAAATTCTGGCATTGACGGACAGTGCTGTGCTTATAAAGCCGGATTTGGCAATGAAGGCGTCCATGTTGGAAAATGCACTGAACGCCATGGTTGCGTTGGGCTTTCCGGATGATGTCAAAGTTGCAGCGATCTGCGCAGTGGAAAAAGTAAACCATAAAATGCCAGAAACCGAGGACGCCGTACGACTGAAAGAGATGTGGCGGCAGGGCAACTTTCCACATGCCATCGTGGAGGGACCGATCTCGTTTGATCTCGCAACCGATGCTAGTGCGGCCGGATCTAAACAGTATAAGAGTCCGGTCGCCGGTGACGCGGATCTCTTGTTGATGCCAGAGATAGCAGCTGCGAATGCGTTAGCCAAGTCGTTCAAACTAGCCAGTGCGAAATCACTCGGTCTGGTGGCCGGCGGGATGGTTCCGATCGCTCTCAACTCTAGAAGTGGTTCCGCGCTGGATAAGTATCTGGCACTTTTGCTGATATCTGCGATGATTACGTGACGGTCGATTAGCCAATTCCCTCTGCGGGACACACACCGCAGGGGAATATGCTAACACGAGGAGTGAAGAAGTGTTGGAAACCATTTTATATGAGAAAAAAGATCGAATAGCGGTTATTACCCTGCATCGGCCTAAAAAGCTGAATGCCCTCAGCTACCGCATGGGAGAAGAACTCCGCGAAGTGCTAAAGGCCATTGAACAAGACCCGGATATCCGAGTTGTCCTGCTTTGGGGGAACGAGACCCTGTTTGGCGCGGGCGCGGATCTAACTGAGAAGCAAAATCAGCCGCAGACAGCTTTTGAAGGTCATGCGTATGCACGGAGGCTGCACGCGCTGTGTTCTGCTTTTGAATCGCTTCCAAAACCTGTGATCGCCGCTATCGGCGGCTACGCGCTAGGGGGATCGCTTGAACTGGCTCTTAGCTGTGATATCCGAATTGCTAGTGAAGAAGCGAAGATCGGCTTACCGGAAGTCAATATTGGAAGTCTGCCTGGTGCTGGCGGCACACAGCGGCTTCCCAGATTGATTGGTAAGGCTGCGTCTAAGGAGCTCCTCTTCACGGGCGATAAAATTTCCGGCCAAAGAGCTTTTGAAATCGGCTTGGTCAATAGAATAGCCCCAGATGGAAAATTGTTTGAAACTGCTATGGAACTTGCGCAACAATTGTCGGAAAAAGCGCCGTTGTCTATAGCGATGGCAAAGACTGCGGTTAATACCGGCACACAGCTTTCACTTGAGGATGGTCTGGAGTATGAGGCAAAGTGTTTCGGTATGGTGTTGTCGACAGAGGACCGGAAAGAGGGAGCCGCAGCCTTTGTAGAAAAGCGTGCTCCTGTCTTTCTGGGGCGATAGTTAGCATGTGACCAAAAAATGAAAGGAGGCTGGTAGGATGAGGGATGTCTATATTATCGGTGCAAACGCCATTAAATTCGGTAAATATTTGGATTTGGATCATCGTCACCTCACAAAGATGACGGTTGACGCCGCGCTCGCGGATGCCGGTTTGGAGACATCGGCTTTGGAGACAGCTCATTTTGCAAACTGTTTGTGGGGATATTATAATGGGCAGCATGGCATTCGCGGCCATGTAGCTCTGAGGCATTGTGGGATTGATCGAATTCCCATATCTAATGTGGAAGCTGCCTGCGCAAGTGGGATCCTCGCCTTGTATGGTGCCTGGAAAGACATATTGACCGGGCTGTACGACTGTACACTGGCAGTCGGAGTGGAAAAGTTAACAATGGAGGATAAGGCGAAACAGTTTGCTGCATTCGATGCATTTGTCGACGTTGCGAATTCGGAGGCAATGGCCGAGGTGACCGCGGCAAAGATGGAAGAGATTCTCAAGCAGATTGAAGTCCCTTCATCCGCCGGTGAACGGAGTCGGTTTATGGATACCTATGCATACATGGCCCTCAAGCATATGATCGATTACGGGACTAGGGATGACGATCAGAAAGCGTTAGCGGTCATTGCCGCGAAAAATCACAATAACGGGGCACTCAACCCGATTGCGCAGTATCAGTTTACGCAAACGATAGAAGACGCTGCAAACGATCGGGTCGTTTCCTGGCCACTCACCCGGTCAATGTGTTCACCAATGGGGGATGGCGCGGCTTGTGCGATCTTGTGTTCGGAACCATTCCTGCAGAAACTACCTAAGGAAACGCGCTCGAGGGCGGTTCGTATACTAGTCTGTGAGTACCGGAGCGGGAAGGATATTGCGTCTGGAGAAGACAGCAACAGCAAGCAAACAGCCAATGCGGCTTATGCCGCCGCCGGAGTAACTCCAGACAACATTGACTTGGCCGAGGTTCATGACGCTTCGGCGATCGGGGAATTAATCCAGTATGAAGATTTGGGATTCTGCAAGAAAGGAAAGGGCGCGGAATTCGCGTTATCCGGCGCGACCCAGATTGGAGGGCGATTGCCGGTCAATACATCGGGCGGCTTAATCGCACGCGGACATCCACTGGCAGCTACCGGTCTAGCACAGATTTTTGAGCTCGTCACTCAATTACGCGGTGAAGCCGGTGAACGGCAGGTACCCGGCGCGAAAATTGCGCTTGCGGAAAATCACGGTGGGAATATCAACGACGAACCGGTTGCAGTTTCAGTTACAATTCTGTCGAAATAGTGCTACACACTCAGCCGATATGGTGAAAAAAAGAGGAGAGCAGTATGGAAGATATTCAATTGATCGATATTCGGGAGCATATTCTTTCCGATAATCAGAATCTCGCGGCGGAGATCCGCCAAAAGTTAACGGATAACAAAGTCTTCATGATCAATGTTATGGCTTCTCCAGGCGCGGGGAAGACCAGCCTAATTCTAGCCGCAATAAAACAACTAAAGCGCAAGTACCGGATTGCAGTGATTGAAGGCGATATCGACTCCTTGGTCGATTCACAAAAAGTCACTGATGCGGGTGTGCGTGCCATTCAGATTCGGACGGGAGGTGATTGCCACCTGGACGCTAGCATGATACAGATGGCGGTTGATTCACTGGATTTGCAGAATTATGACCTTGTGTTTATTGAAAATATCGGCAACTTGGTCTGCCCAGCGGAGTTTGACACTGGTGCGCACAAAAAAATGATGATACTCAGTGTGCCGGAGGGCGACGACAAAATTCTCAAATATCCGTTGATGTTTACGGTATGCGATGCGCTGGTTGTCAACAAGATCGACACCCAATCAATGTTTGATTTCGATGTGGAGAAGCTGAAAAAGCGTGCGGATGTGCTGAATCCCAATATGGAGATTTTTGAGGTTTCCAGTAAAACAGGTAAGGGAGTCCCGTTCTGGTGCGAATGGCTAGAGCAAGCCATAACCGAACAATTGGGATATTGACGATGCAACACTGCTGAGGAGGAAGTTCCGTATGACCATGCCGATACTTGAGTGCGATGTGAACAAATGCGCCGGGAAGCAACCCAACCACCATCATTCAGCGGAAGAGCGCCGTGCGGTTGTTCATCGCATCGCACGTGCGATTGGACATCTAGAGTCTGTAAAGAGGATGTTGGAGGATGATCGGGATTGCAGTGAAATCTTAACTCAGCTTTCCGCCGTGCGATCAGCAATTACCAATACAGGCAAGGTTATATTGCAAAGCCACATGGAGCATTGCATTGTGGAGGTCATCCAAACCGAGGATTTTCATGAGATTGACAGGCTAAACCAAGCAATAGGGCAGTTCATGAAATAAGTACGGGTTATTAAGCCCAAGAGGGGGAATGCGTGTGCTTGCATGATACATTGCCTGTCATTAAAGAAATGATTAATTGAGGCGTTCCATTGTATCACTCAAAACTGGGGGGACGGGCTTATCCATGAGCTTTATGTCACAAAAGAAATCATGCAGATTGCTATTAAACACGCTAACCAATTGAATGCAAAAAAAATTATTGCGATTGATTTAACAATCGGTGAAATGAGGGATCATATTGAAAGTCTAATGCAAAAGTACTTTGACTATATTAGCAAAGGTACGATTGCGGACGGTGCAAAGATTACCATTACACGCACATCGACAACGTTTGAATGCAGGAGATGCGGAGAAATCTATCCCGTTAACGTCCGGGAAAAGGAGAGCAGCGATTGTCCAAATTGCATGAGCAAGTTGGTTGAACTGAAGACCGGAACCGAAATGTGCATTGAGAATATCTCTATCTGTTAATTTTTAGGTAATTGCGAAATGTGAGGATGGACGCAAAAAGTGAGGTAGAAGTTAATGCAAATGATATACATATGTGGCTACGGGTAAACAGAGCGCAAAAGAACAAGCTGCTTGGAGAAGCAACGAAAAACAGTCATATTTAACTTCGAGAAGCTCAAGCGATTAGTCTGCGTGGACGACGGGCGAGTTTGACATCATGCAGTTTGTGTGCCAGCTGGACACAAAGAAGCTGAACGATACCGGCAAGGAACAAATCGGCTTTCGTGGTAAGGACATTGGAAGTTTTGCGGTTCTGGATTCCCAGCGTATGTAATGGAAAATCCGCTGTAAAAACAAGGCACGCATAAAAATTTCCAATTCATAATCGCGATTGCGTCCAAGCCGTTGATAAAAGGCATTGTAAAACGCATTCGGGATGATTTCATCCCAGTCGAGATGTTCGTCCAGAAGTCTGAAAAGCTCCGGCTTGTTATTTTTAAGGCGTTCCTCGACACTTTTGTAGGTGTCCAACAGCGACATCTGCTCGCATTTCTTTCGCATGGCTTTTCCTCCATTTTCGGCGACATCTTTGATCGTTACAATCAAATTATACACCCTAAGTGGAGGAAAGTCATATATTTATGAACTCATTTCTTGGCTTGTTTACGCCATTTGTTGAGTTTCGTAATCGGCTATTAATTTTATGAAGGAGGAATAACCAAATGATGTACATCAATTCTGAAACGCAGACTCTTCTTGACAAAAGCAACTTGAATTTGAACACCTCGAATCTGGACGACATTTATGAGAAACTGCGTGAGAGAGTGGAGTCGTTTGCCTTCGGGTACAGCGAAACCAAGCAGGGGGCGGACTGCTTGCGGTTGCTATTTGACCCGGAGGAAGCGCTAATTTTTGTTGCAATGGGTTACCAATGGGTTACTGCTAAAGAAATTGCCCAAGAAATGAATGTTGATGAATCTGAAATGATCAACAAAATGTACACCATGTCCAAAAATGGATTGATATTCAGAGAGCGAAAGGATGGTATGCTGCGCTACCGAGCTGTAGCCGGCGCACACGGCTTTTTTGAATATAATGTACACAGATGGACAAAAGAGGTCACCGATAATCTGGGTTGCTTGCTCGGCGAAGGGATGGCACACAGATATTATAAGGACACCCCCATCCAGAGAGCGCTGCCGATTTCAAAAGTTGCCGTGGTGGAAGGCGAACTGCTGCCGATCGACGATGCGTACGCAAATCTTGCCAGCAAAAAACGGATTGCCATTGCTTCCTGCATCTGCTCTATGGAAAAAGATCATTCAGGCGGTGGAACCTGTCGTCACAACACAGACCGCTGTATGCTGTTTGATGAAGTAGCCGACTTTTTTGTTGAAAACAATGCAGGCCGTTATATCTCCCACGCACACGCCGAGAAGTTGTATAAAATGTGCGAGGATGAGGGGTTGGTTATCCATGTGGGCAATTCCTTTGATATGGAATTCGGTTGTCTCTGTTGTAAGGACTGTTGCCAGCTCATACAGTTCGCAAGAGATTATCCGGGTCCTGGTATCAGCAACTACGGGAACTATTATGTGCTATATGAAAAAAACAAATGCACCAATTGCGAGCTGTGCATTGATCGTTGCCCCATGAACGCGCGCACCGCGTCCGATGACAAAATTGCAGTAGATCTTGACAAATGCATTGGTTGCGGGCTTTGCGTGACAAAATGTCCACCTAAGGCCAATATTTTGAAACGGAAAGAAAAGCCTTATTCCCCGCCCGGGTTGTCCACTTGGTTCGATTCTTCACTGGAAGCCGGTATTCGCAGAGGCTTAATCCCGCAGACAGAATCTACATATTACCAAAAGGACAAGTAGGGGCAACTCCGTGTTATCGTCGAGCTAAAATGGCCAAAAACAACCGATAGAACGTGTCCTTGAACAGACGGTAAGACGGGCCGCGACACCAAGCCCTTTCCCTTGATTTCCTACACAAAGCATATAATAGGACAATAGAGCTTTACATTTACTGTTGTAAAATCAAAAGCAAAAAAACTGCCCATCAGGATTGAGATATTCTGATGGGCAGTTTTAACTGTTTGCAAAAAATATTTCTTAACACACCTTGACAACACGCTCAGGAGTATTCAACTTTTGGGGAACCTCACGGTAGACTTCCCGATGCACAACACCGTATTCTTCTATCATTCGCAGCTCTTTTGTGAGGTTGGCCTGCACTGCATGCGATATGAAAATGCCGCGGTAAAAGGCCGCGGAAAGGTCACGCGATATAAATCACCGCAATTTTGAAAAACCTAACGCCAGAGCGGCGGCCATGTCGTCCTGCCTATACCTTAAAACCTCCGCGTCCGCCGCGTTATCAATAAACGCCAGCTCAATCAATATGGACGGCATATTGGTAAAGCGGATTACCGCAAAGGCTTCGCGTTTCACCCCGCGATCCCTTAAGCCCATCTCAGCGACAAAGGTATCTTGGATCACCTGAGCATAGTCACGGGAGTCATCCTTGTAATAAAAGGTTTCCGTGCCGGTGCCTCCGGTCGCGTTGCAGTGGATGCTGATGAAATAATCCGCTCCCCATTCGTTGGCCATCCTCCACCTTTCATTTAAAGACGAGTTGTTATCAGTCCCAAGATTTGTCTCTTTAGTTGGCCGCGACAGTCTGACCTCGTGGCCTTGCGCTGTTAAAAGATCCCCTAGCTTTTTGGATACATAAAAGTTGACATCCTGCTCTCTTAACCCAAAGCCTTCCGCACCGGTATTCCATCCGCTGTCGTTATGGCCAGCGTCAATGAATATTTTCATGGTAATTTTCTCCTCTCGTTTTTGTATTTTCAAACTTAATCCTACACTCATATATATATATTAATCAGCATGCCCGGATAATTCATTTTAATTTCTTTAGATTGGAACAGTTCCTTAGCAACAAAAGGATAGAAATTTCATAATCTGTATTATAGATTTTTTTTATGTCATAGGAAATTGCGTTGATTCCAGCCTTTCGCCCAGAAGCGCGGCGAAAGGCAAAAGGAAGCAATTTCCTAGACAAATCTCGGAAAACAAATACGCGCACAGCGCGTTTTGTTCTGTCTGACAAATCGCGGAAACAAATACGCGCACAGCACGATTTGTTTCAACATATGGGAGGATACAGATATGGCGGATCAATTTTACACAGTACAGCCCGGCGATAGCTTATGGAAAATCGCCGTAAGGTTTCAGGTTGAGCTTTCCGAATTAATTGCGGCGAATCCTCAAATCACGAATCCATCGAGGATATTTCCGAATCAGGTGATAACTATACCGCAGCGGGATACGGGAGCGGACGCACTGGAAAGCAGGGTAGTAGAGCTGGTAAATAACGAAAGAGCAAGGATCGGCTTAAGCCCGCTTGCGGTTAACTGGGAGTTGGCAAGAGTAGCGCGCTATAAGTCTGAGGATATGAACAGGAATAATTATTTAAATCACCAATCTCCGACTTACGGCTCTCCCTTCGATATGCTGAGAAACTTTGGAATAAGATTCAGCGCGGCGGCGGAAAACATCGCGAGAGGACAGAGGACGGCTGAAAGCGTAATGAATTCATGGATGAATTCTTCAGGACACAGAGCAAACATATTGAACGGTAATTTTACTCAAATAGGCGTAGGTTATGCAAGTAATGGGACGCCGTATTGGACGCAGATGTTTATCAGGCCATAAAAAAGGCGGATTACCCTGTGACTATGATTCATACGCCTTGAATCATAGTCATTTTTTTATTATACTGTGTGATAAAGAAAACAAAACGCTTGGAGAAATATAATGAAAAGTTATGATAAGCTCAAAGAAGTTTCTTTTTATATATTTGCGGCTGCTATAGCTCTTTCTGTTTATTTTCTTCTGAATCGGAATATTGAAATAGCCC
>Ga0153944_1000651_pt1 | contig 14976 bp, 11 predicted proteins | sample TSNJ028MetaG_FD_104703 | JGI IMG/M metagenome (GOLD analysis project Ga0153944, IMG submission 104703) | Attine ant fungus gardens microbial communities from New Jersey, USA - TSNJ028 MetaG | ecosystem: Host-associated > Fungi > Mycelium > Unclassified | place: USA: New Jersey, Wharton State... | reverse complement strand
GTACGCTATGTCATGTATCGGAAAACACAATCAAAAATCAAATAAGCAGTATCTACCGTAAGCTGGATATCCATGAACGGGGCAGGCAGCGGCGGGAGAAACTTATAGAACGGTATTCGGAAGTATTAAAATATCTGTAAGAGGAAAGAAAGTAAGCATTCTCTCACTTTGCATAAGGGGTGGGTCGGGAATGCTTATTTTAGTGGGATTAAAAGGGACTATAAAATATAGGACTTTTTATTTGGGAAAAAGTGTTATACTTAGTAAAAACAGGGAGAATACAGGTATCAGTATTATAAGGAATAGAAAGGAAAAGAAATATGAAAAAGAAAATTTTGGTATTCCAATTTGTATTACTATTCGCAGGCTTGTTTTTTGTAAAGACTCCGGTATTTGCCAATACCATTGAGACAGCTAAGTCGGCTTCGACAGGGCAAACGATAACGGATTCACTTATTGATGATCAATCAAACAACGTGAATTATTACAAGATTTCTTTAAGCACAGCGGGCTGTCTAAGTTTAAAGGTTACATCCTATTTGGAAAGAACGGGTTTTCGAATCTATGATTCCAATTATAACAGTATTAAATATAGTACCATATATTGGGATTCTGCATCTAAAGTAGGGGTAGGAACTCTTTCTTATGAGCTTCAGAACGGTACCTATTATATTCGTGTTATTGGAAATTATGGAGATTCTAGTTCAAGTCGTTTTTTTGGTAAATACTCTTTTACACTGGATTTTAATTCGGCGGGCGTAAATCATACGGAATCTAACAATGACTTTGGGGCAGCAGTCAATATTGGATTGAATAGTACTGTGAAAGGTCATATAGCATTAAATAATGAGGTTGATTATTATAAAATAAAATTATCATCTGCGGGACGGCTGAGTTTGAAAATAACATCTTATTTGGATAGGTTAGGCTTCAGAATCTATGATTCCAATTATAATAGTATTAAATACGACACACTTCATTGGGATTCTGCTTCTAAAGTGGGTGTAGGGACTTATAATTATGATCTGCAGGCAGACACTTATTATATCCGTGTTATTGGAAATTACGGAAATTCCAGTTCATGTTATTATTTCGGTAAGTATTCTTTTGTGCCAAGTTTTAGTTCCGCCGAAGTAAATCATATTGAACCAAATAATAGCTTTGCGACTGCATGTAAACTAGACTTAGGGAAAACTGTAAAAGGTCATATAGCATTAAATAATGAAGTTGATTATTATAAAATATCAATTCCACAGACGTGTACGATTAATATAAAAGTTCTTTCATACATTAGTAAGATTGGTTATAGGATATATGATAGTTCATATAAAAGTATTGAGGGTTATACTGTGAACTTAAACAACAATGCGTCCAGTAAAACAGAAGCAACATTATTCAATTTTAAAAAAGGAACCTATTATATCCGCATAATTGGAAGTTACTGGTATGGGGGAGGTAGTTCTTATTTTGGAAAGTATAGTATGACGATCAGCCAGTCATTTAAAAAACCATCAAAGTGTGAAATTACGTCTCTTTACAATAAAAGTAAAAAGAAAATATTCTGCCAATGGAGAGAGATATTTGTTGCAAAAGGTTATGAGGTTACTTATGCAACAAATAAAAAGTTTAAAAATAAGAAAATAAAAACGGTTAAAAGTAATCAGTGTACTTTGAATAAACTTAAAAAGGGAAAAACTTATTATGTAAAAGTACGAGGATATAATTTAAATTCCTCTGGTAAAAAAATATATGGAAATTATAGTTCAGTAAGAATCGTTAAAATATACAATTAACAAAATAGATATTAGGGAGTTTTGTTTTTTCTTAAAGCATCTAAAGTGCCTGTGCTTAAATTGTAATTCTTGATTAGTTCATATTGACTGATATCTTTTCTTTTTAACGTTTTCCATAATGGATTATAGCTGATGACGACAATCACTTCCTTTCATGTCCCTATACTTCCTATTATAAATAATAAGAAATTCGTGCATATTGCCGAAAACAGGCTATAATGTACACGAAAAGAAAGTTAAATGTGATATAAGGATGATCAGGATTTCTATTATGCCCAAGAAGATGTGTATTAATACAAGATGCCGAATGGAGGATTTATAGATTTGATATTTGAATTTTTTTTAATTGCTTTTATAGCCTTGTTTATTATACTGGCAGCTCCAAACAGGAAAGTAAATTTATGGTGTGGAATATGTATTTTTACGTTAGCTTGCGGCAGCCTTACTTATATATTGTGGATTTATATGATACCTTATATATTGTCCTGTTATCCGGAGCATATCGCATTGCTTAATTTATTAAAATATGCACATATTTTTCTTTCCATTTTCACTTATACGCAGGCCCCCATTTGTTTTTGTGTATTTTTTCTGACTTGTGCAGGTTATCTGGAAAACAAGCCACGGATGACAATATTAAGAATTTTTATATTAATGAATATCCCCAATATGATTATCAATATCATATTTTCGCCGCTTGACTTTCAGCGAAATCTGGAAACCAGTTCCGTGATGTGGGCCATGTACCATTGGTTATACATACCGGTTCTGTTTTGTATTTTCAAATATTTAAAAGTGTTAAAAAACAAGAAAAATTATTATATCTGGAGCGAACGTTTTTTAGGAACTTTAATGATTCTAATAGCGATGTATGCATTATTTGTTTTTTATACCTGCAGGATGCTTCAGTTGACAAATATTTATTTGTATTTTCAGCCATATATCACATGGATTTTTTTCGTATTGTTTTTGATTGTTTTGGGTTGGCAGGGAGCCGCTGGAATAAAAATTACTTTAGAGCGGAACGATATAGATTCTAATGTCCGGATTGCCAATTCAAGCATGCTGTTTGCAGCTCATGCAATAAAAGGTGAAATATCGAAGATACAAGGCTGTGCTCGATTATTGGAGGAACGACTCAGTGACAGTGAATCAAAAGAGTATAGCAGGATTATTACTCATTCCTGTTCTGACCTGTCCGATATGTTGGAAAAGGCGAAAACACAACTTCAGGACATTACAATAGAATATAAATTCATACATATAAGTGAAATTATAAAGAGAATCATTTCCAGCTATGAACCCATCGCAGCAATCAGAGGAGTCATATTACAACATAAGGTTCCTGATGAAATCTATCTGTTAAGCGATGCAAATCATTTGTATAACGTGATAGATAATCTTTTGAAAAATGCGATCGAAGCTTTGAACAAGGAGAATGGACATATTTTGATTATGCTGCAAGTTTTGAGAAAATATCTGGTAATATCAATTGAAGATAATGGATGTGGCATGGATCCGGAACAGATAAAACAAATAAGAAAACCATTTTTCACGACCAAAAATACCAGAGAAAATTATGGTCTTGGAATGACTTATAGTTACAGTGTCATAAAAAAACTAAAGGGAAGAATTGAAATAGAAAGTGAACCAGGGGAAGGCAGTGCCATCAGGGTTTTTCTGAAAAGGTGAGATAAATGAAGATCAATAAGGTATCTGATGCAAAGATCATTATACTTACATGTCATGTATCGGAGAACACAATCAAAAATCAAGTAAGCAGTATATTTTATTAGAGAAGAAAAGGACTATAAAATATAGAACTTTTCAATTGAGTAAAAGTGATATACTTGATAAAAGGAAGAGAAGAGAATAGAGCACCAATGTTATAAGAAATAGAAAATATGGAGGGAAACGCAGTATGAAAAATATACTTAGAAAAGTAATGCCATTTTGCCTGATTATTTGTATGGCACTCAGCCTATTCGCCGTAACGCCTGTTTTGGCGGCAAAAAGTCAAGGAAAAACCAAGGTGCAAAAAATCAATTTGGAGAATAAGAATATTACTCTTACAGTTGGTTCAAAAGACACCTTAAAAGCGACTGTGAAACCAGTGGCGCTTTCAAAAAAAATAAAGTGGAAGACTAGCAATAATAAAATTGTAACGGTATCGAAAAAAGGAAAATTAAATGCGAAAAAAACGGGTAAGGCAAAAATCTCGGCTTATATAGGAAAGAAAACAGCATCCTGTTGGGTTACAGTAATTCCAAATGCAAAAAAAATCACATTAAACAAAAAGAATATTTCCCTTACAGTCAGCTCTAAAAGCACACTAAAAGCAACTGTAAAACCAACTAAGCTTGCAAAACATTTAAAGTGGAAGACTAGTGACAAAAAAACTGTAACGGTGTCAAAAAAGGGAGAATTGAATGCGAAGAAAACTGGCAAAGCAAAAGTTACAGCTTACATAGGAAAAAAGACAGCTTCGTGTTGGGTGACTGTGAGTAAAAAAACAACTCCGTTACCAACAGAACAGACCTTCACAGTTTCATTTAACCTCAATTATGATAATCCTGTTAATGCACCGCCTGCACAAAAAGTAATCACTGGAAAAACTGCTACGGAACCGGTAAAACGAATCAGAAGTGGCTATGTTTTTGATGGTTGGTATAAAGAAAAGTCATGTGTGTCTTTGTTTGTTTTCAATACCGAAAAAATCACTTCCAATATTACACTATATGCTAAATGGATGGAATATAATGAGGACGAAAGTATTGTCCAATTAGCATATAACCAGCTATCAATCGGTTATGGAGAGGGAGATTACGAAGGATCTGTTATTCAAAATGTTTCATTGATTTCCTCTCTTGAGGAGGCTTCAATAACATGGGATAGCAGCATACCCGATATTGTATCAAACACGGGGGTTGTAAACAGACCTTTGGGATTAAATACCAGTGTCACGTTAACAGCAGAAATTAAAAAAGGAACCGCTCTTCTCAAGAAAACCTTTGAACTTGTTGTTATTAGGGAAAATGATCGTGATGCAAGCGAAATTCACAATAATTCTGTCATTGATATACAGAACATGAATACTGAAAACGAAAACTTTCAAATTGAGTATAACGATGATAATTCTCAAGTAACCTCAATTAACGGAGTATTTAGCGATGTTATAATTGAATCTGTTGAAGATGCAAGGCAGTCGATATACAGTGTATATTCAATCTTGGGATTAAATAAACCTGAAGATATTACATGGGCAGCGACAAATCATGATGAATTTGGAGTAGGTTATACCTTTAATCAAATGTATAATGGTCTTGAAGTGTATGGGCGTAAAATAACTGTTACAGTTGATACTAATGGTGAGACAGATTCCCTAAGCTCGGGCGTTTTAGATGTGGATAAATTGCCTAGAAATACTACTGCATCACTTTCAAAAGAAGATGCGGAAACTTGTGTAAAATCATCTGTTGACGGAGAGTTAAGATTAACCTATTTAAGGACTGTGATCTATAGCTTAGGTGATTATGAAGATAATTCCGTATTAGCGTATGAGATTCATGTTGCGGGTACGGATAGCTATGGAGATAATATTGATGAGAACGTAATTATTGATGCGAATACAGGTCTGATTATCTTCAGGGATTCCAATATTTTTGAAGATCGCAGTATTACTGGACATGGAAAAAATGAACAAAATGTTGATATCAACTTCCCGATTGAGTTTAAAAGCTGGGATTGGTATTTTTACTATATGATGGATACATCTCGAAAAATAACGATGTACAAAGGTCATTTATTACTGCCAGATACAAGAATAGGGAGCGAATTAAACTGGTGGACAGATAAAACAGCTATCTCAGCTTACACGAATACGATAACGGTATATGATTGGTGGAAAAATAATTTAAACCGAAATTCAGTTGATAATAATAGCTTGCCACTCAAAGTAGCTGTTCATAGTAATGGTAAAGATAATGCTTTCTGGAACGGAAGTGATAAATCCATAAATTTCTGCGATAATTCTTCTGGTTCAGGTGTGACGACAGCAGGTGCATTAGATGTTATCGCACATGAATTTACTCACGGTGTTGTTCAGTTTACGACAGGTGGCTTACCATACAGCAATGCCACTGGTGCAATAAATGAAGGTTATGCTGATATATTTGGTTGTTTTGTTGATGGAAATTGGACAATGGGCGAAAATTGGAAAGTTATTCGCAATGTCGCAAACCCAAGTGCCACAGGGAATCCTTCCAGACTTTTTGAAGATAATTATCAAGACTATACCACTGATTCAAGTGATAATGGTGGTGTCCATCACAATGCAACTATTGTTTCTCACGCAGCATATCTGATGAGTACTTATGGATTAACCGGTTCTAAACTTCATAAATTATGGTATGGTTCGTTGAGTATGGGGTATGACGCCACATCTGATTTTTATACAGTGCGTAGAAATGTTTTGAAACAGGCTAATCGTCAAGGTCTTAGCCAAAGTGATATTGCAATTATCAAAAAAGCTTTCAATGATGTTAATATTATGGGTGATGCAGGAACATTATCTTGTATGGTAACAGATGTTTCTACAAATGTCTCTATTGCTAATGCAACGGTATCGGCGTATCAAGCAAATATATTAATTAAGTCAGAAACAACAGATGCGAATGGTTGTGTTTCACTTCCGCTTGAAATAGGGACATATCGAATTGAAATTTCAGCTGGTGAATATGTTACATTTACAGGAAATGTTGAGATTACGAAAGATTTTGTGACAGAAAAATCCATTGGAATGGTTAAAAATGGAAACGGCACTGTTTTAGGAACAATAACCAGTGCGACAACAGGAAATCCTTTGGGTGACGTGACTTTGAATGTACGGGATGGTTGGGACACAATTGTTGGCACAGTTGTTAAAACCGTAGAAACAGCTGAAAATGGGACATATAGTTTTACACTCAATGCTGGATATTATACGATTGAAATGCAAAAGAGCGAATATTCTACAGGATACATCAATGTAACAGTTATGGGGGATGTAACGGTAGCGAATCAAAATGGAAGCATTTCACCGTATATGGCAGGCAGCCAATTCCGCGTGGTTCTTACTTGGGGGTCCAATCCTCAAGATTTAGATTCTCATTTGGTAGGTAATCTGGCAGATGGGTCAAGTTATCATATCGCCTATAACAATAAGAACGGTTACAATGCGGAATACGAACGTGTGGCCAATTTGGATGTCGATGATACAAATGGTTACGGACCGGAAACTGTCACGTTTACGGTCGATGTTGGCAGCACATATGAATACTATGTACATTGGTATTCGGGATATGGTACGTGGGGAACCTCAGAGGCAAAGGTTGAACTATATAATGGAGATAATTTGATAGCTGTGTATAACGTCCCGATGGGAAATACTTCATCTGGCGGAAGGTGGAATGTTTTTAAATTATCACGCGGGATTTTGACAACAACTAATACCATAGAGTAGTTTTTGCTATATGGCAAATCTGTGGGGTTGTTTCGTGATAAAATGAAACAACCTCATCATTTAATAATGGATATTCAGAGAAAGGATTAGTAATTAAGGTGAAGAAAATGATTCTTATAATTGTAACAGGATTATTGATATTGTTCTGTGGATTTTTTTCATATTCCTGCTTAAAGGAGGTTAAGGATAAAACAATGGAAATGATGATTCAATTCGCTGGTGATGACAATATGGAATCAGTTACACAAAATATTTTACTCTCTTCGCAAATTGATAACATGAAAATCACATGGGAAACAAGCAATCCTGATATTATTTCAGAGGTAGGTTTAGTTGTTCGCCCCAAAATGAAGGATGAAAGAGTAATACTTACTGCTGCGGTTTCTAAGTTCTTTTTTACTACTCAAAAACAATTTGAGTTAAATGTAAAAAAAATCAATGACTTGGATGCTCGTGATATTCATAATAATACAGTTGAAGATTTGAAAGTACTTAATTTAATGTCAGACACAAAATTTGAGATGAAATATCATAATGAAAAACTTGTTTCAATAACCGGTATATTCAGTGATGTGTATGTAAATTCTTCGGAAACAGCGCTTATTTCTTTGTATAGCGTTAAAACACTATTGGATATAAACAATCCTGTAGATGAATTGGTATATTCAGGTTCAAATGATGATGAATATGGCACTCAATATACATTTAGCCAAATCTTCAAGGGTATCATTGTTTATGGGCGTAAAATTACTATTTGTGTTGATAAAGAAGGAAAAACATGCTCACTTAACTCTGGCTTTTTATCCTTTTCTGATTCTAGTATAAATACCATTCCTTTGCTTGATCAAAATGAAGGTTTAAATATCATTTACTCTGGGTTGAAAAAAATTACTCATATAAAATCTACTTTGTGTATATTTAGTCTTTCTGAATATGAATTAAATCCTATTTTGGCATATAGTTTTATGGTGACGGGTATCAATAATGCTGGAAAGAAAATTGATAAGACGATCTTTATTGATGCGAATCATGGGACGATCATTAAAGAATTTAATAATATTATTTATTAGTTTGGAAATAATTTCATGGGTAATGTTCAAAGGGGTGTATTATGACCCGGAAGGAACTTTTGCAGGATGGGGAACTATCTTCGGAGTATCAGTTTATCCAAAGAGACATCAGATTATAGCAAAAAATAAAATTTGAAAGTTAAAATGAAATACAATCTGAAATAATGCGAGGGAAAGAAAGTTATGGTTTTCAGTTCGATGGTTTTTATATGTGTTTTTTTACCTATAGTATTTATACTCTACTGCGTAATTCCATCTTTAAAGTTGAAAAATCTTCTGCTTGTTCTGGCAAGTCTGATATTTTATGCATATGGTGAACCGGTCTATATTATTCTAATGCTCTTTTCATCATTTATAAATTACATATTTGGACTTTTTGTAGGAAAAGAAAATAAATCGGCAAAAGTATTTATGATACTGGCAGTGGCAGTCAATATCGGATTATTGGCAGTATTTAAATATGCCGGCTTTTTTATGGAAAACTTAAACCATATCACAGGTCTGACGTTGCCGGTTCCTCAGATTGAACTGCCCATAGGAATCTCATTCTTTACGTTTCAAGCGCTTTCCTATGTGATAGACGTATATCGAAAACAGGCTGGGAAACAGAGAAATTTCGGAAATATATTGTTGTACATATCATTTTTCCCCCAATTAATTGCGGGACCGATTGTAAAATACCATGATATTGATAAGGAAATCAACAGCCGCTGTCAGACCCCGGAAGGGGTTGCAAAAGGAATCCGCCGTTTTATTATAGGGTTGTGTAAGAAAGTAATTATAGCAAATACCATGGGAATCACTGCGGATTATGTCTTTGGTCTTGAATTATCCAGTGTGAATATTGCCAGTGCCTGGATTGGCGCAATCGCCTATGCGCTTCAGATATATTATGATTTCAGCGGATATAGTGATATGGCAATCGGACTGGGAGAAATGTTTGGGTTTCATTTTAAAGAAAATTTTCTGCATCCATATAGTGCGGAAAGTATCAAGAAATTTTGGAGAAAATGGCATATATCATTATCTACCTGGTTTAAAGAATATCTATATATACCACTTGGTGGAAACCGGAAAGGCAAAGTTCGGACAGGCGTGAATAAAATCATAGTATTTTTTTGTACAGGTCTTTGGCACGGTGCAAGCTGGAATTTTGTATTGTGGGGATTGATTCATGGACTCTTTTCCATGCTGGAAGAGACCAGATTTTTCCCTTTGCAAAAAGTGAAGACACGCTGGGTTCATCATTTTTATACATTGGTGATTGTTATAGTAACATTCGTTTTATTCCGGTCAGAAACGCTGCAGCAGGGAGTTGCTCTAATCGGCAGAATGTTCACCGGATTCCAGTTTACAGCGGTTACCATTAGTGCTATGTGGGAACCATTGACGCCGAAGTTTTTGTTTCTCATAGTGACAGCAGTTATCTTTGCCATGCCGCTTCTTGATATACTGAAACAATATCTGCAAAACCATAAAAAAGCGGCAGCTTTAGCAGAAGTAGTATCTTATCCCGGAACCTTAATTTTGTTGCTCATATGCATACTGGATCTATCTTCTGCAACATTTAATCCGTTCATATATTTTAGATTCTAAGGAGGGGAAATGGGAAAAAAGTCAATAAAAATGTATATAGCGTATGGTGTGATATTTTTTGTAGTCTGCATTTTTCCATTTGCGGGAATGCTGTTTTATCAGGAACAGCCAGATAAGGAAAAAAGAATTTTAGCAGTATTTCCTCAGCTTAGCAATGAAGAAAAGCTGAATATTAACTATGCAGCCGAACTGGGTGATTATTTTCTGGATCATTTTGCATTTCGTGCGGAGATGGTTACCGTTAATGCAGCCCTGCAGAGGACGGTATTTGGAATATCTACAGAGGATACAGTGATTGGAGGAAGTGACGGCTGGCTGTATTATAAAGATTCTCTGGATGATTATCTGGGAAGAAATGTAATGAGTGAAGAGAGACTGAACCACACCGTGCGCACGATTGGGTTAATACAGGAATATGTAGAAGCATATGACAAGCAATTTGTATTTACCATAGCGCCGAATAAGTGCAGTCTATATGCAGAGTATATGCCTTATTATTATAAGAAAATAAGCGAAGATAATAATTTAACTCTCATTACTGAAAAATTAAATGAGAAGAATATCCCATATGTAGATTTACAAGAGGCATTTACAAATGATGAAGAAATACTTTATCACCGCCGTGATTCTCACTGGAATAATAAAGGGGCGGTCAAGGTCTTAAATCTTCTGCTGGACCAACTTGGAAAAGAACATGATACGTATGAGGAAGCTTCCTCTCAAATCGAAAATGTCTTTGAAGGTGACTTGTATGGAATGCTGTATCCGGCAGGAAATGAAAAAGATGATAATGTGATCTACGATAAAGAGTTTACTTATAAATATACAGCGTCAATCAATACTACCAATGATATCAAAATTCAGACCGTGAATACCACAAAGCAGGGAAAGGTGGTAATGTTTCGGGATTCATTTGGAGACTCCCTGCTGCCTTTTGCAGCGGAGGAATATGGTGAGGGATTCTTTACAAGAGAAGTTCCTTATCCGGTAAAAGCAATTAATGAATATGACGCAGATACGCTTATATTTGAAGTGGTGGAACGTCACTTGGGGTTGTTGACGCAAAGCATACCTCTTATGGGAGCCCTGGAAAAGGACATTGAGATTGAAGCAAGTTTCGTGGATGATGGTTGTCAGACCATGACGCTGGAAGATGATGAGGAATTTGTAAAAGTCTATGGAACTTTGGACCCATATTATGTAGACGGAGAAATGCCTGTTTATGTCAGACTGGTTTCCGGTGAAACAGTTCATACCTATGAGGCCTTTCCGATTGCAGAGGGAAGTGAGAAAGAGGACATATTGTTTGATTACGGATATGGACTTTATATTGATAAAGAAGATTTGGAAAATGGCAGTTATGAAATTGAAGTATTAACTCAGGCAGAAAATGAGTGGTATACTTCTGGATTTCTAAAAATATATGAATATTGAAAAAGAAAGGATTAAGAAAATGAGTAAAATGAAATGGTTATTCTTGGTATTGGGAGTTGTATGTATGATAGGGGCATGTGGTATCCGAGCGACTGAGGCAACGGAAAAAGCTGTGGAAACAGAGACTGCTGAGGAAAGCACGGAACAAACTGAAAATGAATCCGAAGAGTTAGCAAAGAATGAGTCCGAAGCTAAGAAAAAGGCAGAAGAAAAAGCAAAGAAAGCATCGGCGGAAACGACGGAGAAAGAGACGGAAAAAGAAACAAAGGCAGAAACAAAAGCGTCAGAGGAGGCTGTGCAGGTAGAAACCACAGCCAATGAGGCTCAGTTACAGGCACAGGCACAAAAAGAAGCAGAAGCCCAGGCTCAGAAAGAATCTGAGGCAAAGGCTAAGAAAGAGTCGGAGGCAAAAGCGAAAAAAGAGTCTGAAGCAAAAGCCAAGAAGGAATCAGAAGCAAAAGCTAAGAAAGAATCGGAGAAAGCAGCTGCACAGGCAGAAAAAGAACAAAAGCAGGCAAAAAAGGCAACCGCAAAAAGCTATATAGGAAAAACTCTGGATGCATTAATTGGGGCCATCGGATCGCCCAGCTCACAGACTACGGCACCCAGCTGTAATGGAGATGGAGAAGATGGCATCTACGGATATGATGGATTTACCGTTTATACATATGAAAAAGATGGAGTTCGTACGATTACGGCAGTAGAGTAGAAAAAGTAAAATAGAGAGGAGAGGTATTTTGTTGAAAAAAAGGAGAAGTTTGTTTCTGTTATTATTAACACTATGTCTTACCCTGCTTTGCTCTTTCACTGCATTTGCGGCTGAGGGAAACAAAAGCGGATTAAAAAAAGAAAATGGAAAAATCTATTATTACAACAAGGGAAAGAAAATAAAGAATAAATGGAAAACAGTCAAAGGAAAGCAATATTATTTCAGCAAAACGGGTGCCGCCTGCAAAGGTTTTAAGAAAATCGGTAAAGATTATTATTATTTTAACAGCAAATGCAGGCGTACCAATAAAAAGTTGGTGAAGGTGAAGGGGAAATATTACTATTTTCTGGCTAATGGAAAAGCAGTTACCGGGATTGCCATGGTAAATAAAAAATTGTGGTTATTTAATAATAAAGGCGTACGTCAAAGTGAAAGTGCAGTGAAAGAAATCAGGGCTGCCACAAAGCTGGAGGGTGATTTTGATGTGCTGGAACAGCTGATTGGGACGGCAAAGAAAATTTCAAAGGGAACAAGTTGTTATTATGGACCGGGATACGATGGCATTTATGAATATGTTAATTTTACCGTTTATACCTATGAAGAAAATGGTCAGAGAATTATAAAAGGAATAGATTAATGGGAGGAATTGAAAATGAAAAAAATTAAACTTATAGTGTTGACGCTGGTATTGGTAATAGCTGTGCAGGCATCAATTCCGGTAGTGCAGACTGCTCATGCCGCAACCGGTACAACACAGACGACAAAGAAGAAAAATGGATTAAAAAAGGAAAAAGGCAAGTACTGTTTCTATGAAAATGGAAAGAAGGTAAAGAAAAGCTTTCGAACGGTTAAAGGAAAAAAATACTACTTTCAGAAAAATGGAGCGGCGGCTACAGGGTGGTATAAGATAGGTAATAAAGCATATCATTTTACTTCAAAAGGCGTTATGGAAAAGAATAAAACGGTAGATGAAATTAAATTGAACAAAAAGGGGTACGTATCTGCTTTGAATGAAAGAGTAAAGCTAAAATTTCAAACGATCAGCATAGTAAAAAAAATCACCAAAACTTCCATGTCAAAAGAGCAGAAGTTAAAAGCTTGTTATTCCTATATTTTAAAATGCACTTATCTGATGCGGATATTTCCAATTACCGGTAAGAATTGGGAGGTTGTATATGCGGCAGATATGCTTACCAATAAAAAAGGAAACTGCTATAGTTATGCCGCTGCATTTGCCATGCTTGCAAAAGAATGCGGTTACAAGGCAGAGATTATAAAAGGAAATATGCAAAAGGAAGGACAGTCCGTCCGTCTCCATGCTTGGGTAGAGATAAATGGACGGGTTTATGATCCTCAATCACAAGTCAGTATGAATGCAGACTTTTATAATAAGGCCTATTCTGAGATAAGTGAAATTCAGTATATGCCAAATTAGTATTTGACAGGAGAGAGAAATGAAGAAATTCAAGATATTACTAATCAGTATGTTTGTGCTGCTTTTATTACAGGCACCTGCAGCCGTACGGGCAGCAGAACAGAAAAACGAAACAGAAAGTACAACTACTGTGGTGAACAAAGTGGTAAATAAAGGTCTAACTAAAAAAAATGGTGACTATTATTACTATAAAAACGGAAAGAAATTGACATCAGTCTGGAAAACCATCAATGGAAAAAGATATTATTTCAAGAAGAATGGTAAGGCAGCTACTGGGGTTACAAAGATTAATAAAAAAATATATTTATTTAATCTAAAAGGGCATTTGATGAAGCGAAAAGCACCGGCGATGGTCACAGTGAGCGGGAAGAATTATTGTGTATCGGCCTCAGGAACTGTTTATACAGGCTGGCAGATCATTGGCAAGAAGCTTTATTATTTTTCGAAAAAGACAGCAGTCATGCTCAAAAATAGAGTGGTAGATAATATTCCTTTGACGAAAAAGGGACATGCGAAAACAACTGCGACGCAGACAAAGCTCAAAAAGAAAACCATGCAGCTGGTGAAGAGCATTACAAACAGCAGCATGAGCCGATCGCAGAAATTAAGTGCATGCTATCAATATATGGCAAGCAAAAGCCGGTTCAGTTACCGAACATGGCGTGCATATCAATATTATGAAAACTGGGAAATGGATTATGCATATGAAATACTGACCAAGTATGCAGGAAATTGTTACAATTTTGCGGCGGGATTTGCATATTTGGCTAAAGAAGTGGGATATGAAATCTATGTGATACGCGGACGTATACCGGGCAGCAGAGATGGTGCAGGTGATGGGCTTACGCGTCACAGTTGGGTGATGATTCAAGGGTTGCATTATGATCCGGAAGGCGCTTTTGCGGGATTTGTGCATGCTTATGGGGTATCTGCGTATCCAATGAGACATCAGATTACGGCAAGTCATAAAATTTAGTGATGTCAATAAGAAGGTGGACACGAAAAGATAGGTGATTATGAATTTGATGATAGTGGTCAGTTGGAATCATTGATAAAAATAACTTTCAAATTGATACGGATTCATACAAAAGCTATTATGTGAAGGTAACATCGGTGGAATCGGATTACGATGAAAATAATAATACAGCCTATATACTGGTATATGGAGAGGAAAGTAGAAATAATATAGTCCCCATTTCCAATTGCAGCGTTATATTACGGGAAAATAGCTATGTCTATGATGGAACGGAAAAGAAACCTTTAGTAACAGTAAAGTACCAAGGCAGGATATTATTGAAAATAAAATAGCTTAAAACATATCAGAAAGAGTAGTCAAAAGCGACTACTCTTTTATAACAGAAATTTCTCAATGATTTCAGCCACCCCATCATGATTGTTGTCATGTCTGGTAACATAATCACCATATTTTTGAATATCTG